>SDBU01007929.1_pt1 | contig 12147 bp, 11 predicted proteins | sample 2277071 | NCBI WGS metagenome assembly SDBU01 (sample SAMN10397929, study PRJNA504765) | marine sediment metagenome | isolation source: marine sediment core GS08_GC12, 126 cmbsf | place: Arctic Ocean: Gakkel Ridge, Loki's castle | collected 2008
TCGCTCAGCAGAAACCCGAAAGCTCTCCCGGCCGTTCATCAGCCAATCGATCGCGTTGTTTATCTCTTCAGCCCCTTCCGGCACGACGAAGTTCGTGTAGTCCAGCGAAAAATCCATGCCGCCGTTGATCGTAGTCATGAACGGCTGCGATGCAGGGTCGATCAATTCCGGAACATAGACCGCCCGGCCCTTGCCGCAAGGTACCTGGGTGACCTGATCGCTTTCGCTTCTCGCATCGGTGGCGACAAATATGCCGGCGAAATTCCCTGCCGCCGCGTCGGCAACTACGTTCCCGCCCGAGGCGGCTCCAAACAACTCCGCCCAGGAGTTCTCGATTCGCCGCCGATGCCACAGGTCGTACGTTGCCGTATTCTGGCCTATGAACAGGCCTCCACCGTCCCTGGCGTACTTCACCCTGCTTGCGTTCTTTCCGCTCGTTGCCCTCATCATCCTGGCCTTCGCTCACTTTGCGGATCCCGATTCCATACGAGAGCGAATATCCGAGATATTCCTGTATTTCTTCCCCGCATCTCAGGAGTTCTTCAACACTGCGGTAGACCACCTCTTTCAGGCGCCGCTGGCGGCGGGACTAGTCGCGGTGATTGGCATTCTGTTGGGCGCCAACGGGCTGTTCATGGCGGCGCATCGGGGAGTGAACCGGATATTCGGCTCCCGGCCCAGGCGGATGCTCGGTACCACCTTGTTGGAAATAGCCATCGCAACTACCGTGGTGTTGCTCTTCCTGGTCTCTATTGGATTGACCATCGTATTCCAAATCGCTCTGGGCCTCAGTGCGGCACTTCCGGTAGTAGGTGGTCCAGTCAGCAGGCTATTGGTCACGGTCACAGGATTGGCATCTGCTGTTCTTCCCGTATTCCTCACCGCGTTCGTGTTCACGTTGGTGTACCGATACGTCCCCAACCTGCCTGTCAAGTGGCAGGATGCCACCTTCGGAGCCATCGTCGCTGTTGTCCTGTTCGAGGCAGCCAAGCATATGTCCTTCTGGTTCGGCAACATCGCCAGTCAGCGCAGCTTGCTCTACGGGTCATTGTCGTCTGTTGTCATCCTACTGATCTGGGCATTCGCGGCGGGGCTAATCTTCTTGTTCGGCGCTTCACTCACGAAGCAATCAGCCGAGCTTCGTCCTATCGATCCCCGCAAGCTCAGATGGCGAGATAGCCGGCCTCCTGCTTCCCGGTGAAGGGACCTCAACCCCGGCGATACTGGGTTCCCCGTTCGTGATCGAGCTTGCGGTGTCGGTCTGCGGGTGTGCTGAGCGCGTCCCGGCATAGGGCCATTCTGCCGCGGGCGTCCGTCGACCATATATTCCCCTCTACCCCGCGAATCGAGTCTCAACCTGCGGAAGCACGCAGTTCTGCGAGACGCGTGTACGCGCGGTTCGGGTAGTGGGCTCTTTGCGCTTCGAGGTGATAACCAACGCTGGGCATGACAGCTTGCACCCTACGAATCAGACTACGTCACTTGCACCAGTACATGCTTATTCCCTCTCCCTTGAAGCACTTCCTGTAGAGGCCGGTCCTGTTGTCCTCTATTGCGGCCTTCACGTCGTCCGCCACTTCCGCCGACACCCACTGAGTCCACGTGTCCTCGTGCTGTTTCAAGAAGGTCAGCGCCGCCACGCTGGGCCTAATTCCTACGCGACCCCCAGTCAATCTCGACTCCAGATCAGCGAGAACATCCTCTCCGGGGGTGATGTTCCCCAACAACTCCACCAGTTCCGGCGCCCGCTCCTTCAGACCGGCGTGTACGCCTATGCGAGTGTCCGAGTCCTCACCAAACAGTGATCCGACATCCAGCACCGTTCCCTCGCCCGTGACCTTCTCATACCACTCGGGAGAAGCCCGGCGTGATATCTCCACGACAACATCCACCTCGCCCGTCTCAAGGGCCGATTGATAGTCCGCAGAGGGCAAGTCCACCAGTTCAACCTGGTACACGTAGCCCTGGACTATCAGATACCCCACCAAGAAGTTCTCAAGCTCAACCCTCTTGTCGTCCCACTGACCGAATTTGACCACTCCTACGTAGTCAATGCCAGATACGTCGCGAGGCTCCTGCTCCCCGTCCGCTGTGGGAGTTGGCGGCGCCGGAGTATCCGATGGCAAAGGTGTCGGGGTGTTTACGTCTTCTGAAGAAAGGAGGACATCGCTGCGGGGCGCACAGCCAGTGCCCAGGACAGCCAAGGCTACTGCAACAGCCATGACATATCCAAGCGTAGCCCTGGTGGACTCAACAATCTGCATGATGGTACTCCCTGTGGATACTGCTCCTGAGCCTGCCAATGCCTCCTTCGTGCCCTCTGTTCCCCACGAAGTGCAAACGCGTCACTACGGGTCGGGATTGCGCCGTGTTGTTCTATTCTACCAGACCTCACCATCCGCCGATTCGGGCCGATTCCGTAGCTGGGGCGCCGTCCCGTCCTGGGCCGCGCAAGCAAGTGTGTTGGCAGGATGTTTGCAGAACTCAGGGTGAGGCAGAGCCCGGGAGACCGCCGTTCGTGAGGGCAGTACGCTTCGTATCAGTATGAGTACCTCAGGCGAGTGGTCCCTTGGCGGTGGCACGATGTGGTCTCTGTCGCAAGAACCGGTACCCGCCACAAGGGGGCGCTGTCATGCTACGACGGCTCTTTTCACCGTTCACGGCCGTGGACGTTGCCAGATTCGTTGACACGACAGTTGCGCGTTGGTAGACTGCCATTATCACGGATTGGTGGCCACTCCCGGCGCCACCGGTCACAAGCTCTAAACGCGCCACGTGTGGAGGCCAGGAATGAGTATGACACTGGAGGACGGCTCCCGGGTCGGCATCATAGGTGGCGGCCCCGCCGGGTCCATGTTTGCCTACTTCCTCCTCACCTTCGCACAGCGGATGGACCTGGACTTGAGGGTGGACATATACGAGCCCCGGGACTTCACCACACCGGGGCCATCCGGCTGCAACATGTGCGGCGGCATCGTCTCCGAATCTCTGATCCAAGCCCTGGCCTTCGAGGGTATCAACCTCCCAGCTACCGTGATCCAAAGGGGGATCGACTCCTACGTCCTCCACAGCGATGAGGCCAGCCTCAGGATCGACACGCCACTGCAAGAAAAGAGAATAGCGGCGGTACACCGGGGTGGCGGACCCAGGGACATCAAGGAAGTGAAGTGGGGTGGCCTGGACGGTTACCTCCAGGGCCTGGCCCGGGATCTAGGTGCGAAGGTGGTGGCGACCCGAGTCAGGGATGTCGGCTGGGACAGCGGACGGCCTCAAGTGCATGTCAGGGATGGGGCACAAACCTACGACCTTCTGGTGGGCGCCTTTGGGGTCAACTCGTCCGGCTGGCAGCTTTTCGAGAAGCTGGGATTCCGCGGCAACGGACCCAAGACAACCAGGGCCTACATCACCGAACTGAAGCTCGGCGTCGAGGCTACCAACAAGTACTTCGGCAGCTCCATGCACATGTTCCTTCTCAACATGCCCCGCCTGAACTGCGCTGCCATTATTCCCAAGGGGGAGTTTGTCACCGTCTGTCTCCTGGGCAGCGACATCGACCGGAAGCTGATCAGCGATTTCTTTAACAGGGACGCGGTCAGGCGCTGTTTCCCAGACACCTGGGATTTTGAGGAAGGGGCTTGCCACTGCTCCCCGAAGATTAGCGTTCGGGAGGCAGGTAAGCCCTTCATTGACCGGGCGGTGCTGGTGGGTGATTGCGGCGTCACACGCCTATACAAGGATGGCATCGGGGCGGCCTACCGGGCGGCGAAGGCGGCCGCTTTGACTGCGGTCTTTGATGGCGTGTCCGCCGAGGACTTCCGAAAGAACTACTGGCCGACCTACCGGTCCATTGCCCGCGACAACCGCTTCGGATGGCTGATGTTCACCGTCGTGGACTGGAGCAAGGCTCTGCCAGTGGTGAACCGCGGTGTTATGAAGATGGCTGCGAAAGAGCAGAAAAGCCCCAGCCAGGCGAAACGCATGAGTGTTGTGCTGTGGGACATGTTCACAGGCAGCGCCTCCTACCGCGAGGTCTTTACCAAAACCCTGGACCCTCGTTTTCAGGCACGGTTCATGTGGGAAACCGCAATGGCTCTAGGCAGCGGGAACCGGAAAGGTGACAAGCATTGACCACCGTCGAAGGCGTACTGGGCAAGGAATACGGCGACCAGGAGGCGATCATCCGCCAGGGGGAGATGGGCGACCGGATGTACGTGATCCAGGCCGGCGAGGCGGTGGTCGTGCGCGAGGAGGCCGGCGGCGAGGTCGTCGTGGGGAATCTGACGACAGGAGACATATTCGGCGAGATGGCCATCTTCGAACGGCGGCCTCGCTCCGCGACGGTCCGAGCCAGGGGGAAGGCCCGTGTGCTCACCCTGGACAAGCGGGCTTTCCTGAGGCGAGTCCATCAGGACCCTTCCCTGGCTTTCCAGATTCTTCAGGGCATGTCCCGGCGCATCCGCAGCCTCGACGAGGAGCTGTCGCGACTGAAGGGCCTCCAGTCGTAGGAGCAGGCCAGGCGGCCCGGAGTTCCCTTCAGCAGCCCCCGCCTGTTTCTTGTCACGTCCGGGGCCTCGAACGGACCTCCGAAGTGCATGGTGCGCGACGGCCTCGCTGAAACGAGCGCCGGAGAAGCTGAGGGTGGTTCGCTGTGACCCGAGCACGCGCCGCTCGTCTTCAGAGGAGGACGGCGACTCGTAGACGAGGGGGGGCAGACAGTTGCTCGAAGGGCAGTCACAACGCGGTCTGTGGATGCCGTGGAGAGTAGTCGTGATTTGCAGGTGCAGTTTCATGTGTCTGGCCCGATTATGACACGCAGGTTCACCCCTGCGCCGCAACGCCATATGAGATAGGTATTCAGAAGAATATCCGTGATCTGCATAGGCCCCGACTCGTCGGCACCGCGATTGGGCGAGCACACAGGTTCGCCCCTACCCCGAAGCATTACCTGAACGTCCATAGATGGGAGACGGCCTCCAGTCGGCCAGGTAGGCATATGTCCGAACGCTACGCGTACGATGCCATCGTCGTTGGGTCGGGGCCGAATGGCCTCTGCGCAGCGATCGCGTTGGCCCGTGCGGGTCTGTCCGTCCTGGTGCGCGAAGCCGAGGAGACCGTCGGCGGGGGTACGCGTTCGGCAGAGCTGACGTTGCCCGGCTACGTGCATGACATCTCCGCGGCCGTATATCCCCTCGCAGCCGCTTCACCATTCCTGCGCACGTTGAATTTGGCCGAGCACGGCCTGGAGTGGGTTCACCCGCCGGTCCCCATGGCGCATCCCTTCGACGATGGCACGGCGGCCTTGCTGGCCCGATCGGTCGTGGAGACTGGCGAAACGCTTGGGCGAGATGCCGTTGCGTACCGGAAGCTGATGCAACCTCTCGTGGCCGACTGGGACAAACTCATGGTCAGCTTGTTGAGTTCGTTTCGGGCGCCACGGCATCTGATCGCGCTGGCGCGCTTCGGCCTGCGGGGCATCCGGTCGGCCCGCGGCGTCGCAGAGAGCCTGTTCGAGACAGAACGTGCGCGAGCCCTCTTTGCCGGGATGGCGGTGCACTCAATGCTGCCGCTCGAACGGTCACCCAGCGCCGCCTTTGGTCTGATCCTCGGGGTCACTGCACATGCCGTCGGTTGGCCGATAGCCCGCGGCGGCTCGCAGAAGCTCGCTGACGCGCTGGCGTCATATCTCTGCTCGCTGGGTGGCGAGATCGTCACTGGCGCACCAGTTGAGTCCATAGATGATCTGCCGCCCGCCCGTGTCGTGCTGGTCGACCTGACGCCCCGCCAGTTGGTTCGTATCGCGGGCCACAGGCTTCCGCGTGGATATCGGCGCAAGCTCGAAGGCTATCGCTACGGCCCAGCTGCCTTTAAGGTCGACTGGGCCCTCGACGGCCCGATCCCTTGGAAGGCGGCGGAATGCGCACGCGCGGGCACCGTGCACCTGGGTGGCGCCCTGGCAGAGATTGCGGCCTCCGAGCGCGCCGTATGGAAGGGAGAGCACCCAGAAAGACCGTGCGTGCTCCTCGCCCAGCAGAGCCTGTTCGATCGGGCGCGCGCGCCAGACGGGAAGCATACGGCCTGGGCCTACTGCCATGTCCCGAGTAGGTCGACCTTCGACATGACCGAGCGTATCGAGAGCCAGATCGAACGATTTGCTCCCGGGTTTCGAGATCGTGTGCTTGCACGAAGCGTCATGTCCCCCGCGATGCTTGAGCGGCACAATGCTAACAACGTCGGTGGCGCCATCACGGGCGGTGTCCACGATATCCGGCAGCTCTTGGCGCGGCCCGTGCTCCGGCTCGCGCCGTATTCGACGCCAACCAAGGGACTATACATCTGCTCGTCGTCCACGCCCCCGGGCGGAGGCGTTCACGGCATGTGCGGCTACCTGGCCGCGCGTGCTGCCTTGAGGGACTCCCGGTGACCAGGCCGAAGGCCGCCGGAGGGCAGGTCATCTTCGCAGCAGCAGCAAGCCCGGCCAAGACAAAAGAGAAGTCGCGTGGAACATCCGGTGCGTGGGCTTGTATAATGGGGACAAGAGCAGATGCGCGGTTGGGTCCAGGAGGGTAGTTGAAGGCCTCGTTAGAGCAACGCCGTGAGACTCCCGCTTGGCGTCCCTACTCGGCGGTATGGCGTGGAAAGGATTGCGTCGTATGGCGCCCTTCTGTTTGAGTTCGTCTATTGACTGCTGTTTTCAGTCGCCGGTAGCCGTACAGCTTGATGAGGTTATCCTTACTCAGCGATGATCTGTCCACGGCACGGGGAACAGAAATCGAGCGACTCTCGGCCTCTTGGCAAGCGCACCGTTGCGCTGCAACTTGCTTGCCCTCAATGTGGCCGTGTGAACGACCCCGACGCCCTTTATTGCAGTGGATGCAGAGCGCGGATAGGAATCGGCGCCCTCTCCGTAGCGGCAGCCTCGGGGCCAGCCCGCGGCTTCCTTGTGGTCGAGAAGGGGATACGCGACCTGACTCCTATCCCTCTGGAACACCGGGTCTACCTTCTCGGCACATCCGCCGCCGCCGGTATTGTCCTGGAGAACCCCTACGTTTCTCGCGAGCACGCTCAGATCTCCGTGGAGGGAGGTCAGTTCCAGGTCCGCGACATGGGAAGCAGGAATGGCACTTTCGTCAACGGGTCCCGGCTTGGGGGCGAGGCCCGGCGGCTGCAAAGCGGGGACCAGATCGAGTTGGCCAAAGGGCAGGTCGTCTTGGTATTCCAAGAGGAGAGCGCAGCAACAGTGGCCCCGGGGCCGGGGCGCGGCCTGCTTGTGGTCAAGAAGGGAATTCGTGACCTGAATCCCATTCCTCTGGATCGCGAGGTCCATCTTCTCGGCACGTCTCCTACCGCTGATATCGTCCTGGACAACCCCTATGCCTCTCGCGAGCACGCTCAGATCTCGGTGGAGCAAGGGCATTACCGGATTCGCGACATGGGGAGCAGGAATGGCACTTTCGTCAATGGCTCGCGCCTGGGTGTCGAGGCACGATGGCTCCAGAGCGGAGACCGTATCGAGCTAGCTCGGGGCCAGGTAGTCCTGGAGTTTCGAGAGGAGAGTCCAACCACCCTTATGCTCGACGCCGTCCGCTCGGCAGACGAGCCGGGGCCGGTCGGGGCGCGGCGCCCCGTCGCGCCTGACGGCACTGTCACGATCATGTTCAGCGATATCGAGGGCTCCACCGCCATGACCGAGAGGCTGGGCGACCGGCGGGCGCAAGAGGTCCTGCAGGACCACAACGCCACCGTCCGCGAGCAGTTGGTAGCTTATGGCGGCTTCGAGGTGAAGTCTCAAGGAGACGGCTTCATGGTCGCCTTCCCCAGCGCTCGCCGCGCCGTGTTCTGCGCGGTCGCGGTGCAGCGTGCCCTAGCCCAGTATCGTGAGCGCCACCCCGAGAACCAGATTCGCGTGCGCATAGGTCTCCACACCGGAGAGGCGATCAAGGAGGCGGATGACTTCTTCGGCAAGAACGTGATCCTGGCTGCCCGCATCTCTGCCGAAGCCCAGGGGGACGAGATCCTGGTCTCGTCGCTTCTCAAGCAGCTCACCGAGAGTGCTGGCGACATTGAGTTCGACGAAGGGCGCGACGTGGAGTTGAAGGGCCTGTCGGGGACACAACGGGTTCACGCCGTGGCGTGGAAATAGACCGGGTCCATCGAGCGTGGCGCCACGGAGATCGGCCCAACTGCGTGGCGCCACGAGTGCAGCAGCTTGGCGCACCAGCAATGCTCTGCTGTGGGGCTGGCTCATGCTATGAGAGAGTCCCTTTGCAGCACCTCGTACTTCTTTATGTATTCCTGGACCGTTGTCACCACTGTGGCATGACTCCAGGTAAGCGGCGACACGCCGACCGGCTCACCTGTTAGAGGATGGACCTGTTCCGCCAAGACACCACTGGGAAGAGCTCTGTCACAAACCCACTCAAGCAAGGGAATGGCCGTTCTAAGCTCCGCGAGGGTCCTGGCTTTGGCAATGTGATACTGCGTGAGCCAGAGTGTGGTGATGATCCAGGGATTTCCAGGAATCCGCTCTCGTTGCTCGTTCAGGGCAGGGTCCCAATGGTATTCGTCGCCCTCGTAGCGGGCCAATCCCCCAACCTCGGTCTGGCACCATAGGCGTTCGGCGACCGCATTCATGGTGCGCTCGATCCTAGGGTCGTCAGGCTCGAACATGCCGAAGTACCACAGCCCGTAGAGGCTGGCATCAACGGTGTAGTCGGGTGTGAAGCTGCCATCCGGATTCACCGAGACCTTCTTGAGAAACCGTCCTTCCTTCTCGTCGTAGAGGTGGACCTCGCAGGCTTCCTTGATCTCCTTGGCAGCCTGGTTGAACCTCCGGACGTCGTCAAGCTCGCCGAATAGCCTTGCGAATTTGGCGGCGGCCACGAGCCCAGCCCACACCGTAGCCACCGTGTAGCAGTAGATGCCGCGACGCTCCTCCCACAGATCGTATGACGGGGCGGGCAGTCGGGTGTTTTCCTCCCTGAAGCTGACCATGAAGTTCCCGATATGCACGATCAGGGGGCGAAACCACGGTTTCATCATCTCGACGTCCCGAAACCTCTCGTAATGCTGCCATAGGCCGTATGGAATGAGGGCGGTTTCGTCCTCTTCGATAGGTGGCCGGAAGACCCCGGACTCATCGGTTTGAGGCATCCAGCTTGAGGCTATCATCTTGTCAGGCGTATACTTGTGCAGCATAAAAGCCTGTACTTGATATGTCTGATAGTCCCCCCGTTCTCGTTCATAGTGAATAACGTCTTTGCAGAAATCGTAGAAGCCGGCGGCCCGGTAGCCATAACCCGCCGCGTCCAGCGCGTTTGCGATGTACGCCCCGTCCCTCGGCCAGACGTAGGAGTATGTCTCCCGGCCGTGGGCGAGGACCGTGAGGTCCGAATCGTTGGCGGCAATAATCCCTCCTCGGTTGTCAACCTGAGTGCGTATGATGAGTAGGCTGCGCTCGTAGAGGCGTGCCACCTGGCGGGGAAGGTCGCGGAAATCCACGTTGTCCTTCCTCACCCAAGCCCGCCAGTAGTTTATCGTGCGTGCCGCGTAGTACTGAGGCAGTCGTTGTCGCACAATGTAGTCCAGGAATCGGACCCCCTGACGGTCTTGCGCCGCCGCCAGCCATGTGTAGCAAGCCGCGCTCTGTCTCGGCCCCAGTTGCGGTCTGTCGACGGAGATGACGCCGTCTATCGAGCCGAAGGAGTTCGGATTCCTGTCCAGGACGCCGTCCTCGGCGTCGGACCACGAGCCACCCTCTCCATCGCCGTTCTTGCGTCCAGTGCTCCAGCTTGATACCCCGACCTTATCGCCCACACTGGCATTGATTAGGAAGTAGCAATTGTCCTTGTAGGCGATGAGGCACTTGTCACCCGGGTGGTAGTCGATGGCGTCGCCCCTCCCTACCTCCCAAAGAAGGAAGTCGTAGTGGAAGAAGAGCCGGACATTCCTCGAATGATGGGTCTGATTCAAGACCTCCACACGTCGCAGGAATATGTCGCGGTGGAAGTCTACCACGTCGTTGAACTCCAATCGCAGCCCCAGTTCGGCATTGGAGGCGATCACGTGCGTGGCGATGGTGCTGGGCAGATAGGACATCTTCTTGTCCCATTGGGGATCGCTTAGCCAGGAGAACTGTCCATCTACCCACACACCGGTGCGAGATATGCACCCGTTGCTGTGGTTGGCCTTTCCTACATACGGATAGTAGATATCCCTGATGTTGTAGTCCCTGTCGAAGTTGACCAAGAGGTTGCCGTTGCCCACTGGAAGATCGCGCGGCATGCTAGTCTGCTCCTTTTCCCATGCGTTGAATCCGGATGTTCAGGCCAGTTCCCAAATTCCGCCTGGACAGAACCCGCTCGTATACCTCGACCGTCCTGTGGCCGACTTCATCCCAGCTATATTGCAGCGCGGTTAGTCTAGCACGCCTGCCCAATCGCCGCCTGAGTCCTTCATCCCGCAGCAGCGCCTCAAGTTTCCTCGCGATTTCGACAGGATCCATCGGATCTTCCAGCAGCAGTCCGTCGGCCCCGTCCGTGATCAGCTCCGCAGCACCCGCGCTACGGCTGACCAACACCGGTAGGCCGGAAGCCATCGCCTCCAGGATGGAGAGTCCAAATGCCTCGTAGCGGGTGGGCAGCAGGAACACATCGCCGGCGGCATAGTACTCCCAGGCTTCCTTCCTGCCTCCGGTGAACATCACCCTTTCTGCCACGCCTCGGTCGCTTGCGATCTTTCGATACGCGCCGATGCGCCCGGGACCTACGACAAGCAGTCTGGGTGCGCATGAACCCAAGAGAGACAGGGCTTCTATTGCCTGGGCCACGCCCTTTCGTTCCCAATCTCCCCCCACAAACAGCACGACAAGCTCGTCCGGCGCCAGTGAGTGCCGCCGGCGGACCTCATCCCGGTAGAGAGGCACGTTTGCCGGGGTGTACCTTTCACAGTCCGCGCCGCTGTAGACCACGAATATGCGTTCGGCAGGCATTCTATAGTGGCGGACGAAGTCCCTCTTCATACGCTCTGATACGACGATCAAAGGAATGCCCACGGCCCGCCCGAAGAGTCTCTTCTCTATCCGAGCCATGGCGAGGCTTCTGAGCCTCTGAGGGTAACTGCAGCGCAGTGCGCCATCCGCCTCCCGCCTCACCTGGTCAATGCCTTCCTGTTCACAGTAGTGAGAAGTGAAGACATCGGAGAAGAACGGGGAACCATAACGGTGCGAATGGACGATATCGAATTCCCCCTTGAGGTGAGACCTCCACAGCATCGCGGCGCTGACCAGAGAGAAGGCCAGTTCAAACACATTGCCATCACTGACAGGAACCCTTACTCTACGGTGGCGAACACTCGTCCCTTCCAGCCCTTCGAGAGTCGCGCTGAAGATGGTGACCTCATGGTCCACCGCCAGGGCTCTGGCCAGTGAGGTTACGTACTTGGGCGCCCCTGCGAAGCTGTTGGCATGGCTGGAAACGAGAGCGATCTTCAACTCAACACCCCCACGCCGGTCTCGGCCGATCAGCACACCAGTGTCCCATGCCGCTCACCAGCGGGACCGATAGGATCAGCATCCCAAGGCGCCTTCCGACATCTTAGCACACCAGGACGTGGGGGCTCGAATGAGTCGTTCTGGGGACCGACACCAGACTTGCCGAGGCTAGACGCCTTGATACGCCGCACGTCATTGCTGGGTACGTCGCGTTGCCGTGCAGGCTGCCGTGGCGCGCCGGCATCCCGGCTCGCGGCGCGGAGGCGCTGCGGCGCTGCTTGCCCAGCAGGCCGCGTACGGTGACCGCCTCCTGATTTGAGCCGTACCCCACTGTCATGTGAAGTAGTGCAGCTATGGACCTCCTGTGTGGCCGCATTCATCGCGCGCGTTGATTCTGCCTTTGCCTTGCACAGCGTAGGCTCGGTCGGAGGACAGGGACCTCGCAAGGAGACGGTGAGGCGCAGAACGGAGAAGCTTAGGGACGGGGTAGTAACCGATGGTGCTAGTTCTCCGTGAAGCGCATCGCATGACAGAGGTAGCTGTCGAGCGAATACCGTCAGGATGTGCCTCACGGTTTACGAATACTCTTGGCAGTGTAATCACCCTCACCTCTCCGAAGAGTCCTTGCCCCGACAGGTCGGGGTCGGGGCGAGAGTCCT
>SDBU01007930.1_pt1 | contig 12147 bp, 15 predicted proteins | sample 2277071 | NCBI WGS metagenome assembly SDBU01 (sample SAMN10397929, study PRJNA504765) | marine sediment metagenome | isolation source: marine sediment core GS08_GC12, 126 cmbsf | place: Arctic Ocean: Gakkel Ridge, Loki's castle | collected 2008
GGGCACCATCCTGAACATATTTCTCAATGACTATCTCGAAATGACGGCGAACCTCGCTGCTCTCTACAGTTTAGCTGAAAATGCAACGGTTATTCTCATTCATAATATCAGTGATGACATTATCGACGCAGACACTTGGAGAGACAGACTCACATACATTGGCAGATGCAAACTGAACCTAAGCAACCACACACATCAGTGGAGTGGAAAATTCGACTCGAATGACCTGATCGTCATCCAGATTAACGACACGATACTATGGCGAGGATATGTCGACATAGCCAAGCCGTATCTGCCCGTGAAAGGCGTCAAGACCAACTTAATGATCATCACAGGCAGGGACGATGGAAGACGCCTGACCGATCTATCCTTCACCAGGGAATCCGAGGGGATGGAATGGGCTGCCGACATCGTCACCGACATCATGACCCTTCTCGGAGATCCGTATCTCTATACTGATGATGGAAACTATGGCGCCGAGGTAAAGATCAAATTTGGGGCAATAAGGACCAAGCTAGGGGATGCCCTGAAAGAGATATGCGAACTGTCGGGGCGGGACTTCCTCATCGACAATAATGGACGGCTGTGGCTCTTCGAGGCCGCCTCTGTGGACTCCACTGTCGAACTTGACATGGTTGCCGACGACCCCTCGAACAACCTGCTGACCTTCGATGAGGTTGAAGTAGACGGTTACACGATTAAGAATCATTTCGAGGTTCATGCGGGTAGCGTCAAGGGCCACTATGACAATCAGGGGGCATATCTATTCACCGACGCAGGAGGGGCAACCACAACCGACGAGGTCGACCCTGCCTACTTCGGCGGGTCCTGTCTTAAGATTACATGCGTGGGTGTCTCAAGGGCCTACCTTGACTTCGCCGCCGGTGTATGCAGCTACAGCCCCTCGATAGACCTGAGAAAGAGCTGCGTGGCGAAGGTCCGCATCAAGGGCGAGACCGCCGTCGACTTCTTCAATCTCCAACCGTATGCACGAGACACCGGTGGCAGGGTGATCCTGTTCACGCGGAATGGTCCCAACATCCTCTCGGGTAAAGGCAGTTCCCAGGGGTGGACTGACAGTATTCAGGACTTTAATGATTTCAACCACTGGCTCACACTTTCATACCCACTAGGCGCCTCCACCTCTAACAAGGTCAAGGTGAACCAGACCACTGGGTTCTGGCACGCCGTGGGATGGAACCCCCTAATAGCTGACTTTGATTGGGAGCACGTGGATCGTCTTGGCTTCGAGTGGGCTCAAGGAGACAATGGATATGTTCTACTCGACGCCTGGAGTATCCCCAGTATCCAGGCACACGCGATCGCACAGAATGTTCCCAGTCAGGATCCGGTGACGGGATACGGTCTGCGGATGGACACCGAGCTCCGAAAGGAGATAAAATCCCAGAAAGAACTTGAAGACTACGCCGCTGCTGTGGTCCTCGACAAAAAAGATCCGATCCAAAAATTCAAGGCGGTCGCCAAGGGACAGGTGGGCACCAAATACGCTGCGCAGTATGTGCTCGTCAACGTTCCAGATTATGGAATCAACGATGTTGACTATATCATAACGCTGCTCCACCACAAGGTTCACAACAACAAGGATGTCCGTGGCTGGGACTTCCTGACGGAGTACGACCTAGTCGCAGAGATCGTAACTGGGTACAGGGTGATTCTCGACGATAACCCTATGGCCACCATGATGGATAAGCTTCGGAGGGCTAACCGGGGCTTCATGGGCGGAATAGAAGCAGATGACCTCTTGCTGGGGGCTGTTATCTCTGGTGGATACTTGAATGACACCGTCGGGGCAACCTTCCCGACTAGCCCGGCGAATGGTGATATACATTTACTGACCGCTAATGTCGCTGGTCCTCCAGTGTACTATGGAACAGCAGATGGATTGTTGTATACTTATGATGAACTGGGTGGTGTATGGATTAGGCCTCCAGCGCATTTGGGAATGTTGGCTGCTGATCCTCCTGCTGGTGGAGAAGTAGCTGGAGATGCTTACTTCAACACAACCTCAAGCATTACCTTCCAATGGACTGGGGCTGCATGGGGTCAAACAGGTTCACTGAACCTTGCAGACAACCCGGACTTTGGAACTGTAGAATGGCCGACAGATCAGCTGGCTATCGAAATGAGGCCTTGGGTCGGGAACTTTAGTCTCATCTGGGATGACTGGGATGATGATCCCCCGACAGATTTCAATCACTTCAGGTGGGGGATAAAAGGCAATGAGGGTGCTGGGGACGCTACAATAAAGTATGCTGACGGCACTATTATGGATATTAATTTCGGTGCCAATGTGAACCTTAACCCCGACGGTGACTGGTATGCCTACTGGGATGAAGCACAGATAACTGGTGGGGATTATGATGTACAGTTCACTCAGGATTATAGTGTTGCTTCAGGAGTTGGCAAAGGGCTATTAGCAGTGATCAATGTCCGGAATGCTGCTACTGAAGCTCCGAGTGTATTACCGTGGAATTCATACGTCCCACAGATAGGTGTTGGGGCGATGGTTGCACATGTTATTTATTCTAAACATATTTCCACAGATTGGTTGACTGCTAAGTTCATGCGAACCAGTGCAGCCGTGCGTTGGGCAGCTGGTGTTGGAACGCAGGGGGTAATGATTCAACCGCTGGGTATCATGGGGAAGGACAATGCAGGAGTCATTCAGTTCTTCCTAGACGCGGCGGATGGTAAGGTCTATGCTGCCGCGGGCAAAGTTGTCATAGACGTAGATGGAATTACGATTAAGGGTGAGGAGCTAATCTTCCAGACTGTGGCGGGAGTAGACGTAGGGACCATATTTGGTTCAGGCCTCGGTAACACCTTTGAACTCAGGGCTGCGAATACTAGACTGATAAACCTAACGAACTTCGCGGGTTCTGGGAAGCTGTATATCAGTGATGCAGGAGTCATGACCCTGAGTACATTCAACCAGAGCATTAACTTGGCCCCAGGTACAGGGGATGTCAACATCAACTCTGGAGTGCTCGATGTGGCAAGTGCGAGACTTATCATCCCCGTAGTTGCTGGTTCCCCTGCTGGACTGAGAGACGGAGAACTCTGGTACGATACTACTGCGTAGTGGCAACATTGGTCACGCAACACAAGGGCCTCAAAGCACGCATAGGCGGCGCTACAGTCGACCTTGCTTTGACCGACCAAAACGAAACTGGGCCTCTGAAGTTCTTTTACGATGGTGTAACTTATGATATATGGACGGTCGATCCTGCTGATCCGCTGGCGAGTGCGTATCATGTTAAGATAGCCGCTGGCACAAAAGCAATTAGGCTTTGGACACCTTACGAAGATTGGACAGATCATAACGATACTCCCCTTGAAGATTGGAGTAATTATACAGATACTGGCGCTCATACAGATTGGGCAGACCATAATGATGATGCCTATTCTGATTGGACTGACTATGACGACCACGGACCACACGGCGATTGGGATAATCATACTGATGGAGCTCCACACACTGACTGGTCAGACCATAGCGATGATGCCTATGTAGACTGGACTGATTATGATGACTTAGGTCCCCATGGAGATTGGGACGACTATGATGATATTGCCCATGGCGACTGGACTGACCATGATGATATTGCCCATGGCGACTGGACTGATTATGACGACTTGGGACCTCATGGAGACTGGGATAACCATAGCGATGGCGCTCATACCGACTGGTCGGATCACGACAATGTCGCCTATGATGACTGGGATAATCATACAAATAATGCTCACACCGATTGGGGCAACTACGATGATCACGGACCCCATGGGGACTGGGGTGATCATACAGACGAAGCTCCACATACTGACTGGTCCAACCACAGTGACTTCGATTACATTGATCACATGGATGGGGAGTACACTGACAACGGCCCACCATATAACCATCTAGACTGGGACAACTACACTGACGATGCTGGGCATAACGACTGGACGAATCATACAGATACTGGAAGTCATACGGATTGGGGTAACCATACTGATGGAGCTCCATATGGTGACTGGGATGACCATGACGATGATGCTCATCAAAACTGGAATGATTATGATGATGCTCATACAGATTGGACTGATCATACAGATACAGGAGCTCACACAGACTGGAGTAATTACACTGATGGTCCACCTCACACGGATTGGACGAATCATACTGATGGACCGGCTCATACAGATTGGACGAATCACACTGACACAGGGCCTCACACAGATTGGTCAGATCATAACGATGACGCTTATAGCGACTGGACGGACTATGATGACTTAGGCCCTCACGGGGACTGGGACAATCATACTGATACAGGTCCTCATACTAACTGGGCGGATTATACAGATGTTGCCTACGATGATTGGACAGATTACGATGATCTAGGACCTCATGGCGATTGGACTAACTACACAGACGAAGCACATACAGATTGGGATGATCACAACGATGTGTGATCCCAACCAGTATTCATAATTATCTTTCTATCTACAGATACATTGGAATTAGTAACTCCTCGGAAGATTGGTGTGTCGATCACTGCTACTCCCTTGTAGAAATTCCACGTCAGTGGCATAGAGAGTAACTCCACCAACCACTCGGTAGCATCTGCATCTATCTGAGACATAATCTTAATCCACTCCTCGCCCCAGGCAATGGTTTTCTCACACTGCATAGAGTGACTGAGGTGTGGAGTGATTCGGAAGCCGAAGTATCTTAGCATTTGATTGCAGTATGGATGGCAGCTAACTGTCACTGTGTCCCCTTTCTTCTTCTTCCCAGGCGTATTCAGCGCACTCTCGAACATTGGGTCTTGAATGTCCGGCCAGATAGTTTCAAAGAACTTTGTATCACAATCAGGATACCCAAGTAACTCCCCTCCGAGTTCTGTAGTCTTATTGGCTACTTTACTATACTCCACGAACAGCTTGCCTGCTTCCAAGTCATCAGCTTTTACAGCCGCTCCGTACAGCTGGTATGGCTTACCCTTTTCCACCGGCCGGTGCTTATGGGAGAATCCAGAATAGATACCTCCCTTATTCGTTGGGAAGAATACCAATCCATTCTTCCGCAGCATAGCGTAGGACTCGTCGAACTTGTTTGAGTTAATATGATAGACATACACTCTCCTCATTCCGGCGAGAACTGTAGCTAACTCTGCAGTTCCATAAACCTTTCTCATCCTAGGGAATCTCTTCTCCCCGGTCTTCTTAACTTTCAGATTCCACCAAACCCTTCGCGTGATCGGTGGTATATCAATTTTTGTCATTTTACTTCAACCTGTGCTCTACCTTTACGAACTCGTCGCATACCCTTCCTGATCTACCTGTCCAGAGGTCTAATAGAAATCTCCCCTGATCGAATATTGCAAAGAATACAAAGTCTTCGCTGAGATGTTTCTCGTTCCCATCTCTATCGATAATGATACCCACCCAGAACTTACTAGCTGTGCAGGCATGTCGGTGTGTTAGCATTAGTCCGCTCCCACACCAGAGTTCTTCACCTCGGCCTTGATACTTATTCACTACGACCCAGACCTTCTTATCCTCCATGACATCATAGAGAACCCTTGGTGTCTCAGGGGGAATTATTATATCACTATCCACCCAGAGGGCCTGGTTGTATTTCCCAGAGATGAAATAATTCCTCAGAATCTCTCTAGCCTCGCAAATCCTCTCAAGGCTTCCTCTTCCTCCCATTGAGGGACTGAGCTTAATAGTTACCCCCTGTAAGGCGGTATGATCGAATTCACTGTCTATGTCAAAGCATAGAACAATCTCAGCAGGCGGAGGTGTCAATCCTTTCAACGCACTCAGGAAGTCCTCAATATACTTTATCCTATAATGCCCTACAGGACTAAGCACTATGTACTCTTCCATGATATTATCTCTCCATCCTCCCTGTAATGCTTAATATCAAACAGGTTCCCATGCTTAACTTCCACCTTACCCATTCGGACAAACAAGCCCACCCAGTTGATCCATAGAAAATCATCACCAAGCTTCCTGTCATTGACAGTTGCCATGACAAAGGGAATTCCCAATAACTCTCTGCTTATGAAGCACGAGCCCAGACCGTGTCTGTCTGTTTCGCCTCCGTCTTCCCGACATGGATGATATGAATGTATCCAGTCTAGCTTTGGGTTCGCTGCCAAATGAGCGTCGGCAATCTCCACCATGTCCTCAGGAACCAACATGTCATTATCCAGCCACATCGACCATTCATAGTCGGACTCTATTATTGCTCTCCTTAGAGCCTCTCGTGCAGCTGTCGTGGAGTGAATCTGGTCATCCCCAGTGTCATCACTCCCATGAATGTGTTTAATTGGTACAGATAACCCATACTCCTTCAGGCATTCTGCATATATGGCTGGGGTACATGATACCCAGATCTCCTCTGGGGGTTGGTTCAGCTTCGAGATGTACTCCCAGAAGAGCCCCATAGAGTATAACTTATGTCCCCCAACTAGGGTGACTAGAACGTATTTCACTCTTCTTTCCTCCAGTGAATTACATAAAGCTCATCAGCTAGCTTTTTCTCATGGACTACCTTATGCCCAACCCTTTTGAATTTACTCAATAAAGAATCTCTTATACTGTCTGAATGGATTTCAACAATGTACTCAGGACAGAGACCCAAGTTAATAACCCTAGATAAGACCTTCTCGCATCCTTCACAGTCTATTTTCACTATGTCTGGTTTGTGTATCTGAATCAGGTCTTTTATTTGCTTAGCGTTCTCTACTTTTACTTGCACTGGAAGAACTCTATAATCATCTCTAAAGTGGTCTGCCATTTTCTCTACGTACCACGCATGATAGTCGACGCCGATAACTTTCTTAGCACCTCTGGATAAAAAGAACGCTGGTGTGCCTCCCCAGTCGGCACCAATGTCAAGGACGACCTTATCCGTAAAGTCAAGATGACCATACATCAGGTCGAGATTCGACCATTTCTCAAGCCCCCACTCGTCGTGCATGTTTAGTCTTCCGGCGCGGGATTATCACTATCAATATAGTGAGTATCTCCATCATAGTGGTCTATTCCATCCCAGTAGTCCTCGGAGGCCTCTCGGGATTTCTTCTGGGTCTTCTTCCCAGAAGGTTTCTTCTTCCCTCTTCGTGGTCCATACGGCTTCAGGAACTTATTTGCAGCAGCGATCTTCTCGAATACCATCTTGTACATCTCGCAGTACCTGTCCTTATTCCTCCAATCAAAGTCAATCGCCTGTGCTGGGCAACCACCTCTACAGTTCTCCCACCAAGGACAGTCCTTGCAATCTGTCTGTTCGAGAAGTCTCGATCTGAGATTGTACGATCTATTATCCCTTAGGTATATCTTCTCATCGTTCATATAGTTCTTAATGCACACTCCTACAGCACCGTCCTTGAGCACTGTTGTGCATGATACAGTATGGAAGGGATCACAGTCTTTGAATACACAGACTACTCTCTCTCCATCTGTTAGAGCATTAACGATGTCTTTGAAAGGTGAGAATCCATCTATGCCATTTTCCAGCATGAAGTCGTACATCTCAGAGTAAAAGTGCAGCGTCTCGTCTTGAGTTAGATCAATCTTAGGATCCCCAGACATGCAGGGATTCAGCCTTCCCTGGATTCCTTTCTGATGGAGTTCCAATATCCAGTGCTTCATCATCTCAATGCGGTCCCCAGTCCCATTACTCTTATGGATGACCGCAATCACAGACGGCTTACCCCCAGCCTCCACGAGTCTATTCAAATTCTTATGAACTCTCAGTGTCTGCTTCTTGCGCTCTCCAACAGTACCAAACCCCCTGAGTTCATTACACGGCCAAGGACCATCAACCGACAGTCCCACTCCAGTCTTATACTTCTTGAACCACCCAATGATCTCATCATCAATCAGATACCCATTGGTCTGTATCGCACTCCTGCCATCGTATTCAAAGCCCCTCTCCAACCCTCTCTCAATGTACTTTCGATCCTGATACAGTGGCTCTCCCCCGTGCAGTCCAACTCTACAATACTGCCGCTCCCCCTCCTTCCATCCCTTCGTGTACTTCTTGTCGAATTCCGCCTTAATGGATTTCTCCACTGCGGGTCGATCTATCTCCGACTCCTTGGGCCTGATTGGATGTTGATAGCAATATTCACATCCAAAGTTACAGGCCAAGTTGCTCTTGTCATATATCGGCATATCACTTAACCTCCATGTTCAACGTCGTATTATCTCTTCCTAGCCCGTCTCTGAAAACCATATTTTCTTATTTTTACTGCTCCAACTAAAGCAACGCACATAGTAGATGATGCAGGGGATGGTAAGCATCAGGAAGAAAAGCTCGATGTTTGCTTCCCCTATATTGTTTATGCTGACATACACCGCTTTAGCCGGACTCAAATAAGCAGAAAAGAACGTGTACAACAATATAATATAACTGGCTAGTAGAGTAACTGAGCTTGTCAACACAATGACGAATTTGAAAGACTTCATGCTTTCAACTCCCCTTCCTTCTTTGGTCCAAAAGAGATTTTTCCAGGACTCAGCTTCTTGATCTCGTTGAGTACCTCATGGCACCATTCAACGGCCTTTCTATACACTTCTCCGCCTTCACGGTAGCCGTCGCTGTCTAGTTCATGCCAGGTCGAAGCTCTATATGCACCACCTTCACCATAGGATCTGCCCTCGGGCTCGGCTGCTACCATATCCGTATCTGAATAGTAGGTTATCATATAGCGGTATCCGTTGATGCGGGTGACAGCGGTGGCACAAAGGGGGTCAGACATGATTTTTCTTACGATTTTTCTCAGGGTTCTCGGGTCCATGCACCTTCATGTATCAACGTGTATGTTCATGCTAAAAACGTTTTGTGTTTAGCACAGCTCTGGGGATGCCAACCAGCACCATTTAAAGGTGAGTGTGGGTAAATTACCTCTAAGCCTCTAAAAGGGGGAGGCCCTCGTCCCCGAGGATAGAGAGCCCAATGGGCGCATGCGTAGGGGCTCGCAGGGATGGCCGAGTCTGGCTTGGTGGGGAGCGACGTGCTGCGGTCGCTGGTAGGGGACGATTATCCTTAGAATAGGGTCCGTAATTACGCACTTTATAATTATTCAGGTACCCACAACGTTTTATATATCAGTACCCGTACCCAGATACGGTGACGAAATGCCCAAAGAAGGCTATACTCAAATCACCGTCTCTAATGCACTGAAGGCTCAGATTATGAGCATCGCCGAGGCAGAGGACCTCAGCATGCCACAGCTGATCTCAAAGTGCTTGGAGCAACTATATCCGGAATACCCTGTCCCCATAGGGGCGGGGGAGGAGAGAAAAGGAAAATGATCTGCAGAAAATGCGGTCACGAATGGCTACTTGAACCGGGGCCATGGCCGAAGAACATAGACTGTCCGAACTGTGGGAAACACCACTTCAAGGACGGCAAATACGTCGGTGACAAGTGCAGCATCTGCGGTCGCAGGCTCACGGCGTCGAAGAGTTTAGAGAGGGGCGTCGGACCAGTCTGCTGGGCTCGACTCAAGAGAGGGGAGCTGAAGGGCTAATGTATCCTCTACCTTCTCTAGGCGAATTTATCCTATTGGCTGCCTTAGGTCTGGCTGTTTTTGTTATACGTGTGTGGCCAACAGGTGCAGGCGATGAGGGTGTACGAACCCATAAGGTGACCACCGCGCCAATTCCCGAGGACATGATGCCTAAAGGCTCTCGGCCAGAGGAGGCTGAGGACTGATGATTGATACTGCCTTCATCGCCTTTATGGGTATGCTAGGGTGCATCTGTCTCGGAGCAGGGGTGATAGCACTCGGAAGAAGTGCAATGGTGGGCTTCGACTACGACGGAAAATCATTGAAGGGCGGTTACATCTGCGAGGTATGCGGCAAGCCAATCATTGGAAGAGACACGCATCACACTAGAGAAGAGTGTAAGGCCGCCAGAACTCGCCCATTCGAGCCAAATCACACGACCCGCTTTGGCGCTGAGAAATTCACAAGAATGCCCAGTTATGATGTAGCTAAGGAGGCTGAGGGCCAGTGAGTAAACTCGTATTCGACCTGAGCAAGCAAGGCCTACTATGCGTCCTTCGCCCCTACCAGATAGCGATAATGCACTACCTCTGGGACACGAAGACACCAAGAATAAGCAGCCAGGTCCACACATACCTTCAAGACCTCGGCGGGGAGGCCGCCATGAGCCGGGCGACCGTAATCAACTTCCTCAACGCTATGGTGAACGAGGGATTCCTAGACTACGACGAAGAGACCTGCAAGGGAGGCTCCCGCAGACTCTACCGCCTGAATGCCATAAGCATAGACGAGCGGACCTTCAGAAACCAGATACGCCTAAGATTCGATGAGAAGCTAAGGCACTTCTGGAAATCGGAGGACTAGGCTGATGAGACGAGCATACATTGAAAAAGGAGACCAAGTCATGACCGAGAAGGACATCGCGTGCGCGGAAGAGAGACAAAAAGAACGGATTGTCTTCCAGGAATGCAACCACGACTACAAGGATGTCACTGAGGAACGTCTTGCCCTCTTAGAGAAGAGAGGGGAACTGCCAAAGTGGATTCAACTCCTCATAGAGAAAAAGGATCGGAAGTGGCAGAACCCTGGTCAGTGGAGGAACAGCCAATTCCTAAAATGCACTATCTGCGGTCTTCTCAAAGTCCGGAATCAAAAGGGAGCTGAGGACCAGTGAGCAGGTCAGGACGCAAGCATGAACGGATACACCAGTGCAGTCGCTGCACGGGGTTTGACAAGGTCGACTCATGGTGTGTGGACGGTGGCAAGGTCATACAGGAGCCCTTGAAGCTGCTCTACTGCATAGGCTTCAAGCCCATTAAGAAGCCCAAGTATGAGGAGCCCTCCCAATGAGCGCCCTTTCACCTGCGAGGAAGAAGGAGATCCTCCTAGAGGCCATCGAGGCTATGAGGAAGAAGGTCGAGGACAACGTCATCGGGGACATGATGATCGAAGCCAACGAGAAAGTGACTCCGGTCTTCGAGGTGGGGAGCGCTGATCCGGTCAGTCTCATGAGCGAAGGATTCCGTTACACCATTGACGTCACATACCTCATTCCAAAGGAGGAACAGATATGAAACAATGCTCGATCTGCAAATCCAGCCCCCAGCTACAGGGAGGACTGGTCTACCAGGAAGAGAAGCCCAACATCCTTGAACTGGTATGTGGGCTGCACCTGACCGAGGACGGCAAGAACCTCAAAGAAGGCGAGGTGGCCGGCAACTGGGTGGCCTTCACCTCCTGGGGCTATGATGGGGCAACTGGCCCGCAGTTCAGCGGCCCAGCTGGTCACGCCCTAGCTATGTTCGACGAGGTCCAGGAGCGAGTCAAGACCAACAGCGACCCGAACTGGGGCTGGAAGATCGTCGTAGGCGTAGGCCCTATTACCTTGGAGGCAAGCACCTTCCCCAAGAATGGAGGCTACAGACCAGCACCGAAGCCAAAGCCAGGAAGCCCCCCACAGCCCGGGGTCCCCGTGCAGCTGAACAACGAATCCATATTCAACGGAATGGAGTGGAAGACCAAGTATCAGGACAACACCGTTGCGGCCAGGATAGACAGCGCTTGGGCATGGGCTTTCAGAGCAGACCAAGACGGCAGCCAGAACGACATACAGATAGCACTACAGGCAGCCATCGAGAAGGCGGGCAAGAGCGTCGAGATCGACGGGTTCATCTACACCATAGGAGGCCGGGATGGCAACCTAGTGAACCGCACGATAAAGGGGGCTAAGAAATGAAACAGATCGACCTAGGGGACCTTCGGGCCCTCAGAGATGCTTACTACAATGCTCCGGCGCATATCAAGAAAACCCGCTGGTATGCGCTGACAAAACCCCTTCTAGACAAGATCGGTGACCCCGGCCTAGGCGAGGAGGCTGAGGATAATGCGTAGATTCGTGTGCCCCTTCTGCTCCTTCGTCCACACTTTTTCACCTAAAGAAGCGCAGAAGTACCCGAAGAAGCCCGTCGGATTCACATGCCCCAGATGTCATAAAAAGCCCACGAAAGCCGACCTCGCCAAGACGAAGGGCCAAGGACCGAAGCCTAAAGGGGAGCGCCGTAAGCGCGTGAAGAAAGCAGTCGTCAAAGACACAACCCCAGCCATAGTCCAG
>SDBU01007931.1_pt1 | contig 12146 bp, 11 predicted proteins | sample 2277071 | NCBI WGS metagenome assembly SDBU01 (sample SAMN10397929, study PRJNA504765) | marine sediment metagenome | isolation source: marine sediment core GS08_GC12, 126 cmbsf | place: Arctic Ocean: Gakkel Ridge, Loki's castle | collected 2008
TATGTTCTCTCAAAATCTATTGTTGAAGATGTTACCTATGGAAGGATCCTGGATAAATTGTCCGAAGAGGATATTGCTGCCTTACAGGGAGTGAAAGGCGAGAGCCAGCAGATTAATCCTGTTTATGTAAATCTGGAGCAGATAGCAACAAATGCCCGTATATCTATCGCTAGAGCAAAAGCTAAGAAGCTCTTTATTAAGGAAAGAATTGAAGAGAATGGAGTTGCTTTAAGCAAACTCCGTCTACAGTTGGCCGAAAGAGAAGGTGAGTGGGAGCACCTTACCGAAGCTCATGATCTCGCTAAAAAGCTCCTTCTCAAGGCAAAAATTGAAGAAAACAAGCTTGCTTTGAGCGAACTCCATACCCAATTGGCTGAAAGAGAGCCTGAGTGGAAGACTCTTACGGAAGGCTATAATCTTGTTAGGAAAGAATATAACAGTATCCGTAACGCTCATCAGAAAGCAGAAAAAGTCTTAGCCGTTGCTAAGGCCGGCCAATTGAAAACGGTTAGTACAGCAGGAGTCCCCTCCAGTCCAATAGAGCCTAAAACAAAACGAATTCTCTTTATAACAGCTATTGTCGGACTGTTAGCTGTCCTTTTCTTAGCATTTTTTCTTGAATATATGGAGAAAATGAGAAAGCTAGAAGCAGACTCAAAGAAGCAAAATGAATGAGTTTTAGATAACAATAATTTCTATTGACTTTAAAGCATGAGCTATGAGTAGCGGTTTGATTTATCAAACAGTGTACATGCTCGGCGGCTATTGGGCACAGAGAAAAGACACCAGCTATCAGCTAATTTAATGAATAGCTTACCATTTCAAGTGAAAGGTAAATTCTTATGCTATCTCCAAGTGGTGAAGAACTAAAGAAGAAAATTGCTAACAAAACTGCCAAAATTTCAGTGATTGGCTTAGGTTACGTTGGTCTACCTTTGGCTGTAGAAATAGGAAAAACTGGCTTCAGTGTCATCGGAATTGATATAGATAAAGAAAAGGTAGATAAGGTCAATAATGGAAAATCATATATTCCGGATGTTGTTGAAGGAGAGCTTAATAAACTAGTTTCTAAAAACAAATTGGCAGCCAGCAGTGATCATAAAATTTTAAAAGAGGTGGATATCGTCAGTATCTGTGTGCCTACCCCCTTAAGGAAAACAAGGGAGCCTGACATCTCCTACATTGTCACTGCTGCATTCGAGGTCTCCAAATACTTACATCGGGGTCAATTAATAATCCTGGAAAGTACTACTTTCCCTGGAACTACTAAAGATATAATTTTACCTGAGCTAGAAAAGAGAAAGCTAAAAGTAGGCAGGGATTTCTTCCTCAGTTTTTCTCCTGAGAGAGTGGATCCGGGAAGCAAGAAGTATACTATAAAGAGTACACCTAAAGTGATAGGAGGTATTACCGCGCAATGCACAGAAATAGCTAAGTTTTTCTATGAACAAATCGTGGAAAAAGTAGTCCTGGTAGCCTCTACCCAGGAAGCAGAAATGGTGAAATTATTAGAGAATATCTTCCGAAGTGTAAATATTGCTTTAGTTAATGAACTTACCCTAATGTGCGATAGACTGGGAATAGATATTTGGAACGTAGTAGAGGCTGCAGCCACCAAACCCTTCGGCTTTATGCCATTTTACCCTGGACCAGGGTTGGGAGGTCATTGTATTCCTATTGATCCAGTTTATCTTTCCTGGAAAGCAAAAACTTATGGCTTTTACTCCAAATTCATTGAATTTGCTGAGGAAGTTAACAAGAATATGCCCCATTATGTAGTAAGAAAAATTACCGATGCTTTAAATATTCATAAAAAATGCCTAAATGGCTCAAAAATCCTTATCTTAGGAGTTGCCTACAAAGAAGATGTGGGAGACATAAGAGAATCGCCGGCCTTAGACATTATCGAAATATTGTGCCGGCAAGGAGCAGAGGTCATTTATAATGACCCTTATGCACCTCAAATAAAAATAGGTGATAAGGAAGTGAGGTCTCTTCCCTTAAATGAAAATCTATTGTCGCAGGCGGACTGTGTAGTTATCACTACAGCGCATAGCAGCTATGATTATAAGTGGATTGTGGGAAATGCCAGGCTAGTAGTGGATACGAGAAATGCCACCAGGAATCTAGTGAATAAAGATAAAATTGTTAAGATATGACATCTTTGAATACTTTCTGATATGGTGGATTTATCTTTGGCCCAAAACTATGGCTGTGAATCAAAAAAGCATGACTTTCAAAATAAACTAAGGCGAGGATGAAATAATGAAGAAGGCACTTATTACTGGTATCACTGGACAGGATGGTTCGTATCTGGCAGAATTCCTCCTTTCTAAAGGTTATGAAGTTCATGGGATAATTCGCCGGGCAAGCACTTTCAATACCTCCCGTATTGATCATATTTATATAGATCCTCATAAACCTGGAGCACGACTTTTTCTTCATTATGGCGATCTTTCTGACTCAGAACAGATTTCTAATATCATCTATAATATAAAGCCCGATGAAATTTATCACTTAGGTGCACAGAGCCACGTCAGAGTGAGTTTTGATGTCCCTGAATATACGGGTAATGTTACTGCTTTGGGAACTGCTCGAATATTGGAGGCGATAAGAAGAAGCGGAAATAAAACAAAATTCTATCAGGCCTCAAGTAGTGAGATGTTTGGTGTATCTAAGCCACCTCAGAATGAGGATACACCCTTTAAACCTCGCAGTCCCTATGCCTGTGCTAAAGTTTATGCCTATTGGATGGTGGTAAATTATCGCCAGGGTTATAATATTTTTGCTTGTAACGGCATTCTCTTTAACCATGAAGGTCCTCGCCGTGGAGAAATTTTTGTCTCCCGTAAGATTACTCGGGCTATCGCTGCAATTCTCGCCAAAAAACAAGATTATCTTTATTTAGGCAATTTGGAAGCAAAAAGAGATTGGGGATATGCTCCTGAATATGTAGAAATAATGTGGAAGATGTTGCAGCATAATACTCCATTGGATACTGTTTTGGGTACGGGAGAAAATCACTCGGTTAAAGAATTTGTTCAAGAAGCCTTTTCCTACGTTAGTCTTGGGTGGGAGAAATATATAAAGATTGATCGACGATATCTTAGGCCTACAGAGGTAAAGGCACTGATTGCTGACCCAACAAAGGCAAAGAAAGTTTTGGGTTGGCAGCCAAAGATAAAGTTTAAAGAATTGGTAAGAATAATGATAGACGCAGATATGCGAAAGTTAGGCTTAAAACCAATAGGAGAAGGCGATAAAGTCTTAAAAGAGAAGTTTCCTCATAGATGGTGGAAGATAGACTAATGGGATTTTGGGAAAATAAGAGAGTTTTGATTACCGGTGGAACGGGATTTCTTGGCTCTTATGTGGTAGGAAAACTTAAGAAAAGAGGATGCAAGAATATCTTTACCCCCAGGAGCCGAGATTATGATTTGGTTCACATAAAAGCGGTAAAAAGGGTTTATAAGGACTCAAAACCAGACATTGTAATTCATTTAGCCGCAGTTGTTGGTGGAATTGGTGCCAATCGGGCCAATCCGGGTAAGTTCTTTTATGATAACCTAATGATGGGTGTTCAGATGATGGAGCAAGGTAGGCAATTCGGAATAGAGAAATTTGTTGCTCTTGGTACTATTTGTTGTTATCCCAAGTTTACTCCTGTACCTTTCAAAGAAGAGAATTTATGGAATGGTTATCCCGAGGAAACAAATGCACCTTACGGCCTGGCAAAGAAAATGCTTTTAGTTCAATCACAAGCATATAGACAGCAGTATGAATTTAATTCTATATTCCTGATGCCAGTGAATATCTACGGACCAGGAGATAATCTTGACCCTAAATCATCACATGTAATTCCCGCATTGATCAAGAAGTTCATCGATGCTCAACCTCAACCTGAACCTCATACTGCCATTACCGTGTGGGGAACTGGTAAGCCAACCAGAGAATTTTTATACGTGGAAGATTGTGCCGAAGCTATTATTCTCGCCACCGAAAAATACAACAAATCCAAGCCGATAAATCTTGGAGCAGGATTTGAAATTTCAATCAAAGATTTGGTTGAATTAATTGCTAAATTAACCGCTTTCAAAGGAAAAATCATCTGGGATACTTCTAAACCCGATGGTCAGCCTCGAAGGTGCTTAGATACTTCGAAGGCAGAAAAAGAGTTTGGATTTAAAGCAAAAACACCTTTTGAGGAGGGTTTAAAAAAAACGATAGATTGGTATAGAAAAAACATAGGTTAAGGTGGCGGTTAGAATTAAAAAAATTAACGGTATGGCAACTTACAAAAAAATTAGTCTTGGTTACTATGATAATTTCAGCAAAAGGACCAGGCACACGTTTCACAGCTTGCTTATGGCTCTTTAATGGAAGTGATTTGTCAATTAGACGTTGCCAAAGAATTGGGATTTATTGAGAAAGAAGAGTATAAGAAGTTCACTGAGTGAACCTGAATGTTATATTACTCCAATATCTAAAATAAGCGAAAAGGTTGAATGTGCAAATGCGAGATTTAAAACGGGTAAATCAGAAAGTTCAGGAAAATCAGATTCTAGCTAATGCTGAGAAGCTAAGACAGGCTGAACCGGTATCCACCATCATCATTGAGCCAACTCGCGGTTGGCTATCCCTTAAACTGAAGGATATATGGCAATATCGTGAGCTTCTCTATTTCCTCACCTGGCGTGATGTGAAAGTCCGATATAAACAGACCGTGATTGGATTCCTGTGGGCAATTATTCAACCTTTCTTAAAGATGGTAGTCTTCAGCGTCATCTTTGGGGGTCTAGCCAAGATGGACTCAGAAGGGTTCCCTTATCCCATTTTCCTCTATGCAGGGCTTCTTCCCTGGCAGTTTTTTGCCAGTGCTGTCAGTCGGAGCGGCGAAAGTGTTGTTGGGAGTGCAAACCTTATCAAAAAGGTCTATTTCCCAAGACTTGTCATTCCGATTGCTTCTGTTGGAGCTTGTCTGGTAGATTTTGCCATATCATTTATAATATTAATTGTCTTGATGTTTTACTATAGTATCATCCCTACACTCTCAATATTTATGGTTCTGCCATTAGTTCTGGCGACGATATTTACCGCCTTAGGAGTAGGTATGTTTATAAGTGCTTTGAATGTTGCCTATCGGGATTTTCGGTACGTTCTCCCATTTCTTGTCCAGATCTGGATGTTTCTAACGCCTGTCATTTATTCCACTGAAATCATTCCTGAGAATTGGCGTTGGCTTATCCTGCTGAACCCAATGGCCGGAGTTGTAGATGCTTATCGCTCAGCAATTTTAGGCAAATCCTTTGAATGGGGGAGTCTGGGAATTTCGATGGGAATAGCAGTAGTTATATTCCTCTGCGGACTAGTGTATTTCCGGAAAACAGAAAGGTACTTTGCCGACATCGTTTAGGAGTAAAATATGTCTGATGTAGCTATAAGAGTGGAAGGTCTAAGTAAGCGCTACCGCATCGGCCAGTACGTTGGAGGCGGGGCGTATCAGTACAGGGCTCTGCGCGACGTTTTGACTGGTGCTATGTATGCTCCTTTCCGCCGGTTACGGGCAAGAGGTAAACAACGAGCAGTAGCCAGTAATCTAACAGCCGATAGCCATGAGCTATCAGCTAACTTCATCTGGGCTCTCAAGGATGTCTCCTTCAAGGTAAAACAGGGTCAAGTAGTAGGTATCATTGGCAGAAACGGTGCAGGCAAATCCACACTTCTAAAATTGCTTTCCCGGATAACGGAACCTACCGAAGGCCAAGCAGATATAAGGGGTCGTATAGGAAGTCTCTTAGAAGTTGGAACCGGATTTCACCCCGAACTCACTGGCCGGGAGAACATATACCTGAGCGGTGCAATCCTGGGGATGACCAAAAAGGAAATCAACTGGAAGTTTGACGAGATAGTTGATTTTTCTGGAATAGAAAAATTCATCGATACCCCGGTTAAACGCTATTCCAGTGGTATGTGGGTCCGGCTGGGCTTTGCTGTGGCTGCCCACCTTGAGCCGGAGATCCTTTTAGTGGACGAGGTGCTGGCAGTAGGAGATGCGGCCTTCCAGAAGAAGTGCCTGGGTAAAATGGGCGATGTGGTCAAGGAAGGAAGGACAGTGCTGTTTGTGAGTCATAATATGCCTGCGATTTCCTCCCTTTGCGACAGAACGATATTGCTGCAGGATGGCAGGATAGCAACTCAAGGTCCAACGCCACAGGTGGTCGCTGAGTATCTTTCTTCTGGAGACAGTACATCGGCGGAAGCTGTCTGGTCGTTTGAGGATGCTCCTAGTTCTGAAGTAGTGAAGCTCCGCGCCGTGAGAGTACTCAATGAGCAAGGAGAGGTTTCTTTTAACACGGACATTACTAAACCAATTGACCTTGAGATAGAATTTTGGTGTCTCCAAAGAACTAAAATGACCCCGGCATTTCACTTATACAACCAGCTTGGGATCCTACTCTTTATGACTGCAAATCTACATGACCAGGTCTGGGCTCAAAGACAATACGAACCCGGGTTGTATCGGTGTTCTTGCCGGATACCAGCTAATTTCTTGAATGAGGGGACATATTTCGTTAATGCCTATCTAAGCTGTGATATCCGTCGCCCAACCGATGTCCGTAAAGAACCGGCTGCCTCATTCCGCAGCCACGACTTCGGTACTAGCCGGGGTGGCTGTATAGCGGGACGATGGCCCGGATTAGTTCGGCCCCTCTTGCCCTGGGCGGGGAGCCATATCGGAGACCTCCTGTGACTGGAAAAGTATAGTATTAGATATGGTAAGAGGCAAGCACATGAATAGATACATAGCTAATCGAGATATAATTATTCATAAAGCTCAATGCAGGGGATAGGAAAGATGCAGCTAGAACGTGTTTTAATAGTGGTAGAGCAGAGGATTCGTGAGGATGGCAGTTATCCTGGTTTTGACATTCGTCACATGGAAGGACCCCTCAAATCTAGCGAAATGGTGAATAACATTGATATCCTCTATTACGGTGATTACACACCAAACTGTGACGATGCTCTAATTAATTATTGCTTCCAGAAAAAACCACAAGTGGTCTTGCTATCCCTGCAAAATATATCACTACGAAAGGGGGGACCTACACCTAGTGCTGTTTGGAAGATAACCCACCAATTACGTATCCCTACTGTAATGTTCTGGTTTGATATACATTCAGACAGCGTAGTCGGAATTCTAGAACGTTATCTCCATTCAGTAACACTAAACATGATTTTGGGTGCTGATGCAAGCTCTCACAAAATCCTGCCACTAGAAGGTATGAATTTATACGCAGGTTTAACTTTCGATAAGTGTCTATTCAGTAAGCCTGAGGGTGTACGAGATATACCAGTTGGGTTTTTTGGCACCTTAGGGACAAACAGACCCCAATGGATAGCAGGGCTCAGAAAATTCGATATTTCACCTTACATCGCAGGTGGATCGGGAACGGCGGGTTGGATGCCCTATGAAGAATACCTCAGGCTTATGTCGAGACTCAAAATAGCATTGGATTTTTCAGCATTAAGGAATCCAAACTATCAGCCTGTTGTCTCACCTAATAGAGAACGAGTGTTAAAAACACTCTGTTGGCCTGTATCTGGACTTAAAACATCGTACTCAGGGTTGAAGTATATTATCTCCTCATGGAAGAATCCAGTTCCAGCAGTGAGGCATATTATCTCGGTATTTAGGAATCCGTCTCCAGCATTGGATCCAAGATATCAGGTTAGAGCACGAGTGTGGGAAGCGCTTTGGTCTCGGACGTTTTTGTTAGAGGAGGATAATCCAGTCACCAGCACATACTTCGAACCATATGTTGATTACGTGCCATTTACCACTCTACAGGACCTTGCTGACAAAATTGGGTATTATCTGGAACATGAAGAGGGGCGTGATTGTATACGTATGCAAGGGCGAGCCACGGTCGAGAAATATTATAATGCGAGAATATATTGGGAAAATCTTTTCGAAACAATTGGTATACAATCAACCACGCAGCATGAGCATCATCCCGGGGAAATCTGGAACAAGGCGCACTTCGACAATTGGTATTTGAGCACTGGTACCAGAATATGAAGGAACTATGGTCAACAATAAACAGCAAAATCCATATTTGGGTATTGTAATTTGTTCCCGCAACGATAACCACGGGTGGAATATGTTGCGGCGTATGCAAGTATCCATTAGTGGTTTATCAGAATAATTGGAAAAATACAGCATGGAATCAGAATTAATTCTGGTAGAAAGGAAAGCGAACAGGTGCATTTAGAACGTGTGCTTATAGTAAACGAGGCAAGGTTTCGTCCAGATGAATGGGCTATGCCTGGTTGGGACCTCCGTCACCTAGAGGGACCTCTTAAATGCAGCCGCATAGTAGATAATATTGACAATTTCTACTTTGGTGATTACACGAACTCAGATGAGGCTTTAATTAATTACTGCATTGAGAAAAAGCCACAAGCGGTCTTACTATCCATACAATTTCAGTGGGGGAAAAATGCTCCTCCTAACGCGGCTACGATTAGGAAGATAACCTCTGAGCTTGGCATACCTACCGTAATGTTCTGGTGGGATATATATCAAGACTATATAGCCGGAATTCTAGAACGTTATCTTCATACAATAACACTAAACGTAATTCTCGGTTCTAATGCAAGCTCCCACAAATCCCTGCCACTAGAAGGTACGAATTATATATACGCAGGTCTCACCTTCGATGAGCGTCTATTCAGTAAACCTGAAGGCGTACGAGATATACCAGTTGGCTTTTTTGGTTCCTTAGGCCTAAACAGGCCTCAGTGGCTAGACGGGCTCAGAAAATTTGGTATTCCGATATACACGGCTGGCGGAATACTAGTTGATGGAAAACGATCGTTTTTATCGGCTGACAAAGTCACCCCAATTTGGATGCCTTACCAAGAATACCTGGGGCTTATGTTGAGACTAAAAATAACGTTGAATTTTTCATCATTGCCGAGTCCAAAGTATAATCCTATAATCCCGAGTCTCGTCCAATTAGCCTTGTTTATTAAAGGACGAGTGCCGGAAGCGCTGTGGAGGCAGGCGTGTAGAGTAGGAAGATCGTTCCCAGGGTTGAAGTATATTATCTCATTGAAGAATCCAGCCCCATCGTTGAAGAATCCAAGGTATATGATTAGAGGACGAGTATGGGAAGCGCTCTGGTGTCGAACGTTTTTGTTAGAGGAGGATAACCCTGTCACTAGCATGTACTTCGAACCATATGTTGATTATGTACCATTTACCACTCTAAGGGACCTTGTGGATAAAATCAGGTATTATCTGGAAAATGAAGAGGAGCGTGACCGCATACGTATGCAGGGACGAGCCACGGTCGAGAAATACTGTAATGCGAAAATATTTTGGGAAAATCTTTTCGAAATAATTGGTGTACAATCAGCCACCCAGTACGACCATCATCCCGGAGAATTCTGGAACAAGGCGTATTTCGACAATTGGTATTTGAGCACTGCTACCAGAAATATAGGGCAACTATGACCGGCAATAAAAAAGAAAATCCATATTTGAGTATTATCATTTCTTCTCAAAATAATGATCATGGCGATAATATGTTGCGATGTATGCAAGTATCCATCAGTGGTTTATCAGAATAATTGGAAAAATACAGCATTGAATCAGAATTAGTTTTTAGTAGATTGGAATCCCCCTTCCGATACACCTTTATCAAAAGGTGTTGTTAAACGGTCCTGAGTTCTTTGGAGCACATCGGCAAGCATATTGGGGGCGAGTATAATACAAGGTTGATCCATGTTTGAAAATCAGCCCATAGATGGGACGGTCTTGCTTCTTTCGTATACTGACCAAAGCCAAAGCGGGCTCGGGCAACGAGGTAATGCTAAGCTTCGCGTCCATTATAATTTGGATGAGAACTGGTACGGACCGCTCTGCCAGGTATTTTCCCGTGTTTACCGTTACGACTTTTGGCACCGAGCAAACTGTGTCGGCGTGGTAGAGGCAAATAGGGAGATTATCAAGATCGCCGAAATGTATCGTCCCAAATACGTACTCTGGCCTGCTGGCACGTTCACTGTGACAGAGGATACCCTGATGGCGCTTCGTAAGATTGGATGTGTTGTAGTAGGACGGTTCTTCGACGACGACTTTCGCTTTGATAATTACTCAAAATGGTTGGTCCCCTCCTTGGATTATTGCATTACAAATGTGCCGAAAAGGGTTCCACAATATGAATCACTGGGGGTGCGTTGTATCCTTATGGCGTGGGAAGGGCATAACGAAGGGATATGGCAACGACTCGCTGACATGCCTAAACAGTTTGACGTCAGTTTTGTAGGTACTCTTTACCGCGCTCGGCGTGATCGTCTGTGTGCTCTTAGAGAACTGGGTATAGCCGTTCGGGTGTTTGACAATAAGTGGGGACGCAATATGTTAATGTTGAGCGATGTGGTTAGGGTCACCAATCAATCAAGGATAAACCTTGATTTCACGACGGATGCCGCCGGTTTAGGGATCAAGTTGATCAAAGGCAGGATGTCTGAAATCACCCTGTGTGGTGGATTTCTTCTGACCGAGTACGCTCCTGAGCTGGAGCGATATTTTGAGATTGGACGTGAAGTTGTCTGCTTTGATAGCGCTGCCGAGGCAGCAGAGAAGGTTCGGTATTACTTGCAGCATCCAGACAAACGTGAGGAGATTGCCGCTCGCGGGTATGAGCGTGCGCAAAGGGACTATACTGGCCGGGCCTGGTTTCGCAAAGTGTTCCTTCAGATAGAGGAAGATTTGCAGAAACGTGGGCGTGCTATGCCCGGAGAGCGCCTGGCGGGGATGAATCCGATGCGTCAGACAGCCGCAGAATACTACTATGAATGGGCACAGCTTTTACTCAGGATGCCTGCGCCATTGCGTGATGCCTGGCGGGAACCGATCGAGTTAGCGCTGGTTAGCAATCCTGCTCATCAGAAAGCAAGGCGCATGCTAAAAATGAATGATAGATGGGGAGATCCCGAGGGGCCATTTAAATTTTTTAGATTTGTCCGATTGGCTAAGAGATTGCCTGACATTATGCGTTTATTCTTGGGCAAAAGCAGAATTATACGCTGGATATATGCACATACACTTCGGAGTATGATAAGACAATGAGAGAGCAGTTTCGTAGGGGAGTGATAAGTACACATCTCTGGCTGGTGCGAAAACTCCACGGAGAAGTGCCTGTTCGACTAAGCTACTGGCTTAGTCTGCGCTCTTTCGTAAGTACTATCTTTCGCAAGCCAGATCCCTTACTCCTGTCCTCTAGTTTGCTTCAGGTCTTTGGTAAGTCATTAGCAATCCCTGCTCTACAGCAACTGTTGTGGGACGATGTTCTGGGCGGATGGGCCCTCAGGACCTGTTGGCTGTCGATTGGGTACCATTTCAATGTTAGCTAAGTTCAGTCACCATGGTGCAAGGTCGCTTTTGGATAATACTTTCCGTGACGGTGAGCTTGAGATTCTGCAAAAATGGCAACAGCTTCCAAACATAGAAGTTAACGGAATCTACCCTATCGGAAAAGGCTTAGCAACCGGATACTTTGTAGGTTCATGTCCTGCTGATCGGGATAAAAAATATGATAAAAATTAATAAAGTTTTAATAACTGGTATAACTGGGTTTGTAGGCAGTCATTTAGCCGATTATATTCTGGAAAGCTTCCCCGAAGTTCAAATTTTAGGCTTAGCACGATGGCGTTCACCTTCAGACAATATCAGAAACATCCTCGATAAGATTACGATTTGCTTTGGTGATTTATTAGACCCGTTTTCTCTGAAGGCTATTTTTTTAGAACATAAACCCGATGTCATCTTTCATCTTGCGGCTCAATCATATGTCGATTTTAGCTTATTAGAACCGGCAGGCACATTAACGACCAATGTAATAGGAACCTGCAATTTGTTAGAAGTAATTAAAGAATTGAAGTTCGCTTCTGGTTATGATCCGATAGTCCACATATGTAGTTCCTGTGAAGTTTATGGACAGGTAAGAGAGGATGATGTCCCCATAAAAGAGGACGTACCATTACGACCTGCTTCACCTTATGCTGTGAGTAAAGTGGGTGAAGACATGTTAGGATTTCAATACTGGTTGTCGTGGAAAATCAAAACCTTAAGAACT
>SDBU01007932.1_pt1 | contig 12146 bp, 11 predicted proteins | sample 2277071 | NCBI WGS metagenome assembly SDBU01 (sample SAMN10397929, study PRJNA504765) | marine sediment metagenome | isolation source: marine sediment core GS08_GC12, 126 cmbsf | place: Arctic Ocean: Gakkel Ridge, Loki's castle | collected 2008
GCTCAAGAAACTTTACCCGACTGAGAACACGCAAAGCATAGCTGATAAACTTGGGCGGCCTTTGCAGTCGGTGAAAGCAATAGCATATCTCAACGGCCTCAAAAAAGTGGAAACAACTCCCGCTTGGTCAAGACAAGAGAACACTCGCCTTAAGAAACTATACCCAAATAATAGCCTGCGGGATATAGCGAACCAGCTTGGACGGACTGTCTCGGCGGTAGCGGGCAGAGCATACAAATTGGGAATTAGCAAACCAAAGCGTATCTGGTCAAAGAAAGAGCTTAACCTGATAAGGAAATTATATCCAAGTAAAACGGCACAACAAATAGCCGACCAGATTGGAAGAACAGTACTGGCGACAAGATTGAGAATAGCAAAATTGGGCCTAAACAAAAGAAGGCGAAAAGGAAAGACGTAAAAGTCCTGCTGACCTATTTGGCTGTCTGGAATTAGTAGTAAAACATAGACCGAGGGGCAGAAATGAAACGGTGTAACAAATGTAAGAAGTGGAAAGACGAGAGTAAGTTTCACGAGGATCGCAAGTCAGAAGATGGATTACAGCCGTGGTGCAAAGAGTGCCGGCGTCAATACGACCGCAAGTATTACAAACGACACAAGAAGACCACGAGAAGAAACTACAGTTATGAAGAAAGTCATCGCACAGTTAGAGGCGTCAAGAAGAAACACTGTTCCAAATGCAAAAGGTGGAAAGCAGAAAGTAAGTTCGGAAAACATTCCACTCATGGAGACGGACTTCGTTATTGGTGCAAAGACTGCGAGCGTGAGTATAAACGCAGATATTACATGAAAAACAGAAAGGCTGTGAAAAAATGTCTCCGATATGAAGAACGACATCGGATTGTTAATAGAGTGAAACAAAAGCGATGTAGCCGCTGCAAAAAATGGAAGCCTGAACGTGAGTTCTACAAAAATAAATTCCGTAAAGACGGCTTGCAGTTCTTGTGCAAGAAATGTTCAAAGAAAGCTTACAAAAACTCTTATAAGAAACGGCGGAAGGCTGTGAGGAATTAAGGAGCCGAGACCAAAAAATCCAGCCATTTTTTCTTTGAAAAATAGGCAATTATGGCTTGACACCGCAGGAGCGATGGGTGTACAATTATCTCATCGTGAGAGTTTCTAAATGGATAGTCTTTGCATAGAGCTTTTTGATATATTATTTATTAGAGCACATTCGCAGGGCTGAGGATATCTCGCTTTTTCCTCTCCCTCCGCACCTCAGCCCTGCTTCCTCCATTTTCAGACCAATCGAGTCTTTTGTTCCAAGGCCTATAGGTCATTGTGGAATACCCTTCAAGACGAGTTCGCCATTGAGATGGCTTGTGAGGCGCTATAAATTGAAAGCTGAGGAGGGACTGTAAGATTCTGTAGGCTGGCTTAGATAATGAAAGAAGGGCTGCAAGTGGATGCTCACAGCCCTTTAGTTTTTATTCTGATAATATTCTTACAATGTTCTGCGTCTTTTCAGCCAGCCGACAAGACCTATACCGATGCTGCCTAACAAAATAGCACCCGGTGCTGGGATTGGGGGGGGGTGAGCCGTCGTCATGAACCTTAAACTCAAAACTGCCACCCCATTCGTCATTAGTGATAAACGACATGTTATAGAGTCTCCAATCGACTCGTGTGTTTAGGGGATTGTTGGTGTAATAACCGGAAATACCGACTGCTGAAATCACTTCTTCTGTAGCCGGCCAATCAGGAGTACCAACACTGGACGTCCCGGCATCGCCTACAATGACACTCATGGTCGCGATGAATGAACCACCTTCAGCTCCAGGTAAACCGTTAAACACTGTTGGAGTATAACTATAGAAGCCACTTCCTTCAATCAACCACCCGCCGCTGAATTCAGTAGTGGTATCGACGGAGACGCCTATACCGCCTATACCGGCATCTGAATTTTGGCCAATCATAGCAAGCACGCCGATTGTCAACAATATCTGTAATTTTTTCATATATTTACGTCTCCATTTCATGAATCTCAGCACTCAAGGCTCACAACTATGTCCGCCGAAGCGACAGACGTCAACATCATTAACATGGCACAAAATAATGTCTTTTTCATCTTCCTTGAACCTAATTGAGGTAGCTATTTTTTCCGTGTATGATTAGCAGGCGTGTCCTCCGTGAAGCCCTAACAAGACACCATAATTCATTGTCTCATCTATAACAAATCTTAAACGTTTCTGTCAAGAATATTTTGGCAGAATTTCTGTGTTTCTCATTCATGGGAACAAGCTGTATGTCACCTTAATTTGGAAGCTGAGGGACAGGCTTGTCACGTCTGCAAGTTATATCAGCTCAGCATTTTCCATAGGACTACTCTAAGAGGTGTTTTATCGTTCTACAATGGCCAAACTCAAACCGAAGGGTATCCGAAGGTAGGGTCGGGGGATTTTAACGCAAATTAGAACGAAATACTGCGTTTTACTCACCTCAAATTAAGGTTCTGTTATTTTTATACCGATAATGTGTTTACGAGCAAAATAAGAGGCCCTGAGATAACAAGGCGAGCGGATGTGGAGGAACGCTCGCCATTTTTCTTTCCCTCAAGCTTTACTCTTACCTTTATTTCTTCTCCACCATCACCGCACCCAAGCCGAGCATTGCCTTTTATGCCAAAATCTCATAGGATTACAACGGGTGGCAGCCACTGAGCGAAGCCTGCCTTGAGCTTGTGCCCAAGGTGCGTAGTCGAACGGGAGGGATCTGGCCTCGTATCTCTCTTCGGCGGTGTTTACCCTGAATTAGCCGTAGCCCTGAATAAGCCGAAGAAACCAATCTCTAATCCACTCAAGAATCCGTGTAAATCCGCGTCAATCCGTGTCCTAAGAGTCAGCGTTAGTCAGTGTCCTAAGAGTCAGTGTCAGTCCGTGTTCTCAATCAAAAACGCTGATACCTCAGAACAAAAATTAAAATTTTCAAAAAGTTTTAACTATCTTGCTGACACCGAGTTACGAGCGACGAGCGACGAGAAACGGTTATATTTTCGCATCAAAAGTGCAGGTAGCTCTAATTATAGAGGCGCTTGCTTTGGAGTTTACCCAGAGTTTATCCCCGGGAGCTGCTTACCTGACTCGCAACAGGGGAATGTTAGCTCACTTGCTTTTCTGCCGGGGATCGAGAATCCTCTACAAATCAGCTACTTTTTATGCAAAACAAACCCAATTTCAAACGAGTCATCTATCCGTCACCTCCAAAACAAACATCCGTTCGGTTAGGCTGCCCTTGTTGTTTGTTACTCGTAGGCCCACTTCATGCTTTCCTACGTCATTCACCCCCGCTGCTCCTGAAATCTCCCCAGTCTGCGCATCTACTTTCAGCCACTGGGGTGATTGGATGAGTGAAAAGCTGAGATATTCCCTGTCCCAGAAGGCTGCTTTATATCCTGGCTTGCATTTGAGATCGCCGATAGAAGCTATGACCCTAAGCCTGTGTGTGAAAGGTTGACGTGATTTAATCTTTTCAGGCAACCGGCTGTAAATGAACGGGCGGGAGAAGTCAGCGTAATCGGATGCCCCACTCTCGTTCCCGTTCTCATCCACGGCGACCAGCCTGTAGAACGCCTTATTAGCGTTGGGCAAACTGAGTCCAGGGCCTACAACCATCAAACTACTTTCGTTAGTAGCGGTCATGAAATTCGACGGTGTCTTCACGGCATTGCGGCTGGGTACGTCGTCCTTTGAATTGAACTCATCCATATCCTTACAGAAGCCCCGCCCCATTAACACCATGTATTCGGCATCACTGATGGTGAATCCCTTTTCATTGCTGCCATAGACCCTAAACATGACAGGCCGTCGGCCTTTGGGATTAGCTTCCCACGTCAGAATGACTGTTCCTGCGTTTTCATCGGCAATAGCCCTCACATTGATCGGTGCGCTTCACCAGGTCATGATCCCGCACTACCTCAGCCTCAGAAGCGATAGTCTCGTTGTTCCGCCGCAAGTAAATAGCGTGTTCATCACCGTCCAAGAGGTGATATTCGCCGTCGTAGAACGCCTCCGCGACAACATGCCCTACCGGGTATCCTCGCCGCGTTTTCAAACCGGCCGCCCTCCAAATATCCGATATGACCTGCGCATCGTTGCCGCATAAAGTATAGCCGTAGATATTATAGACTTTGACAGCGTCATTGGACTCTTTACCCCAAGTGGTGGCGTGGAACCGATGATTGCGCTGGAATTCCCAGACAGCCCGTGCCTTGTCCCGCTCGGTGGTACATCCAGCGGTCGCTTCCCCTGCTATATCATTCAGTGTTCTCCAATTCCGCTTCCCGTTGACTGTAATCCACGGATTCACAACGTCTGTATCGCCAATATTCTCAAGGCGCATAAACCTGTTGGGCTGCCAGCCTTGATGATAAGCACCGTAGCTGATGGGCATGCGGGTCATGACACCATCGACGTTGCCTGCCATCTTTACTCTATATGTACGTGAGCTTGAAGTTATGATCTCTTCATGTATTTTCTCGTGGTCTCCGTCGATAGAGTCCAATTTTGCCTTCGGCGGACCTTGATGAGCACCAAAAAGCACTTCCGAGCACATCACCAGAATCAAGACTGTCAAACTCGGAACAAGAGTTTCTTTCATTAGCGAAACTTTCTTAATCACTTTCTTTCATCTCCTCAGGCGAGTAAGAACCGTCAGGTTAATACGGATTGCTGCATATTATAGCCGCCCAGTCATTCGATGAAGGAGTTCGCAGGATGATTATATCTTCTGCTGTTCTTACAGGACTCGTATGTTTGCCTGTCCTCGGATTGATCCATGTGACTGTATAGCCTTGCGGGCATGGCTTGACCTGCAAGACAGTTTCTCTAACATCAGCTAAGTATACGAGATAAACCTCACCTTCTTTGGCGAGACAGAATGCACCTTTTCCCACAAGCTCGTTATGTGGCTCCATCAGTGGATACGGAATCGACTCGAATGTCTTACCTAAGTGACGCAATTGAGCGGGGGCCTTGCCCTCTCCAGTATGGCCCGTATAAAAAGCGGTTCCGGGGCTCCAATCACCGTAGGTAGCGTATCCGCCGGCCATGGCAATTGACCAATGGCACTTCCTGACCCAACTGCTGTTCTGGCCATGGCTTGGTTTATCCAGTTTCCCCTCATAACCATACTCTTCGTTCACGTAGGGCTTGGCTATTTCACGATACTTCAGGACCCACTCGTTGACCTCAGCGCAATTCCCATACTGTTGTGTGATGATATAGTCAGCCCAAGGCTGATTACCATAGGTCCAGTCCGCATACCCGTGAGCAGAACACAGCCGGTCGTAAGGGTCCCATTCCTTAACAAGATGGCCCATCGTTGGAGCCCAGCTCGGCTTGCGATACTCATTATGTTCATTTCCCAAATCCCACCAAACATTTGAGAAAGCCGCCAATCGGGCGACGGCATAGCGGTAGAGTCGCTTCTCATGTTCAGTAAACGCTCCATATTCACCCGGCAGATCCTGTTTCTCGATAGTAATGATGCATGTAGCGACAATTCCACGGCCCCTCATTGCTTGCACTACGCGGTCTACTTTTTGCCAGTAGGCCACATTAAACCGTGTGAAATCATATTCGTGCGGTTTGCCTAACCAGGCTGGCAAAGGATTGACCTGGCCAGGAGGAGCGCCATAGTTTGGGAGCTTCCACGGATCACCATCAAATTTATATTCACTCTTGTTTCGAGTGTCAGTATCTCTTGGATAACCCGTCAGAAGAAAGCGGACTTTGTTGAAGCCGTATCGAATGCAATAGTCGAGTAGTTCTTCAATTTGCTGTTCATTATTTGAAGGATCTAAGAGGTGATAAGCAGTAAGGCCCATATGGTAGAAGGGCTGTCGCGACAAAGCGAATTGGAAGTGTTTCGGCTTTTCAGGATTTACAATAACAGGCTCCATTCCCTGCGGTTGAGTCGTTTCGAAGGAGCCTTTGTATTCCTTATCAGCGGCAATGCTTGTTTTTAGCGAAAATCTATACTCAGTTGCGGCAAGTGACGGACAGAATCGTACACGAAAGCAGCGTCCCCCCTGGTCATCACAGAAGCCATCAACTTCTACTGGTGAGCCGCCTTGAGGTGCGAATGTCGCGCTGACTTTGACATCCGTGAATGGGTTGCATTCAGGGGGTGGCTCTAATTGCACAATAATTTCGTAAATGTCAAAACATGGAATAGTCGAAGGGCCCGGCTTGATGGTAATGACGGCCTGCACTAATCCCGTCGATAGCACCACTATGCAAGCACAAATTATTACAAATCTCTTACGCATTGGATTACTCTTTTCTTCGCAAATTCATGGAAAGTTTGAGTTATTTCTTCAGGTTGTTCATTACCTTGGCTGAGCCGGGAGCGATTTCCAGGCGGCCAGCCAACAGATTGTTTACTATGAAGTTGCCCTTGCCTTTTTTAACCTCCAGAGCTGTCGCTTCAGTGGACTCCCTGCGGGTATCACGAACCATACAACTTGAAACCATTGTGTCCTGAACGTCATCCATAAGAATACCGCAGTTATCACAGTTAAGAACGGTACAATTGGAGATATTAAAATGCTGACACCTTTCCAGAACGAGTCCCCCTTTTTTTCGCCATACGTTGTTGATTTGCAGTCCGGTGAGTATGACGTTGTCACAATCGCGGAAGACAAGCCCCCTATCGGCACTTGCGCCATCCCCATAATGGTAACGTGGATTGCGGTCGAATACATTCGGACCAATAACAATGCTTGAGCTGCCCTCGATGAGAAAGTCATGCGCATAACCCTTCCAGATGATATTACCGACGATTGTAACCCCGCGGACCTTATGAAGGTGCACATTGATCTGCACGTCACTTAGTACGTTACCCGTAATGGTAATGTTGCCGCCCCGCAATTCACCCTTTGCATAGGAAGGTCGGGGCCGGCCCTCGCCTATAATGCGGATGTTGGCCGACTCAGGGGCATTGTGGGTATGCTGAATCGTACAGCCGGTTATAGCAATCTCTCCAATAGAACCTTCTGTAGCATCGATCAGCACATTTGCTGTCGCTGGGGCCTTCTCACCCATATTACCTTCGATATCACAATTGCCGATCTGCAGATTCCTGACGTCGCCGCCGCGCTGCACAATCCCTCCCCCATCATTATAACTTATATGTGAATTGCCGATGTTTATTTGATGCAGATTTACATGATCGAGGTATATTCCAATTCCACGATTTTCATAAATGTGGCAATCGGAGATAATAACATTACGGTTACGCTGCGTGAGGTGGATTCCGTGCAGCACCTTGCGAATCAGTAGCTTTGAGAAAGTCGCCTTCATTGTACCTCTCGCCTCTACACCGCATGCCTTAGGAGCAGCACCGACAATCTCAAGTCCGCTCACGGTTGGCATCCGCTGGCTCTGCCAGACATTTTCTTCTACTGTGCTTGGGTCCGCTGTCCCACGGTGCGTGCCAACCAATCTCAACGCCGGGCCTGGACCAGCCATGACAAGCCTCGCCGTGCCTGAGGCGATGATCGACACAGGTCCGATGCGGTCCAAATCTACCACTATGGTCTTGGTAAGCCGGTATATCCCGCGCGGAACGTGGACATCACCCTGGCCTGAATCGACCGCCCGCTGGAATGCCTTGCTGTCGTCCGCTTTGCCGTCCCCAACGGCACCGAAATCACGCACAGTCAGGCAAACGTTTGTGGTTTCGACTTGCCTGCGGGTGCTTCCGGCAGCAGCGAATGTAATTAACAATCCCGATAAAATCGGGACTAAAGTCCCACATATCAGAACGAAAGAATTATTTCGTTTCATAATTTATCTCCTGTTTTTGGACTATCCCGATTTATCGGGATAAAAGCCTTGAGTCCGTTGTCGATTCATTAAATTAGGAGCTGGACATGAGCCATATTGGGCTTGACCAGGCTAAACTGCCATTGCTTTGTACCACCCGGACATAATACCAATCAGTTTTTTCTGTTCCCCGCTTGTCCGTGAACTCGAATTCAGTTCGATAGTTCTCGGAGAAGACAATCCTGTGCAACAGCATAGATTCTGAGGTAAAAGGCCCAGTGAATTCTGTAACACTGGATTCTGCTAACTGTTCTAAGGATTTTGTAATGGCCATTTGAGTAGGCTGAGTTAGTGCAATCGCTAATTTTGTTTTTGATGAACCCAGAATTTCCAAGATTATGCTGTTGGTTGCCCTTTCTTCATAAGCCTGCATACGCGAGGTGTAGGAAATAACCTTACAGCTTTCATCATCAATAGTTGTGATTTTATTGCGTCGTTCTTCGTCAAAAGGGCCAGATTGAAAACAGGGAGTGGCGGAAATGATTTTTCCATCACTAATGTTAACTCTGAATTGCCAGTCGCAAATGCGGGCCATGTTTAAATCTCCCCACGGCCCCCAGCCGAATTCGATGCGGCATAGAATTGGCTTTTCCCAGCTGGATGGCCGAATTGGGCGATCGATAGGATGATTACGATAAATCACTTCGTTATTGCGAAGTACTTCGAGGCGGTCGATGATGTCTTTACCTTTGGCCTTTACATGGATTTTGCGAGCAAATGTTGCTGGAATTGTTTCACCCATGCAGTGCCCATTAATGCGAAAGTCTAATTCAATTCGATCGCCGCTAACGCCATAAGTCCGCCGAGCTTTAAGGGCTTCCAGGATGGATTCGCGTGTGAGCGTCTCGGCATACGCGGCAACCAGCCCCTCGCCGTAAGCACCAGGGTATCCAAGATGGTCATCAGTGCTTGCCACCACTCCCACCCGGACACCTTGCTGCCACAGCCATTGCAGTGTGTTCTGAGTGTAGCGACCGCCCATGCTGTGGCGAATGTAGCGATAAGGACCGCGATCGGATTCAGCATTGCCATGTTCAGAAAAGATTTCCACCACCGGCGAAACTGCGGGGTCTAATACACTCCAATTTTGCCCCCGCCATCCCTGCTTATAGGAAGGATGATGAGGGATTAAAATGGCGCCCTGGTCACGTGCGAATTGTTGAAACTCTTTGATGCTTTTTATATAGACAAGCTCCGATTCTGAGCCTGGAAAAATAATACAGACATCACCAAATGAGCTGGAGTGCCATTCATAGCCAATAAAGGATACGAATTTACCCGGTTCATAGTATTCATTGGCGAACCGTTTCACTTTCTCCCAATTGCTTTTCATCACCTCAAAACCTCGCACCCATTTCAAATGTTTGTTTTCCGGCATCGTGGGCATATCGTGCCATTGGGAGTGTCCGGTGAAGCAAAAAAAGTCAAGATGGCTGTGGGCAATATCATAAGACCGCTCCAAAGACCCTTTGGCATAGCCAACCGCATTATGGTTGTGAATGTCACCCCAGTAAAGATTTGTCTTGGACGGTCGGGGTTTCCTGTCACCGGAAGCAGATTGAACTATTGGAGCAGCTATGGCATTCGCACCCAAAGTTACCCCGGCACCTGCGGCAGCTGATTTTTTCATAAAAAGCCGCCTGGTTATCTTATCTATACTAAACATCGTTGTACTTTCCGAATCATAAATATTTATTCGATTAAATCTTTTTGTGTTTTATACTCATCAATCAATCCACGCATAAACTCTGCTGCCAGTCGGGCATTTTTCTCCGCGTATTCGATGCCTACTGTCTGTCCGTTCACCACCGGCAGCGGCCAGCGTTGCACCAACAAATTGTCTACGGCTCATGCCTTTTTGGGCTTGCTTTTCTGATTTGACAGACATTTTAGTATCTCCCTTAATTATCATAAAAGGCTTCTGCAAAATTGAGGTTAGGCATCCCGGCGCGCCGGGATTTAAGAAAATCTGTTTTTTTGATTTTCTTAAATAATCACCTAACTGATTATTACACAATGACTTACTGTTTGATAAGAAAAAACAAAAAACGATTTTTTTCTTTTCAAAGTATGCCTAACCTCAATTTTGCAGAACTCATTATCGTAAGTTTTTAAAACCATCATCCACTTGACCAATTAGTGCTCCTTGTGTGATTGGGTAGCTTACACCAGAATACACTTTTATATTACCGGTAAAAAGCAAAAACTGAGTAAATTGATGTTTTTTTGCATTCATTATCGTCGGTAGCGGACTTGGTTGCATAGCTGAGTGGGATCATCCTGCATCAGAGCGACAGAAGTTTGGTTTCGATCCATCGCCAGGTTTGGAGATAGTCGCCGTTTGCGATGATTGCATCAAGCTCTCCGGTGTTCTGCCGCTTCAGCAGAGTCCACAGTTTGTTGGTGAGGCGCACATTCATCTCGAATGTCCCTTTGATGTCCCAGCGTGTTGGAGATGTATCGGACGTCAGAAAATCATCATAACCATGCTTCTGGAGATAGTAGAGAAACTCCAGATAGTCCAATAGATGGTGAGTTCCCACCATGTAGTCCCAATCCCATTTTCCGTTATTGTCATTGATATGGATGTAGTACATAAACCTGCTTTGCGCCAAGAGCGACACTGCTTCAGCGGGATTTTCGTTCCCATATATCGAATGGCCGAAGTCCAAGGTTACGCCCATCTCATCGATCCCGATGTCACTCAATAACAAGAGTGCTTTTGCGGCAGTGTCAACGAAACATCGCCCCCGGGTCTCGCTTGGTTTATACTCGATGAAGAGTGGGATTTCACGAAGGTAGCTGCCTGCTTCGCCGAGCGTCTCAACAAGATTCTTCCAGGCTTTTCCATAATCGTATTGGAAGTTGAACTCGTAGCCGTCCGCGAGGGGACAGCAGGTGACCTTGTCGGCCCCGACCGCTTTGGCATAGTCCTTCGCATTTCTGATGAAGTCTACGGCCTTGGCGCGGATATGCGGGTCCGTCGACGTAAGGCTGCCGTTGCGAAACTCAGGTTCGGCCTTGACGTTGACGTTCACGGCCGAGATGCCAAGCGAGAACTTCTCGACCAATTGTCTCATTTCATGGGGATCATCGCAGACCTCGTAGGGAAAGACCGTCTCGACTCCGGAGACGCCGTCCATGGCCGAGGCCATCTGGAGACGTTCCTCCAGCGTCTTGGTCGGATTGTATTGATGAAATCGGTCCTTGGTCGTGCTCAGAAAACTCGTGATCACTGCATGTTTGACTGGCTCATCCATTGTTTTGACTCCTTATGTTTCTTGTGTTTTCCAACCGGCACTGCCGTCGCCGTCGAAGAAACCGGGAACGATATAGCTCCGGCCGCTCGGGCCGGTAAACTCCACGTTGAGTCGGTAATCCAGGAATGGATTTGGATTGCTATCGAGTTCATGTGCGGCCGGCCCGTGGAACTGGATCGTAATTGGGTTCCACGTCCTGAGTTGCCCCTCGATGGTCGTCACATCGGCCCCGAACGACGCGGCCGGCACAACTACCAGACATAGAACGACAAGCATCTTTGTAACTGAGGTCATTTGTCTGAAAGCTGTCATCGTTTGCCCCTTAAATCATTTGATATCGGATGACAATCGCAGCTCCGCGCGACGGGCGGCAGAATGTCACTCCTGAATTCGTGTGACCCTTTCGATATGTGGGTCTGTGAAACCATCGAGAACATCGCGGGCAACGGTTGAGAAACTATACATCACGGCACCTTCTTCACCGCCTTCAAACCAATGCTTTGTCCCCGGCTGCAGGGTAATCTGGTCGCCCGGATTGAGGATGAGCTCATGGCGTACAGTGTAAGCGTCCTCCTGTCCGGCCGGCACGAAACCCTCGCGCATGCTTTCGTCACCGGGGATGTAGAACCGCACAGTGCCCGAGACGACCCTGACCGTCTCTTCCTTACCCGGGTCTTCCCCTACCCGCGGGTGCCAGTGCTCCGGTATCGTTTGGCTCGGAAACAGAACAATGATCTTAACGGCAATTCTATCCGTAGCGACGAGCGTGAGGATTTGAGCACCTTCTATATCGAGCCGGCTCAACCCAAAATCGGCAACTTCGACCATTTCCACCTCTTTGTCAGTAATATAAATGCCTGATTTTCGGATTAAGGAAGCGGTGCGGCTTTGTGCCGCGGCGTAGTCTGCTCTTGTCAGCATGCGCACCTCCTAATTCTATTTCATAAAAAGGCTTCTGCAAAATTGAGGTTAGGCATATATTATTTAAGAAAATCTGTTTTTTTGATTTTCTTAAATAATCACCTAACTGATTATTACACAA
>SDBU01007933.1_pt1 | contig 12143 bp, 10 predicted proteins | sample 2277071 | NCBI WGS metagenome assembly SDBU01 (sample SAMN10397929, study PRJNA504765) | marine sediment metagenome | isolation source: marine sediment core GS08_GC12, 126 cmbsf | place: Arctic Ocean: Gakkel Ridge, Loki's castle | collected 2008
GAAAAAATGGCGTCATATGTAGGATTGGTCAGGATAATAATTGGATTAAAGTAACTTGCTCACCCTACGAAATGCTAAAAAACGCGGCGCAATTGGGATATGGTCCGGCGAGCGAATATCTTTTTAGTAGTGATAAAACAGGTCTTTCGGTTTGTAATAGATTTCATTATTTAAGAATGGCTACCGACAATGCTTTATATAGTAAGAGTATATTTGACTCGGTTGAGAAATATACACATGATGGCTATCTCATGTGTCATATGTTGCGCTTTATATCCTTGGCGAAATCAGATTTGTTGGAAGAATATTTCGAAAACTTTCGAGAGGATGACTTTGTTTATGCGGTTATTCGTGAGGATGAGGCGAATTTGACAGCTGGAGTGCAACAGAAAATAGCCCAAGAGTTTGACCAATATAGAGGGAGTTCTTGGCAAGTGGATGCGCTTGCCCTGTGTGTGGATATTTGGAGTGGTATAACGTTGCTTGAAAGCGACGTTGACGTGGCGGTTAACAAAATGGAAAAGGCAAGCGAAAATCTTGAGAAATTATATAAAGAACACCCTGAACTGAAAAACATAGTTGGAAGTGCCCGTGCCTTTCTTGCAAAGGGGTATGTATTGAAGGGAAATTTGAGTCACGCTATGTCTGTTGCTCGCGAGGAAAAAAACTATGGTACAGAAGTTGGGCTACTTACGTACGCCAAATGTCTTTTCCTTAAAAACAAAGGCAAGAAGTTGAAGGATTTTAAGGAAGCAGTAAATAAGGTTGTTAATCTACGTGGGGAGCTTCAAATAGAAGCATTATTGCTTTTGGCTTCTTATTGCACTGATAGGAAAGACTGGCAAAGTGCTAATTGCTACTTTAAAAAAGCGCAGGCTCGAGCAGAATGTGAGCACAGAGATGACGAAATTACCAATAAAAAGTTGCTTGAGGTTGCTCAAGAAATAGTGTGTGTTAAAGATGGAAAAAAAATAGTAAAAGATATACAAAAAATACAATCGAAAATTACTGAGCAAAGAAATGATGCGTACAAAACCGTTTGCACCATTGTTCAGCAGGCTTGTGAAGATGCTGCTTTTAATCCATTACAAGCTTCGTTGCTCCTCTTCAAGTGTAAGGAATTGCTGCTTCTATATTTGCAAGGAGGCTTCCTGTGTAAAGACTATAAATATGCGATTGATTGCATTATAAATTATATCCCTGCGGATGGAAAAACAGATTATGAGATTAGATTTGTTTTGGATAGATTATATGAGTTGTCGCAAGTGGCAAATGGGGAAACGGCGTATGCAAATGATGTGGCACAAAATTCTAACAATAAAAACGATAAAGAAAAAACCACTGAGGCAATAAAGTTGCTTGCTAAAATTAATAGCCTTAATGGGCGTGCTCAGGATTGCCTTGATAGTAATAATAACAGTGATGGTGAAGGTGTAGTAGAGGACTTGGAGTCTTGTCGTGAAGCGATTATTGAGCTTGTGCCAGATGTGAAGGATATGCTAACTGAGAAAAGAGATATTAAAAAGACCGTATCTGTGATGATGGAGATCGTTACACAATATTTGCGCGAACGAAACTTGTTTGTAATTCCTAACCTTAATCGGGTTCGATAATGAAAAATAAGAAAGACGAATTTCCTTTGTTGCAACGGCTAGAGAACAATGTTCCAATTTGTTATCTCGATAGTGCGGCTACCACACAAAAGCCACAACAAGTTTTGGATGCAATCATCAAAGCCTACACTGCATATAATGCTAATCCAGGTCGCGGTATTTATCAGCTTGCAGAGCAGGCAACGCAACAGTATGAAAACGCGCGAAAAACAGTAGCAAATTTTATTGGAGCAAAACCTGACGAAGTTGTTTTTGTGAGTGGTGCTACTGAGGGAATAAATGCTATTGCGCAAGGCTGGGCTCGATATAACATTACAGCTGGTGATGAGATTGTATTATCTGAGTTGGAGCACCATTCGAACTTACTTCCGTGGCAACGGGTGGCACATGAAGTGGGTGCGCACCTGAAATTTATTCCCATTTTGCCCGACGGGTTTCTTGATATGAGTGTAGTTGCCTCGCTAATTACACGAAAAACAAAACTCGTAGCGATTACTCATAGCTCCAACGCGATTGGAACGCCGGTTGAGTTGCAGCCAATTGTGACGCTTGCAAAAAAAGTTGGTGCAAAAGTGCTTGTTGATGCGTGTCAATCAGCACCGCATATGCCAATCGATGTGAAAAAAATTGGATGTGATTTTTTGGTATTTTCTGGGCATAAAATGCTCGGGCCCACCGGGATTGGTGTTTTATATATCTCAAGCCAGCTACATGATAGCGTGCAACCCTTTGCACTCGGTGGCGGCATGGTATTTGAAGTTAATTGGCATACGTATTCGTTAGTCAAAGCTCCCCATAAATTTGAAGCAGGAACACCTCCCTTTATTCAAGCGATAGGATTAGCTGAAGCAATTAAGTATCTTGAGCAGAATGTGCCATTTGACGATTTGCAGGCATATGAGGCTATGTTGTGCAATAGGCTTATTGAAGGGCTATCTCAAATCGATTCAATTACCATTCTTGGTCCAATAGACGAGTTGAAAAAACAGGGCCATGTGGTGACATTTGTGGTTGACGGTGTTCACGCGCATGATGTTGCGGCATATCTTGATAAACAAGGTATTTGTGTGCGAGCGGGCCATTTTTGTGCCCAGCCGCTTTTAAAGAAATTGGGCCACGATGCTGCGGTTCGAGCAAGTTTTTACTGCTATACGCAAAGACAGGATATTGATCGGTTGATTGAGGCCATGCAGTGTTTGCAGGGTGTCGCACGTTAATCCGGTCTATTCGCCCATCCAGAGCCTATATTGAGGTGTTCGAGCGGCCTGGGTGGCTCGTTGACAAATTTTCCATTTGTACTATAATTAAGGAGGAAATGAGGAGCTGAATGGCCCGTGAGGGGCGTGATTGGCTCGAATTAAATGAAGGTTATTATGGGGGTTTCCATGAAGAAGCGAATTCTTACTATTGTTATGTTGTTGGTTGGCCTTGCGGGGTTGATGCCGGTTTATGCCGAAAATGGCGATTTTGAACAAGTTTTTGGCAAGATTGAACAAGTTTTTGGCAAGAATAAATTAGCTTTTGTGCAAAAACTTAAAACACATTTTGATCAAAAGAAACGTTCTGTGCCGCAGGATTTGGCTGAAGTAGCGCTTCTTGCCGTTATGCATGGTGGTATGCAGGTTGATAAAGATGGCAATTTTTTCTTTGACGCAAAAAAGGGTATAATCGCGGCTCGTGATGGGATTGAGAAAAAGGCAGCGTATGGATTGGTCAATGAGGCAATATCTAAGGCCGCATACAGTCTGACGAATATGGATGAGGATAATTTTGACAAGCTTTATAAAAATTGGGCTAAAGATTGGGTTGGCGATGGTGTTGACTTTGCATGGCGCGGTATCAAGTATTGGAATAAGGGTGAAGAAGACAAAAAAAGCTTTCAGTACTTTGTAAAAGACGAATTTGTGCCGTATTATATACGGCGTTTGGTTGTCAGATATTCTCAAAAATTGGTTGGCTATGGGATTACTAAAGTTCTCGAGTCACATTCAAAAGGGCAAATGGTCCTTGCGGGGCATAGGATGTTGTGTATGGTTCCAATAATTGGTATGGAAGTTGAGCAGATGGAAAAGAATGCGTTTGAGTTTGTGTACGATAAAAGCTTAGCATTCGCAAAAAAAATATTCGAAAAATATATAAAACCTCGATTGGGCAAAAGTACAGAACTGCAACCAGATTCGAGCGTTGTACAATAAAAAATTTCAGAGAATATTTTACTAAAAAGACGAGCGTTTAAAACGCTCGTCTTTTTTTGTCCTATCTTGACATTCGCAAATGGTGCCGTAGTGTACATTACTATGTAGTGGTAATGGTGGCGCAAAATGGGAGTAGCAATGAAACCATCAATTCGATTATGTTTTTTTGTCATTTCTTTTTTTTTCAAGCTCCATAGGTTTCCAGTAATTTCAAAACAATGGTAGCAAGTTATGAAATATGATTATGACATGCTCGTGGTTGGTGCAGGCGCAGCTGGATTAACGGCAGCAAAAACAGCAAAGGGATTTGGAAAACGTGTGGCGTTGGTTGAAAAAACCGATCGTCTTGGCGGTGAATGTACATGGACTGGGTGTATTCCGAGTAAAACGTTAATTAAAACAGCTGCAGTTGCGCATTATACTAAACAGCTTGATAGATATGGCTTGCAGTCAAAAACACCGCTTGCAATTGAGACCACTAACGTTATGTCCTATGTTCGTGCGGTAATCGAGCAGGATTACCAATCGCATACGCCAGACAAAGTTAAAGCGCTCGGGATAGACGTTTTATTTGGCAATTTACGGTTTATTGATCAGCATATAGTCGATCTTGATGGACGAACTATCAGTTTTTCCAAAGCAATTATTTCTACTGGTTCACACCCATTTGTGCCACCAATTGACGGTATCGATTCTGTTTCATATTTGACCAATGAAAATTTATTTTCTCTCGATACACTGCCCAGATCAATGATTATTTTGGGCGGAGGTGCAATTGGTTGCGAAATGGCAAGTGCCCTGAATCGACTGGGCGTTGCAATTACTATCATAGAAATGAATGATCGTATTTTGCCAAAAGAGGACGTGCAATTAGTTGGGATGCTGACTGCTACTATGGAACAGGAAGGGGTAACGATTATAACCAGCGCAAAGGCAACGAAAGTAGAACAGCAGTCCGACATGGTTTGTCTCAGTTATGAAGATAAAGCGGGAAGTGTTCAAAAAATAAAAGCGGAACGCTTGCTCATTGCCGTAGGGCGCAGACCAAACCTTGATGGGTTGGCGCTTGATCAAGTTGGTATTTCAACAACGGCAAAGGCAATCGTTGTTGATACCACATTGCGGACCGGTGCAAAAAATATCTACGCAGCAGGTGACGTGGTGGGACCATATCAATTTAGTCATATGGCTTGGTATCAGGCCGTGCTTGCGGCTCGAAATGCGATAATTCCGTTGTTTAAGAAAAAAGTGAACTATGACGACGTGCTGTGGGTTACGTTTACTGCTCCAGAACTTGCACGAGCTGGCCTGACCGAAGAGCAAGCGCGTGTACAATATGGCGATCGCATTGCAGTGTATGAACAACCATATCGATCCCTTGATCGCGCAATTACCGATCAGGCAACTAATGGACTTGCAAAGTTTATTGTTGGTAGCAATGGGCAACTGCTCGGCATGCATATGCTTGGTGCTCGCGCGGGCGATAGTATTCACGAAGTGCAACTTGCAAAATCATGCAAAATCCCACTGTCTACGCTTGCATCAGTGATCCATGCGTATCCGACATATGCAGAAATCAATTGGCATGCAGCAAAGCAGGCCTATATCAGCAAGCTAAAAGGCAATTTTTTTGTTAAACTAATGGAAAAGTTATTTATGCGTCGCAGTTAGCAAGGAAAATTAATATGAACAGCGTTTCAAAAAAAGTATTGATTGGTTTTTTGGTGGCAATCGGATTTATTTTGATTTTATATCACTTTGGCTTGGCAAAGTATTTTACGATTGAGAGCGTTAAAGCCAATGCGAAATATTTGCAAACGCTTGTTGAGCAACACTATCTTGGCTCAGTTGTATGGTTTATCGCAGTCAGTTTTGTTCTTATTGCATTTACGTTACCCGTAACTGCACCAGTTGCAGTGGTTGGTGGATTTTTATTTGGTCTGTGGCCGGGAGTGCTCTATTCCATGATTGCGGGTCTGTGCGGCACGGCGATTTCTTTTTTGGTGGTGCGGCGTGCAATGTCTCATATCATGCGCCATCAATACGGACAACAACTTGCTGTATTTAATGAACGTATGCGGGAGTATGGGTATACGTATTTGATTAGTCTGCAGCTTCTGACGGTAGTGCCCTATTTTGTGATCAATACCTTGGCTGTGTTGGCGGATGTGCCGTTCGCTACTTTTATGTGGACAACAGCGATTGGCTCGTTTCCTATCGTTGTTATTTATGCGTTTGCGGGCAGGCAGCTTTATAAGATTCAGTCTTGGGGGGACATTCTGAGTGTGAACATGCTTTTGCTTTTGCTTGGCCTCGCATTCTTGGCGCTTTTGCCTATGATTATGCGCAAGTTTCGGAAACTTTAAAAGGTTACTTTTTTCCCATTTTAATATATTTTTCAATATTCTCTTTTATAGTGTCACTAGCGCTTTGCTTTGTTGCTTCCTCTTGGAATTTTTCTGGCGCCTCCATAAACTTGTCCCAGTCTCCAAAAGATGCTTTAGCGCCTGCTTTTAAAAGAGCTACAAACATTTCTGCATTTTGCTTTGAGATGGCAGTCTGTATGAGGATATTCCACCTACCTTTTGTTTTATTTACATCAGCGCCGCGCTCGATAAGCTTCTTTGCGATAGCATTATGCGTTAATTGGTCTTTATCTTGGTTAGAAGTTATATGTGACATTAAAGGAGTGCCCCTGTCCATGTTTTCAGGATCAACAAAATCGATGTCGGCATGGTGCTTAATTAAAATTTCAGCAGCTTTAGAGCTTTTCACAGCGTGAAGGTAGTTAGGGTAGGAAAATAGCTCCTCGTTTGGATTAATAACATTGTTTTTCAGAGCTTGCTCAAGGGTTTCAAGCTCCTCTTCACTTGGATTTTCAGAAACTACTATGAGTCTAAGCTTTTGTTCTTCAAATTTTGCCTGCTTTTCTTGTTCTTTTTTTTCTTCTTTCTGTTTTGTCTGTTTTTTTTCTTTTTGTTCTTTTTTGTAGTACTTTTTTACTTCTTGCTCTATGTATTTGGTATCTATTTCTTTTTTCCGTTTTTTTTCTCGCTTTTTAACAAAATACTTCCATGCTAGTGTTCCGCCGACAACAACACCAATCAAGACAAGGATTTTCTTGGCAGTTGATACGATTTTTTTCTTTTCCGGGTCACAATCGCGATCGCCTTTGATGCACTTTAGATATGCTTTTATTTCGCTGCCGAGCGACTTTTTGTGCCGATTGAGTGCAACAGTTTCCTGCGATGTGAACGCCATCAGTGGTGCCGCGCTGGTTATGCTAAGTGACAAGAGTAATAACAGTGATATTTTCTTCATGGTTTTGCTCCGATCATACCTGGGTTTGTTTCTTTCTTTCTACTTTAAGAGTACCAAAAGTAGCCATATTTTGCAATTACTCCGGTATTTTTATGTATCAAAAATCGACAAACATGCGATCTGGAGCTATCTTTGCCTAGAAAGGAGTTGTGCAATGAAATTACTAAAAAGTACGCGATTTTGGCTGGGGGTTGGTTTTTTGGGGCTTATTATTGCCCTGCGATATAGTGGCTTGGGTGATTATATCACGCTTGAGATGGTTCAGGAAAAGCGGTTTCAGCTGGAGCAACTGATTGCAAATCATTATCTCTGGTCGGTGATTGGCTACATTCTTTTTTATATTCTTGCTGTTATTTTTGCGTTGCCTATTGTGGCTCTCTGCACAGTTGCTGGCGGGTTCTTCTTTGGTCTAATTCCCGCAGTTATTTACAGTAATATTGGTGCAACCATTGGTGCGACCATTTTCTTTTTACTCGTTCGATATTTTTTCGGAGATTTATTTCAAGAACGATATAAAAATCATCTTGTTTGGTTTAATGACCAAATAAAAAATTATGGCGTGTATTATCTGATTTTCATGCGCTTTGTTGCGTTTATTCCATTTTTTGTAGAAAACTTGGTTGCCGGGTTGAGCAAAGCTCCTGCGTTGACCTTTGCCTGGACAACAGCAGTAGGTATTATTCCCGGTTCATTTGTCTATGCCTTTGCGGGTAGACAGCTGGCAACAATCGATTCTATTCAGGATATTTTTTCATGGAAGATTTTGGTTGCGTTTAGTTTACTCGCGTTGTTGGCGTTAGCGCCTATTGTTGTCAGGCGGTTTCGTCTTTTTGGTGCACGATAGTTGTCTTACTTTTTTGCAGTGCCGTGCGGTAATGGACTGAATTGTTTGTTTTCTAGTTTTGCAAGTTTCAATTTTATTCTGCCAAGATCAGGAGATGACCTCATAGATGAATGTTTTTGCGTTGCCAAAATGCCACACATCCCCGCTTTTCTTGCGGCCTGGATGTTTTCTTTTTGGTCGTCAATGAGCACGCAGTTATAATTTGGGGCAGCGTTTTGTACCATCGCGTATACAGTTGGTTCCGGTTTGAGCGCATGCACTTTGCCAGAAATAATAAGTCCATCGAATAGTTCAAAAAATTCAGGGTATTTTTTTGTAAGAAGATCAAACGATTCAGCGTCCCAATTTGACAAGACATATAGGGGAACGTTGCGTTGTTTCAGTTCTTTTGCAAACGACACCATTTGGGGAATAAATTTTCGTGATGCGGCAAATTGTTCGGGGGAGAAAATGGCGCACGCTGCTGCCTTTATAACCTGCTGTTCGGTTGTCCCGGCAAACCATGTTGGGTGCGTTTCAATTTTATTAAGAATGCGATCCAAAATTGATTTATTTGATTCTGCTTGCTTGAGCCATTCAACCATGATCTGTGGGATGAGCTCGCCGTCTGGATCTTTTACGCCGTAGGTATTGCCGTTTGTGTTGGTGATGCGATTGAGCGTTGTATACAAGCGCGCCTTTAGTTTCTGCGGGGAACCGTGACGAATCATATATTTGAGGACATTTTTAACGCCAAGTTGTTTGAAAACTGTATATTTACTTGTATCAAAAAGTACGCCACCCAAATCGAAGACAACGGCAACCGGCTTGTGGTTTTGTTCGTACGCTTGCGAGTTTGTATGATTGGCATGAAAATTATGTCCGGCAATTCCGGTAATGCCCAGACATAATGCGAGAAATGTTCCTGCGAATAATGCGTTGATCTTCTTCATAGGTTCCTCCATAACACCCGATTATCTTATACTTTTAGTATATCAGTTGGCGTTGCCCATCGTCAACAGCCCTGTAAATAAGCTATTTTTGGCCTTTTTGCGGCGTTTGGCGTATACTTGAAAATGGGGGTAATTAGGCCCAGATAGAAGGTTTTTACAGGAATTAATGGTATGGACCTGTACAAAGAAACATTGATGGATTATTACAGAAATCCGAGAAATCGTGGCACGCTTGAACACCCTATGTTCAACTCGAGGACATATGCGCCAACGTGTGGTGATATTATTTCGATGCAGGGTGTTATCAGGGATTGTAAGTTAGTCAACGTTATGTTCGATGGGAGAGGGTGCGTGATTAGCCAGGCGACGGCCTCAATGCTATCTGAAAAAGTGCTTGGCATGACGATTGAAGATGTGCTTGATCTCAATGCTGATGACATTCTTGCTCTGATTGGTATTGAGCTTGGCCTAACGCGATTAAAGTGTGCGCTTTTGCCGTTGCAGGTTTTGCAGGATGGAGTCTCCGGATACATCAAAAAGGAGTGCGACAAAAAAGAGTAGCTTAAAAAGGGGAAGTAGTTATGTTGGACCGAGCGAAGTTATTGCAAAAACTTGAATATATTGCGAGTGATATTTTTCGTGATAATACGCAGACATATAATTATATGCAAAATGCCTGGAAGCAATTGTGCGCGGATCCGCTCATTGCACATAAATTAAAAGCAGCGCAGGTGACGTGGCCGCTTCCTTCTTGGCAGGGAAAACCGGATGCGGTATATGATGTGCAAGTAGGTTGTGATCGATACCAGCTTGTCTCAGTTGATGGCTCTCAAATTTATCCCGATCGACATTGTGGATTTTCTTGTTATCTGATTAATATTGGTCAGGTAGTGCTTCGGTATGGTGGGCACGAAAAACCGGTTCAATTCCATTGCATACCCTATGTTTTTGCCCGAAACGATGATCAAGAGATGCGTGAGGTTTCAACTGAATTAATCAACTGCAAACGGCAGGATCTTGAGTTTCGCTATGGTGTGGAGCTTGCAAAACAGCTTTGTGTCGAATTATGTGAGAATGATCGAGATGAACTATTGTTGCTTTTTGACGGTTCGTTAATTTTTTGGCATTTAGAGGCGAAAGATACTATATTTAAAGAGTTGTTTCTCTCTCGGTATATAATGCATTTGGTTCAGTTATATAAATCCAGAATTCTTACTGCGAGTTATATCAGTTTGCCCAAAAGCCGAGAATTGGCCAATATTGTTCGTGCATACTTGTGTAACTTTGATGAAAAGAATCTGCAAAAACTTGAACTTCCTGATGGAATAGATCATGTAACTGATTCTGCGATTGTTCGATCGTATATTGCAAAAGCACAACGAACAACCGTATTTAAAAATCATGCACGTATTAGTCAGTTGTATCCTGATTGTGTGCATCCACACTTTTTTTATCTTCATGTTGGCTGTGAAATTGGGCGCGTTGAGATTCCCGCATGGGTTGCCCAAGATGATGCGTTGGTTAATCGTGTGGCTGTGTATGTGTATGATCAGTGCTGCAAGGGTGGTGGGTATCCAGTTGGGCTTGCCGAAGCGCATGAACAGGCGGTGGTGAAAGGCCACGATCGAGATTTTTTTTATCATCTACTGGCCAAAATGAGCATTTCCCGAAATTATGGAGTGAGTGTGTCTCAAAAGGTTATGAAAAAGCGGGGAATGGGGATATAAGCCTACCCTAAAAATTTCTTAAAGAAACTGACAATGCCGCTATTCTCAGTGCTTGTGCCGATAATGTTTGAGTATGACGTTAATATTTTCTTTGCCTCAGCTGAAATTTTCTTTGGAATATGACATTGAGTTACGATAACCAAATTGCCATGCAGGCCTTTGCGTCGTAAGTTGGCAAATCCTTTGCCCGGTACTACGATTTCCTCGCCAACCGAACAGCCCCTTGGGATCTTGATTGTTTGTTTGCTTCCGTCAATGCTCTCAATTTCCACCTGACAGCCAAGAACGAGCTGGGGATAGGTAAGGGTGAGGGAGCTGGCAAGATTATCATTCTGGCGGTGAAATTTGTTATCCTGAAGGACTTGTATGCGAATGAACAGATAGCCAGATCGGCCGCCATAGACGCCCGCATCACCTTTGCCAGAAATACGCAGTTCTGCGCCATCAAAAGCGCCGGCGGGGATGGTTACGGAAAATTTGTCATATTTTTGTGTTCGCGATTTACCTTTGCATGCTGTGCAGGGATCTGTGATAGTAAACCCTTGTCCGCCACAAGGACTGCAGGTTTGTGAGTACATGAAAAAACCCTGCCTGAATTGCATTTGACCGGTGCCTTTGCATGAGCCACATTGTTGCGGCCGGGAGCCTTTTGATGTTCCATGGCCATTACACGTGTCGCATGCAATAAAGTGGTAGTAACTGATTTCTTTTTTTGTTCCGATAAATGATTCTTTGAGCGTGATAGTGATGTCTTGCGCAAGATCATGCCCATGTTTTGGTTCAGGGCCAGAGCGCTTTGCTCGTTGTTGTCCTCCTCCAAACATGGATCCGAAAATATCGCCAAAGCTTTCAAAAATATTATCCATGCTCATACCACCAGGGCCTTCCATGCCGCCCATACCAGACGTGCCCTCATGGCCAAACTGGTCATATTGGCTGCGCTTTTGCTGATCTGAAAGCACTTCATAAGCCTGTGCGGCTTGCTTGAACATTTCTTCAGCTTCTTTGTTGTCGGGATTGCGATCTGGGTGGTATTTAAGGGCCAATTTTCGATACGCTGCCTTGATCTCATCTTGGGAAGCGGTTTTTGGGATCCCTAACACCTGGTAATAATCTCGTTTACTCATTTGGCTACTTACGATTACAGGTACATCCAAAATATCTATTATTAACCTCTATTTTATCGCATTTTTCAGCAAAATTCCAATTTTTTTACGATTCAAATAAGCGATGGGTTGCGGTGATTGAAGTTTTGGTTTAACTTTTTTTGCAAAACTCTTTATTTTGGGGGTTTACATTTGGTAGAATGACAGTAGGAAATGTTTCAAGTGTTTTTTATAAACCTTGAGATGTTTTCAACTCAGCATGGTACTGCACTCCTACAGTGCTATGCTGGGGCTAAAAAAGTACCAAAAAATAGGAACTTCACATGAACGAGAGTGATTGTGATTGTTTCGAACTTCAGTGTGGTACTGCCCATAAAACGGCAGTACTGCGCTGAGGAGAAAAAG
>SDBU01007934.1_pt1 | contig 12143 bp, 14 predicted proteins | sample 2277071 | NCBI WGS metagenome assembly SDBU01 (sample SAMN10397929, study PRJNA504765) | marine sediment metagenome | isolation source: marine sediment core GS08_GC12, 126 cmbsf | place: Arctic Ocean: Gakkel Ridge, Loki's castle | collected 2008
AACGACGCGCTGTTCACTGCGTCCAGCTGGAGGAAGTGAAGTATGGCAGAACGAAGACGAAGATCCCGAAATCGCAGGGGCGAGCAAGAACGGGACGAATTGGATGAGCGTATCGTCGATATCACGCGTGTGGCCAAGGTGGTCAAAGGTGGCCGTACCTTTGGTTTCCGCGTGACGGCGGTCGTCGGTGACAACAAGGGACAGGTCGGCATTGGTGTTGGCAAGGCACGTACAGTGCCCGATGCCATTGCCAAGGCAACGAAGAAGGCACGCAAAGATATGCACGGCGTCCCGGTGGAAGGGACGACGATTCCGCATAGGGTTCTTGGTGTGTGTAGTGGCGCGCGCGTGATGCTGCGCCCGGCGACGCCGGGTACCGGGGTTGTTGAGCTGCGGGTTACCGATGCCCCCACGGAATATGAAATTACCAGCGTTATGGTTAATTTCATCGAGGCTGCCATTCAGGAGACTGACCAGGAGGAGTGGGCTTATTTGGAGATGGCCTGGCTTACTCGCTACGATATAATCAAGCTGGTTGGTCATGAGCAGCTTATAGCTTCAGCCGAGGTGGCTGCCGGTGGCTACAGCAGTATCCGCCTGTCTGTTGAAAGGATGGACGTGGTGCTGACCGGTGATGTGGAAATGGTTATCGTCCCCAGTGAGCCCTATGTCTTCGAGCGGTCCTTCGAGGTGATCAGGGGGGAAACCACCATTATTCTCCTCGACTTTGATGTTGGCAAATCCGTTGATATCACCGATGAGGGTGATATCAGTATAAAGCCCATCGAGAACATCGCCGTAAGCGTCAGGCAGGGGGAGGCGGAATAGCAGCCCCCTACCTCGACAGACCCGGTGTCTGTAATTTATAGCCGGCCTTGGTCTCCGGGAAGATATCCTGCAGCCTGATGGTGCGCCCGGTCTGAATGGCGCCGAAACCATATTTCTTGCGGATGTGGTCTATGGCCTGGTTCAGCCGTTCCAGCCGGGCTCCCGATTGGTCCAGCATATCAAGCTGCCGGCCGGACTCTACCAGGCCGGACACCCCGATGCCAATCAGGCGAACCGGCTGTTTATCTTTGGCCAGCGCTTTTTTCATCAGCTCAAGTCCGGCGGTGGAGATGGCCTGGTCGGTGTCGGTGGACTGCTTCAGGGTCTGGTTGCGGGTGATGGTGGTAAAGTCGGCATACCTCAGCTTTAAAGTTATGCACCTGGCATGCCTGCCCCGCTGGCGTAGCTTGCTGCCGACCCGCTCGCTCAAATAATGAAGTGTTGCCGCAAGGTATTTCAGGTGGCGACTATCCCGGGCAAAGGTGGTTTCCCGGCTGATGGACTTGGCCTCTGCCGGCGGTACTACCGCCCGGGGGTCAATACCCCGAGAATGGCGGTGCAGGAGTTCTCCATAGAGGCCAAAGTGGCTCTTCAGCGTAGCCAATGGCACTGCCGCCAGCTCACCGATAGTCTTTACCCCCAGGCTTTTCAGCCTTAACCCCGTCTTTTTACCGATGCCGGGCATCTTGCCTATCGGCAATGATCTCAGAAAGGCGGCTTCTGCTCCGGGGGAGACCTCTATCAAGCCATCGGGCTTGGACAGGTCGGAGGCAATCTTGGCCACTATCTTGGAGCCGGCGATGCCCACCGAGGCGGGCAAACCCAGCTCCTCCCTGGTCCGCTGCTTTATCCTGGTGGCCATCTGGTGGACGGAGCCGTGCAAGGACTCAAAGCCGGTGACATCTAAAAAGGCCTCGTCAACACCTACTGGTTCCAGGAAAGGGCTGAAATCGGCCAGGATGGCCATGAATTCCCGTGATGCCGCCCTGTATTTGGCAAAGCTACCCTCGATGAAGATGGCCTGGGGACAGAGGCGGCTGGCCGTCTTCATCGGCATGCCCGAGTGCAGGCCGAACTTGCGGGCTTCGTATGAGGCAGCGGCGACCACACCCCGCCGGTCGGGCTGGCCGCCGACCACCACCGGCTTTCCCCGGAGCCGGGGATTGGCTACCTGTTCTACCGAGACGAAGAAGGCATCAAGGTCAATGTGCATTATCCTTCTACAGTTCGCCATACCTGTTCAGTATACCAGCCAGATTATAGGCGGAGCAATGAGTGAGAAAGAGCCTGAAGACTACCGGAGCCGGTGTGGACAAATCTTATTCCATCATGGGAAAGGGTATGGTTTAACGGATGTTTTACCAAACACCTGCCCTGGTAATGAGGAGGATATTAAGAGATTTCTTGAGACCGGGGAACCAGATACAGAGCTCTCTAATGCTGCTGAGAAGGTGCAGGGCTGATTATTGCGCGATTATATGCTCTGGAGTTAGTCTTTCTTGGCCATTTTTCCCCTTTATCCTCCAGTCTAACATTGAGGCTGGACCAGTTTTTGGGGGGCAGGTCATAAACAGGGAGAACAGCCAGTAAGAAGGTGAATACAATATGGCCATAGCAGGATTCAGTATGAAGTTAAACAGCTAACTTTAACTGATTTTAGTGCCAGCTTCTTTTTTGCTATTTTCCTCAGGAAACTGCTTGTTGTAACACTCTGGGCAAATGCCGTGAGAAAATTCAGCTGCTGAGCGCTCACTGATATATTCTTCCACTCGTTTCCAGCTTCCTTTTTCATCCCTAATCTTGTTCCCGCACCAGGCGCAAATCGGAATCAGACCTTTCAAAAACTTGGCCTCAGCAGTTTTTCTGCCGATATAAACGCCTAGAATCACAATCAGAACGGACATTATTACAACAGGAATACGCATCCACAAGTGATGCGTATCTGGTTGGAAAAACTACTGAGAGAAGGTTCCCATATGTAGGACTTGTGACATCAATGCTGAGTCCAATGTCCACAATACGGCACTAACTCCAAGTGAAATTAGAATTATCACCACTATTGTTTTTACGCTTCGCATTATACTTCTCCGCTTGAGCTACTATAATCTGGCATGGCACACTCAAGTGACCAACCGGGCTGTCAAACCTTATTTTATTATATCATAAGCGTCGCCAGACGGAGTTGAGAATATGCAGCATCGAAAATCTTGGGAATGCCGGGTCACAATCTGAGTGTTTGCTACCCCAATCAGGGCAACAAAATGCAAAATTGCCGTATAGAGATAAATTTAACCATGCTTATCCGTTTGCTATGAGTCATGCGTAGAAAGCAGCATAATCTTTATTGACAATCGCATTTATAATGACTAGACTCAATTCGCAAGAGGGTAGAAGCTATGAATGACCTGCCCCCCTAAAAACTGGTCCGGTTACAATACGAGTAACTATAACTTAACAAGCGGTACGCCTTTTGGGGGGAAGGTCAGGATTTCCAGGAGGAGGTAATTAAGGCAATGAAAGCTGGGGAAATAATTGAACGGTTATTAATAATCTTTTACCGGACATACCAGGATAGTGGGACAAATAAAAAATATGGAATTTACCCAAAGAGTCTAACAGACAGTTCTGGAATTAGATTTGTCGATGAGGGAGATGCCTTGGCTGCTATCGGGCAGATGAAGGAAAGGGGTTGGATTAGAATATTGAATGATTCTGGTGCACAGCAGGTAGAGAGTTGGCATAAAGTACAACTAACCGAAGAGGGCATAAGCTATGCGGAGAAGCTATCGAAGCCAGCCTTTATTAATAATCTACGAGGCATCTACGTTGCTACAGTGGAAGGCATTGCGAGAAGATTCAAGAAGTAATAAATTGTGTTCGTTGGTTCGTATCCAATCACGGTTACCATTATTGGTGACGAGTTCTACGCCCTCGCCGAACTTCCAAAGTCAATAGATATTGACAAGCGGGATGATTAAAAGCCAAGCAGCAGGTATCTGAGCTCCTTTAGTATTCATTCGCATTTCGGCAGTGACTAACCAGATAATGTAGTATATGCCAGGGGTAATAATGGAGAGCCTCCCAAGACATTTCTGATGTCAACTTTCCTTAGAAGAGGCGTTGATTATGGAACATCGTAATCGTTCGCGGTCTTTACAGCAAGGCGGAACTGCTCCAGAGGTTGCGCTTGTTTTCCCTCCACTGGTCGAGACGAATTTTGGAAGTTATTACCCATCTACTGCAGTTCTGGCAGGCTATCTCTCCGCTAAGGGAATTGGTTCGGTCCAGGCGGATCTGAACGAGGATTTTGCAGTTTACCTCTTGCGGCCCGAGTCTCTGGAGCACATGGCGAAGGGTAGATTCGGGGATAGGCTTGCGTTCTCTCCGAGTTCAAAGCCCGCTGTTGCAGCCCGCCTACTCGCTCGCTACGGCCACTTACTTCTAGACGAGCAGGGCAAGCATCTGTTTTGCGAGGACTCCTCCGATCTAGCATATCTGCTCCACTTGCTTGCACGGCCCTATCGGATCGACAGACCGTTGTCCGTCATGACCAACCCCGGGTTCTACGATCAGCCCGAGGCAGTGGTGTACCGAACTTTTTTTGAGTGCACCAACTATGCCGAGACTTTACCTGCCAGCATACACACGGTGGGTGTGTCCATTCCAGTGGGGCCGCAACTTGCACCGGCTCTCATTCTGGCGCGTTATTTAAAGACACTCCGGCCCGACCTGGCCATCATCCTTGGAGGATCGACGATCAGCCTGATGGCCCTGGCCGATGTTGAAAAAATACTGGTCTGTAATCCTGCAGTCGATGCTGTTGTTCGTTGCGATGGCGAACGCCCGTTTGAGGCGTTGCTGGAGCAGAGGCGAGCCGGTAGCTGGGAGCCTGCAAAGGTTCCGGGCGTATCGTGCCGGGTGGGGACGAGGATCATCCATCGGCCTCCGGAAGCAGGACCCGGGTTGGGCTCCATTCCCTACGCTGAGTACGATTCTCAACTTCTTTCCCGCCTGGCCAAGCCGGAGATAGGCATCGTCCAGTCCCGGGGTTGCTACTGGGGAAAGTGTGCCTACTGCGATTACGTCGAGCTTTACAAAGGTAGTCCACAACTTAGAACCCGGACCCCGAAGAGCTTCGTCGATGAGATGGAATACCAGGTCCAGAAACATGGGGTACACCAATTTTCGGTGATCACCGAGGCCATCGCTCCAGCCTCCGCAGGAAAGATTAGCAAGCTTATTCTCCAGCGTGGCTTGCATGTTAAGTGGCACAGTTTCGCCATGATCGACAGACGCTTCACGCCCGATGTGTTTGAGACAATGGCCCGTGGCGGATGTGAGTTCCTGGTCGTCGGTGTGGAAACAATGACAAGTCGGGTTTTGAACTTCATGATGAAGGCTGCGACCGAAGAAGACAATATCAAGTTTTTGCTTAATGCCAGGGCCTCCGGCTTAGACCTTAAGGTGAACTTAATACCTAACCTGCCCTCTACAACCTATCAGGAAGCGATGGATTCTCTTGCGGCATTTCGGGAACTTCAGCAGTGCTTCAATTACGTTTCGTATTTCCCCTTTGAGGTGACCCGCTCATCGCGCATCGGCCGCGAACCCGAGCGCTTCGGGCTCCTTAGTATAGACTCAGAGTCCACTACGGGGCAGGCTCAATTCACACTGAACCACCTGGAGGTATTCGATCCCGCCATGACTGCGGGTGAAGGGGAGCAGGTTTATGCCGAATATCGAGCGTTCGTAGCACAGGTCAACAACCGAAGGATCATGGATACTGCTTCTCGCACAACACTCGACGGAGTATGCCGTTTGCGATTGGCAGATGAGTTCCTCGAGTTTACGCAAGTGGAGGGAGGAGTCCAGTGCTACAACTGGCTGACCGGGAAACGGTTACAAATGCCAGAGGAGTGGTCGGGTGTGATTGAGAAGATCCGCTCCAGGCAGCCGTTTCGGCGAGCCGATTTTATTAGCTGGTTCTCGCCGGTTTCCCTAGGAGAATCCTACTTTAATCAACTACTGGAGAAGGGGATGCTGGCAATAGATGAGCCACCAAATCAAGAATAAAAAAGAGCGAGAAGCTTGACCTGCCCCCATAAAGGATACCACTCTTTAAGCTAGAGTCACCGTCCAGATGACCCGTCCCGACGGTACCACCGCAACGCAAGAAGTGATTACAGACGCAAACGGCGAAGCCAAGGTTAACTTCACTATCTACGAATACGGTACATACACCATTACTATTCTAGATATTACGGGTGAAAACATGGAATACACCCCGGAGAACAACGTTGCATCTTCAGTTGAGGTAGTGGTAGCTTAATAATCCACTCACGGTATATCACATAGATAAGTTAAAGAAAGCGGTATGGGCCGGGTAATCCCGGCTCATACCTTGTTGTTTGGCAAGGGCTGCTTTATCAGGGGACGGGGATTGGCTACCTGTTCTGCCGATACAAAGAAGGCATTAAGGTCAATGTGCATAATGCGGCGTGCTATTGTCTGCCCCTGAAGGTAAACGAATCACGGCTAAATTACCGCAGAACAGCGCCGGAATGGACCGGTGGCGGCTGTTTGCAGCCGGGCAGTCACCTACCCCGGATTCTTCGGAGGGTCTTCACGCTGAAGAATATGATAAGAATAAGTCCAACATTGGCCAGTATGTTATAAAAAACCTGCATATGCAACCACCTTTTGTTGTTATTACTAGTATAGCACTTCCGGCATCAATCGCCACCCCCCGGGGTGGGCGAGCCCCTCAGCCGGCGTTCCAGGGTGCTTCTCCCCAGCAGCACCCGGCGCTGGCACTTGAGGCACCTGACGCCGATATCGGCGCCTACCTTGAACACCAGCCACTGGTAGCTGCCGCAGGGGTGCTTCTTTTTCAGGCGGACAACATCGCCCAGCCTGATCTCCGTTGCCATTCTTCTGTCCTCGGGAAGTTGGGTATTACCCGGTTCGAAAGCGGTTAATCCGGTCTCTTAGTTCCTTTGCTGCCCTGCCGGCGACCTGGGCGAAGTCAGCTCCCTTTGAGGCGTAGATAATCTGCCGGGACGAGTTGATAATGGCCCTTTCGCCCCGGGTATCGACGCCATAGCTGACTGCCTTTTCTAGGTCTCCTCCCTGGGCGCCGACACCGGGTATCAATAGGGGTGTGTCGGGATAGCCTTCCCGGATGAGTTTGAGCTCTTCCGGACGGGTGGCACCGACGACCAGACCGATGTTGCCGAACCGGTCCCACTGGCTGGCCTTGCGGGCCACCACTTCAAAGAGGTGGCGGCTCTGTATTTCGGCTTCGATGTTGAGGTCCTGAAAATCGGCGGCACCGGGATTGGAGGTGCGGCAAAGGATGAATACACCGCGGTTCTGGTGCTGGATGAAGGGATCAACCGAGTCGAAGCCGAGGTAGGGGTTGACGGTGGCGGCATCGAAGCCCAGCCGGTCAAAGATGGCGGTGGCGTAGGCCCTGGCGGTATTGCCGATATCGCCCCGCTTGGCATCGCCGATGGCCGGTATTTTGTCTGGTATGTATTCCACAGTAGATTTAAGGGCATCAAAGCCCCCGGCTCCGGCCGCCTCGTAGAAGGCGAAGTTTAGCTTGTAGGCGCAGACCAGGTCGGCGGTGGCGTCGATAATCGCCCTGTTGAATTCAAGAATACTCAGCCCGGGGGGCATCAGCTCCGGGTCCGGGTCCAGCCCGACACAGAGCAGGCTGTTGTTTTTTCTGGCGGCAGCGGTAAGTTTTTCCAAGAAAGTCGTCACAGGCTGGGTACTCCGGCTATAGAGTAGCAATGACGGCAGATGGCGTCAAGCCTTAACCCCCCTTGTCTGCCGGGTGGCCAGTGGTATAATTGGGGGCAGGCCCGTATTATAAGGAGCAAATTATGAGAAAGGTAATGTTGCTTGGGCTGGCTTGTAAAAATAATATTTCTTGGGGAATGGATTGCTAGATTCTGCCTATCAGCAGGCCCTGGACTATCTCTACAGCTTCATTGACTATGAGACCATGCACCAGCTGCGCCAGCCGGCAAACTATGACCTCAGGCGCATGGATGAGGTGCTAGAGCGGCTGGGCAAGCCGCATCTTGCCGCCAGGACGGTTCATATCGCCGGTACCAAGGGCAAGGGCAGCACCGCAGCCATGATAGCCTCGGCGCTGGCCGCCTCCGGCTACAAGACCGGTCTTTACACCTCGCCACATCTCATCGACCTCAGGGAGCGCTTTCGGGTTGACGGCCGGCTCATCTCCCAGGTTGAGCTGGTTGAGCTGGTGGACAGGCTCAAGCCCGAGGTTACAGCGGTTAACAAAAAAGCCAGCTACGGCCGGTTGACTACTTTTGAGCTGCTAACGGCGCTGGCCTTTCTCTATTTTGCACAGGAGGGGGTCGACTTTCAGGTGGTGGAGGCCGGCCTAGGGGGGCGGCTGGATGCCACCAACGTGGTCAGGCCTGAAGTCTGCGTCATAACCTCCATCAACCTGGATCACACCGATGTGCTGGGAGACTCTCTGGCCAAGATTGCTGCCGAGAAGGCGGGGATCATCAAGCCCGGCGTAGTAGTAGTCATCTCCCCCCAGCCCGGGGAGGCAGCTGAAGTGATAGAGGAGGCCTGCCGGCAGAACGGCGCTCAGCTGATCAGGGTGGGTGCTGAGGTGACCTGGCAGAGTCTTGGTTTTGAAAACGGCAAGCAGCTACTAAGGGTCAGCGGAGGAGCGGGCAGCTATCGCCTGCGCCTGCCCCTGCTTGGCCGCTACCAGATGGAGAATGCCGCCACCGCCGTGGCCGCCCTGGAGGTTCTGGCTGGCAGGAGGTTTGATATTACCCCGGAAAGTATTGCTGTCGGCCTCAATCAGGTGAGCTGGCCGGGCCGCTTTCAGATTTTAAGAGAAAGGCCGCTTGTAGTAGCTGACGGTGCCCACAACCCGGCGGCAGCCGGTGAGCTAAAGCAGTCCATTGAGCATTATTTTGGGAGTATTGCCGGCGGTCGGCCTTCTGGCCGGGCGATTCTGGTTATCGGCGTCTCGGTGGATAAGGACCTGGCCGGTATCGTCCGCGAGCTATCTCCTCTATTTGAGACGGTGGTTGCTACCCGCTCCCGTCATCCCCGGGCGATGGGTACAGCACCTGTTGTCGCCGAGTTTGGCAGGTACGGCATTGAGGCCCGGGCTGCCGAGACAGTCCCTCAGGCGCTGGCTCTGGCGCTGTCACTGGCTGATGAGGATGCCTTTATCTGCATAACCGGCTCGCTGTTCGTTGTCGGTGAGGCCATCGAGCAGCAAACCGGGATGGGCAGTGCGGGTTAGTTCAGTTAAGCCCGGAGCTATTCAAATTTGGTGGTCAGGGCTTCCCTCGGGCAGCATGTTGCCCAGAATCTTCTCCAGGGCCATGGTATGACTGCACAGCCCCCAGTGAGAAAAGAAGTCACAGGTGCAGCGCCACTGGTTGTCCTCGTATCCGGTGGTATGGCAATCGTTCCTGCCACGGAATTTCACTGAGAACCCGGTAAAGGTGATGCGGTCTGTTTCCTGGGCATAACGCTTGGCTTTCTCGATTTTGCCGATCAGACTTGACTGCATGTCATACCTCCTTAAGTTAAAAAGGCACCGGCTATAAGCCCAGTGCCCTTCTCTTTTCCGTGTCAGAAATCCATAACTGCCACAATGAAATTCTATACCTTTCCGGGTGGAAAGTCCAGTTAAATTAATGCCAATTGGTAAGGGATTAGCCGGCAAATTTTCGCCATTTAATATTAATTTAACTTCTTTTTGGTGGCGGGCATTGATTTGCCCTGGCAGTGCCATTGGGCTAAAATCTGGGCAAAGTCTGGAAGGAAACACGGGTGAAAGCACTAGTCCAGAGAGTAAGCGGGGCTGCGGTCAGTATCGCCGGCCGGGAGGTGGGCCGTATTGGCCGCGGGCTGGTGGTCTTTGTCGGGGTGGCGGCCGGTGATACCGAAAGCGATATTGATTATCTGGTGTCCAAGATGGTCAATCTGCGCATCTTTGCCGATGAAGCCGGCAGGTTTAACCTTTCCGCCCTGGAAACCGGCGGTGAGCTGCTGCTGGTGAGCCAGTTCACCCTGCTGGCCGACACCCGGAAAGGGCGGCGGCCCAGCTTTACCGGGGCGGCGGCTCCGGAGGAGGCCGAGAGGCTGTTCGACCTGTTCGTGGAGCAGGCACGGGCTACCGGACTTGCGGTAGCTACCGGGCGCTTTGGACAGTATATGCAGGTCGATATCCATAATGACGGCCCGGTGACCATCCTTCTGGACAGCCGGGAGAAGGCGGGCACACAAACACGAGAATAATTGCAGCTACAAAGACTTGCACTTGCAATTATTTTCTACTACAATAATAGCACTATGAGCCAGGCGGGAGACATAATCACCAGGCTGGGCAGGCGGGGCTACCGGCTTACACCGCAGCGGATTATGATACTGGAGGCGGTTGAGGCCGCCGATGACCACATCAGCGCCGAGGAAATATACACCGGGGTGTGTGCCCGCTATCCGCACCTGAACATATCCACCGTTTATCGTACCCTTGAGCTGCTCAAGGAGCTTGGTCTGGTGACGGAAACGGACATGGGCGATGGCCGGGTACGCTACCACAGCATCAAGAAGGGACACCACCACCACCTTGTCTGCCAGAACTGTGGACAGATTATTGACCTTGATGAGTCTGTGCTGGCGTCGCTTAAGAAAAGCCTGTCCCGGAAGTACCAGTTTGACGCCGACCTGAAGCACCTGGCTCTCTTCGGCCGCTGCCGCCGGTGCCGGTAATTTTTTTAGGCGTTACTGCAAATGGTTGCAGTTGCCTGAAAATGCGAAAAGAGAGAAGACGATGCATATTCCGGATGGTTTCCTGAATGCGGCAACTATGGCCACCACCTATGTCATCTCTACCGGTGGCGTCGCCAATGCGGTCAGGGTGGCCAACAAAAAGCTGGGCGATAAGCACATCCCGGTGATGGGCATACTGGCCGCCTTTATCTTTGCCGCCCAGATGCTCAACTTTCCGGTGGCCGGCGGCACCTCCGGCCACATAATCGGTGCCGCCCTGGCGGCGATACTGCTCGGTCCCTGGGCGGCGGTGCTTATCATGAGCGTCGTGCTCATTGCCCAGAGCCTCATCTTTCAGGACGGCGGCCTGCTGGCCCTGGGAGCAAATATCTTTAATATGGGCATTATCGCCGGCTTTGGTGCTTACCTGCTATACCGCTTGCTCGGCTCTCTGCTGGGTGGCAGCCGCCGGGCCAGGCTAACCGCTGGCTTTGTCGCCGCCTGGGGATCGGTCTTCCTGGCGGCTATCGCCTGCGCCCTGGAGCTGGCCATCTCCGGCACATCGCCGCTGGCGGTGGTGCTGCCGGCCATGGCCGGTGTCTACGCGTTCATCGGCATCGGGGAAGGGCTGGTTACCACCGCCGTTCTCAGCCTGGTGCTGGCCACCCGGGCTGACCTGCTAAGTTTGCAGAGGATTTAGGAGATAACTATGAACAAAAAATGGTGGTTACTGGCTCTTGTTTTTTGTCTGGTCTTGGCCACGGTGTCTCCTCTGGCCTCTTCCTCGCCCGACGGTCTGGAGCGCGTAGCCGAGGACGAGGGTTTTTCCAGCCTTGCCCGGGAGTCCCCCTTTTCTCTGGCGGCCGACTACCTCTTCCCGGGAATTGAAAACGAGACGCTGGCTATAATGCTGGCCGGATGGCTGGGCACTGTTGTTCTCTTCGGTGCCGCCTACGGCCTGGCCAGGTTAATAATATCACGGAAGAAGCAGGCGGAGCTTTAAGTGAAGCACAGCTTTCTTGATCAGTACAGCGACCGGGACAGCCCGCTGCACCGGCTTGACCCGCGCAGCAAGCTTGTAGCGACTCTGGCTTTCATTATCGCGGTGGTGCTGACGCCGGCTGATAGCTGGCCGGCCTATGGCATGTACCTCGTCCTGCTGGCCGTTCTTATTGTCCTTTCACGGGTGCCTCCGCTCTATATTCTCAGGCGCTCGCTGGTCATTGTCCCCTTTGTGCTGCTGGTGGCCGTCCTTATTCCCTTCTTCAAGGGAGGAGAGGTAGCCGGCAGCTATAACATCGGGACGTGGCATATTTCGGTAAGCCAGAGCGGGCTTCAGATTTTCTGGAATATCCTGGCCAGGGCGTGGCTGTCCATTATCAGCCTGAGCATACTGGCGGCGACGACCCGGTTCGCCAGCCTGCTTGAGGGGCTGGAGAGGCTCCGCTTCCCCCGGGTTTTGGTCATGCTGCTTTCCTTTATGTACCGCTATATCTTTATTCTGACAGACGAGGTGCTGCGCATGAAGC
>SDBU01007935.1_pt1 | contig 12142 bp, 9 predicted proteins | sample 2277071 | NCBI WGS metagenome assembly SDBU01 (sample SAMN10397929, study PRJNA504765) | marine sediment metagenome | isolation source: marine sediment core GS08_GC12, 126 cmbsf | place: Arctic Ocean: Gakkel Ridge, Loki's castle | collected 2008
GGGGGGGGGGGGGGGGGGGGGAAGGGTATGGCTTCTGCCATAGGTGCCCTGGGTATCCTGATGCCTCTCTATGGATACTGGCAAGGCTTTCTAATCTTCCTTGGCATAATTCTTATCCCCATAATAATCACCCATAATATCGCCCTATCTTTGGCCATCGGTCTCGTCTTTCTACCCGTTGTCATCTGGCTAGGCACAAAATCAGGGCTGTATACTATCCTCGCCATTATTCTAGGCTTAATGATAGGGACAAAATTTCTACCAACGGCTAGAGCGGCTTGGGCTAAGACCGGGGATAAAAAGGACTTTGTCTTTGACCGCGGGCAGACAGATAAAAGATAAGCTATTTCTTAGCTGGACTTACCTGTAATGACTTTAGCAGGCAAATGACCTGGCAGCTTTCCTCCAGGGTAGTAGTATAATTATGGGCTTCATCAAGTAGTTGACCAATAGCGAAGCTACCATGACCATGAACCATAATAATCCTGTATTGCTTTAATGCCTGAGCAATTATATCAGCCAGACCGCCGGGTTTTACCTGCATATGCCAGCCTATGACTGGAACCCGACCCACTATAGAAAGACCTTCAGCGTCACTGGGCACAATCTCAGTCTCAGCCAATGATAGGGCAATGGCGTGAGGCGGGTGAGCATGAATAATGGCTAAGGCTGTGGTTTGCTGATAAATAGTGCGGTGGACAGCTAATTCTATTGAGGCTAGCGGCGTGGAGCGGTCATTTCTATTTACGCCAGTCTCTATCAAATCATGTTCGTGTAAACAACCGAGCATGGCACCCCGGCGGGTAATAATCATACGCTCTCCCAGTCTAATGCTCAGATTCCCACTATGGGAAGAGACAAGCCTTCTGGTAGAAAGTTCATGACTTACACTCTGAAACTGAGCTAAAATCATAGCTTCCCCTTACGGAATCCCGCCTCTGGCTGTGGCTAATTTACACCTCTAGCAGTTAAAAATCAATCAACTATACCAGCTGCCTGATGACACCAATGACCCTACCTTGAATCTCAACATTGTCCGGCTCAGCATATATCGGCTGCATCTGGCTGTTTGCCGGCTGGAGTCGGATGCGCCCCGGCTCACTATAAAATTTCTTAAGTGTCACCTCTTTTTCCGCTTTAAGCCATATTGCTGCCATCTCCCCATTCTCCACCACATTCACATACTGCATCAAGACAATATCGCCATCGTTAATCAGGGCATCCACCATTGACGAGCCCTTCACCTTCAGAGCATAAACCCCTTCCCTGCCCCGGGTCAAATCTTGGGTCACCTCCAGAGTCTCTGAGGAAGCCGCCACATCCCAGATATCAGGAGTCGGTACCGGTATCGGCTCACCAGCCGCTATTTGACCAATAATAGGAACTTGAACACGAGGCCACAGGGCAGAAGACCGAGCCAGTAACTCGATACCACGCGACACCTCACGATGACGGCGAATATACCTCTCCTTCTCCAATATGTTCAGGTTATAATCGACAACAGATGTGGAGCTAATCCCGCAGCCACTTACTATATCCCTGATGGTAGGCGGATAGCCTCTCTCTACCAAGAAAGTGTGAATTAAATCAATGATGTGCTGCTGCTTAGATGACAGCGTCTTCACCCTTTACCCCATTGGTGGCGAACATTTGTTCTATAAGACTCTACACTAAATAGGTTTTTTTGTCAATACCCCTACTCCTTGCCGCTAAATCACCCTCCTTCTTCAGGCTCAGCCGAAGATAATGCCAGCGCCTCATTTAGCTTCGTCATTAATCTTGATTTGCGTCGGGCAGCATTATTGGGGTTGATAACCCCCTTCTCAGCCGCTTTATCTAAAGAACTGATAGCAGCTACCACCGCTTGCTGAGCCGACTCAAGCTCACCGGAGAAGATAAGCCTCTCCGCCTTAGTTATGTTGGTCTTACACAGGCTACGAATAGACTTATTTCTTAGTTGCCTTCTTTCAGCTACCCGCACCCGTTTTTGAGCTGATTTACTAACAGGCAATATCTACCTCCTCTTTTTATTTAGACCAAATCAGGAAGAAAGGCTGGTTTTTACAGTTGCCTCACCCCCGACCCTACTAACACTTATTATCCCTCTAACTCCTTCAATTTTTGCCAAAAGCCGACTTAGCTGAGCCAAGCCTTTTGTTTCTAAAGTAAGATTTACAGTAAAAGTGTGGTCATCATGGTGAACTGAGTCCACCGCAGCAATATTAACCTTTTCCTCAGCCACAATAGTGGTGATATCACGCATCAGCCCCACCCTGTCCCAGGCTTCAACCTGAATCCTGACCGGGTATAGTGAATCAGTCTGCCCCCACGCTACAGTAATCAGCCTCTCCTTCTCATCCTCACGAACCACATTGTAACAATCCTGACGGTGTACGGTCACCCCCCGGCTGCGAGTAACATAGCCAATAATCTTATCACCAGGCACAGGACGACAACACTGGGCTAAATGGGTAAGCAAATCCCCAACACCCAGCACCTGAATAGCTGATACCGGTTGCTCGAGATGCGTAACCTCAGCCACCACTTTAGGTTGCTCCTGCTTGACAGCTAGCTTCAAGGCAATCTGATGGGTAGTAATGCCGCCGTAACCAATAGCCACCAGAAAATCATCCAGGCTATCATAGCCAAACAGCTTTGCCAGCTCCTCCCGCTCACTGAATTTTATGCCCAGATGCCTTAGCTCCTTCTCCAAAAGCTCACGACCACGCTCAATATTTTCGGCTCGCTCCTGCTTCTTAAACCACTGGCGTATCTTTTCCTTGGCATGGGAGGTTTTAATATAGCCTAGATGCGGACTCAGCCAATCTCGGCTTGGTCCCCTAGCCCCCTTGGCTGACATAATTTCAACCACATCACCGTTACCGAGCTGATAATTGAACGGCACCAGCCTACCATTTACCTTGGCTCCAATACAGCGGTGCCCCAGCTCGGTGTGAACCCGATAGGCAAAATCAAGGGGGGTGGAACCTTTGGGCAAATCCTTTATCTCTCCCTTAGGTGTGTAAACAAAAACCTGGTCAATAAATATATCTGTTTTAACCGATTCCAGGAACTCTTCAGCCCCACTGAGTTCACGGTGCCAGTCAATTAATTGGCGCAGCCAAGCTATCCTCTCCTCAAAGTGTATATCCTTCTTGTCGCCCTCCTTATAACGCCAGTGAGCCGCCATCCCGTATTCGGCAATATAGTGCATGTCACGGGTGCGAATCTGCATTTCCAGAGGGGTTGTGCCCTGGTACATTACCGCAGTATGTAATGATTGATACCCGTTGGGCTTGGGGTTAGCAATAAAGTCGTCAAACTCATCGGGCAGGGGACGCCATAGGCTGTGGATAACGCCTACAGCACTATAACAATCAGGCAAAGTACCAACCAACACCCGCAGGGCTAAAAGGTCGTGTATATCATCAAAGTGTTTACCCAGAGCAGCATATTTCTCCACTTTCTGATATATACTGTAGATATGCTTGGGTCTGCCTGACATCTCAGCTCTTAGACCAACCCGGTCAAGCTCCCGGCTTAAAGTCTGAATTATCTGAGCTATTAAGCTCTCCCGTTGGGTGCGCCGGGCGGCAACCAGATTAGCAATCTGACGATACTTCACTGACTCCAGATAGCGGAAGGATAAATCTTCTAGCTGCCACTTCAGCTCCCAAATTCCCAAACGGTGAGCCAAGGGTGCATATATCTCCAGAGTCTCCTGGGCAATGCTACGCCGTCTTGCTGGTGATAACGCATCTAAGGTTCGCATATTATGCAATCGGTCAGCTAACTTGATAAATACTACGCGGAGGTCTTCAGCCATTGCCACCAGCATCTTCCTCAGATTCTCCGCCTGCGATTCTCTGATGGCTATACCCCCTGGCGCTTCCAAGGAGAGCTTACCCAGCTTGGTGGTGCCTTCAACCAGCTTAGCTACCTCTGAGCCAAACCTGGCTTCAATCTCCGAGACAGGTATGCCACAGTTCTCAGGAACATCGTGCAGTAAGGCTGCTGCCAGAGAGCTGGCATCAAGCTGGAGCTCAGCTAGAATAAAAGCAGTCTGTAGCGGGTGCTCCAAGTATGGCTCGCCTGATTTACGCACCTGCCCCTGGTGTGCCTTCTCGGCAAAATTGTAGGCATCTTTAACTGTGGCTATCTTCTCTGGTGGAAGATACCGCTGAGCCTTCTCCCTGAGCTGGCTAAAACTCATTACCCGCCTCACTAATAGCCAAGATTATATTTTAAGTATAGCTCAACGGGATTGCAGAGGGCAAATACACTTTACAAGTCCAGCGTTAATACTGTATTCTAGCTTATAAGTAAAGGTAAGGGGAAGATAAATTGTATCGGGCACCACGCGGCACCTCAGACATTTTGCCAAAGGAGCAGGCATACTGGCGCTATATAGAGCAAAAGGTGGTCAACATCTGTCAACTCTATGGCTATGAGCGTATTGACGCCCCTGCCTTTGAGGATACCGGGCTTTTTACTCGGAGTGTGGGCGAAGAAACAGACATTGTGGAAAAGGAAATGTATACCTTTGAAGACAGGGGAGGTAATAAAATAACCCTGAGACCAGAGGGCACAGCACCGGTGTGCCGAGCCTATCTGGAACATGGGATGCACAATTTACCACAACCGGTAAAGCTGTATTACATTGCTTCTATTTTCAGATATGAAAGACCCCAGGCAGGAAGATACCGACAGCACTATCAGTTTGGCTATGAGTCCATTGGCGATGACGACCCTGCCCTTGACGCCGAAGTCATTGATATGGCGTGGCAATTCTTCCAGTCTCTAAACCTTCACCACCTGTCACTAATCCTAAACAGCATTGGTTGTAAAAAATGCCGACCAACATACTTAACCGTACTCAAGGATTATTACGCTAACTACACCGACGACATATGCCCGGATTGCAAAATCAGGCTAAACAGAAACCGGCTTCGCCTGCTTGATTGTAAAAAGCCATTATGCCAGCAAATAGCTAACTCCGCTCCCAGAAGCACCGACTACCTTTGTCGGCAATGTGACGAACACTTTGACCGGCTGAAGGGATACCTGAAGCTACTTGAACTTCCCTTTGAAGTAAACCATTGCCTGGTTCGGGGGCTAGACTATTACACCAGGACAGTATTTGAGATTCAGCCCGAAGAAGAAGGCGCCCAGAGCACCCTGGGTGGTGGCGGACGATATGACGACCTGATTGAGGAACTGGGGGGCAAGCCTACACCAGCTATTGGCTTCGCCGCCGGAATAGAGCGAATCATACTCAATCTAAAGAAACAGAATGTTCCCGTTCCAGCTCTACCCAGACCAAAGGTTTTCATCGCCCATGTGGGTGATGACGCCAGGGATGAGGCAATAAAGCTGGCATCCAAGCTGAGACGGGCTGGCATTGGTGTAATAGAAGCTGTAGGCACCAGGAGCCTGAAAGCCCAATTAAGGCAGTCAAACACCCTTGGCGCCGGCTATACAGTGATTATTGGTGAGCAAGAGGTAAACACCGGCACGGTGATACTACGGGACATGACCACCTCCGAGCAGAAAACTATCCCCATCACCCAGCTGCAAGGGCAATTAAAGTAACTGGCTAGCAAGCTTCACCTCATAGCTAAATTGTGCTATAATAATATAAATGACCACCTTATCAACTTCAGTAATCGCCTGTAACTTACTAGCCTCTGCTACTTCACCATCTCCGTTCAACAGCCAAACTTTTCTCCCTTCCTCTGTCCTCACTGCTAATAATAGGGGTAAAGACTAGCTATGACACAGGATATTCCTCCAGCTAAGCCATTAAATAATGAGTATACCGCTGAGGATATTCAGGTGCTGGGCGGGCGGGAAGCGGTGCGCCGCCGACCAAGTATGTATATCGGCAGCATCGACCAGCGTGGGCTGCACCACCTGGTCTATGAAATTGTCTATAATAGCATTGATGAAGCTATGGCTGGCTGCTGCACCAAAATTTTGGCCACCAGCCAACAAGAGGGTACTATCAGGGTTGAAGATGATGGGCGCGGCATTCCGGTAGAAATTCACCCTGCCACCAATATGTCAGCCCTGGAAACGGTAATGACCACACTGCACGCTGGGGCAAAGTTCGGCGGCAAAACCTATCAGGTATCAGGCGGGCTGCACGGGGTAGGTGCCTCAGTAGTAAATGCCCTTTCCTCCTGGTTCAGGGTTAATGTCAGGCGTGATGGCAAGCTTTACGAGCAGGAATACCGACAAGGCATACCCCAGGGAGAGGTAGCCGAGATTGGCAAAGCCAATGATACCGGCACTACCATTGCCTTTCTTGCCGATGAGGAGATATTCGGTAAAGCCAAATGTGACTTTGATACCCTTTGCGAGCGGCTACGAGAGATGGCCTACCTCAATAAGGGACTTGAAATATGCCTGAGGGATGAAAGGAAAGACCAGGAGAAGACCTTCTACTTTGAAGGTGGAATTACTGGCTTTGTTCGCCACCTTAATCGAAACCGGGTGGTTCGCCACCACCAACCCATCTATACCTCTAAGCAGGTAAATAGCACAATAGTTGAGGTAGCCCTTCAGTATAATGATGGTTTTGCCGAGTCCACCTTCAGCTTTGCTAACTGTGTAAATACTGTGGATGGCGGCACTCACCTTACCGGCTTCCGTTCAGCACTAACCCGGGCGCTCAATGACTACGCCCACAAAAACAAGTTTCTCAAAGAGGACGAGCCAAACCTGACAGGGGATGATGTCAGAGAAGGGCTTACCGCCATTATTAGTGTCAAACTTACCGAGCCACAGTTTGAGGGACAGACCAAAACCAAGCTGGGTAATCCTGAGGTCAAAAGCCTGGTAGAGAGTGTCGTCAGCGAGGGTCTATCCCTCCACCTTGAGGAGCACCCTGACGATGCCAAAAGGATTATGGATAAGTGCCTCACCGCGGCTAAGGCTAGAGAAGCAGCGCGAAAGGCTCGTGATTTGATTATCAGAAGGAGCAGTCTGGATACAGCTACCCTGCCCGGGAAGCTGGCTGACTGCTCGGAGAAGGAACCCTCCCACTGTGAACTATACCTGGTGGAGGGAGACTCAGCCGGCGGCTCAGCCAAACAGGGACGAAATCGCCGCTTCCAAGCCATCCTGCCCCTGCGAGGTAAAATCCTCAATGTGGAAAAGGCTCCATCAGATAAGATGATAGCCCACCAGGAAATCCGGGCCATCATTACTGCTCTGGGGACGGGTATAGACGATGACTTAGACCTGTCAAGGCTCCGCTATCACTGGGTTATCCTAATGACTGACGCTGATGTTGACGGCTCTCACATTCGCACCCTGCTACTTACCTTCTTCTTCCGTCACATGGTGGAGCTAATTAACCACGGGCATCTATTCATTGCCCAACCACCCCTTTACCGGGCGTCTAGAGGTAAAACGGAAGAATGGTTATATTCAGAGGATGGATTGAACAAATTTTATATGAAGAAGGCTTTCGAAAACGTTTCTGTTCACTCAAAAGATGAATCTATTAATCTAACTGGTCTAGAGATAATGGATTATCTGGAATCGCTGAAAGAATTGAATGAAGGGTTGAATGATCTTGCGAAGCAAGCCAAAATACCTCGTGAATTAGGTGAGTTCCTTCTAATGAAGAACGAGTCTTTATCCCGCCTTGATTTCACTAAGGAAAATAGACTAAGCATGATAGAGGTTGAAAAGTGGCTTGATGAGTTTGGCTTCACATACGATAAGCATCATGACCCTGTTAAAGATGAATACTCGATAGATGTTAGCGTAACGACTGGCAAAGGTAAATTCGATAAACAATTGTTTGAAAACCCTCTGCTTCATAGGTGCTTCATTGCTTATCCCAAAGTCAAACACTTGGTTGAGAATCAGACCTATATCATTATGAAGAATAAAAGGGAGATAGGGAAAGACATTCCTTGGTATAAACTTGCAGAACTATTAGAAAAAACCCCTGATAGGTCAGGAGTATCAATTCAGCGCTATAAAGGGCTGGGAGAGATGAGTGCTGAGCAACTATGGGAAACCACTATGAATCCAGCTTCCCGTACCCTGCTCTCAGTAAATATTGATGATGCCGCCAAGGCTGACCACATATTCCACACACTGATGGGTGAAGAAGTCCCGCCCCGCAAAGCCTTCATCCAGGCCCACGCCAGGAGCGTCAGGAACCTGGATATTTAATACCCAAAAACCACCGATCCTACTGCTCCGTAATATATAACCCATGCTCCTTAACATATCTGTTTACTGCCTCGGGGACGAGGTGGCGAATGGATAAGCCGTTGGCTACTCTCTGCCTGATTGCTGAGGCGCTTATATCTACTTCGGGCTTTTTCATAATCATTACCCGCTGAGACAATCCGGGAACGAGGTCTTCCAGCTTTTTAAGGTCAGGGCGCGAATAGCCCGGTCTGGGAGCAACCACCAGGTTGCACATCTCAATAAGCCGGGATGGCTCATGCCACTGGGGGAGTTCAGCTAAACTATCCCAGCCCAAAATGAAAAAAAGCTCATCCCCGGCACCAAGCTTTTCCCGTAACTCGGCAATGGTATCAACTGTATATGAGGGACCTGGTCGCTCTACCTCCATAGTAGCTAGTTGGAAGTAAGGTTTATCGGCGATGGCAAGGTGCACCATCTGAACCCGGTGCTCCGCCGCCGAAATAGGGGTATCCGGCTTTAACCAAGGTTGACCGGCAGGCATAAACAGAACCATGGCTAAACTTAGCCGACCCCTTGCCTCATCAGCCATAAGCAGATGCCCATTATGAATCGGGTCGAAGGTTCCCCCCATCACCCCTATATTCACTCTAACCAAACTCCCATTCAAAATTCCCACAGCGAACTTTGTCCCCAGGCTTAGCCCCGGCTTTCTCCAGAGCCTTGCTCACCCCCAGCTTGGCGAATTGCCGCATAAGCTGCCGATGTACCTCAGGGCTAGTTGTATCCGTCCTGGCTGCAATGCGCTCAAGTTCAGGTGCCACCACGATAAAGGTATCCCCTTCCTTATGCACACTAGCGCCAACACCCCTGGGCTGAGGCCGAAAAACCTTCCTGGCAATTTTCTCACCAACCACTGCCTCGGTAGTTGACTGAAGCAGCCTCATAGTTTCAGCCATAAGCTCGGCAACGCCCTGCCCGGTCGCCGCCGACACGAAAAGGGCTGTGGTTCCAGCGCGGCTAAAGACATCCTTTATCTCGGCTAACCTTGCCTGCACCTGGGGCAAATCAATCTTATTTACCACCACCAGTTGCCGCTTTTGAGCCAGAGCTGAGTCAAATAAGCTTAGCTCAGCATTTACCCGAATCATGTCTTCCACCGGAGACTCAGAGCTGCCATCTACTAAGTGTATCAGCATTTTAGTTCGTACAATATGGCGGAGAAAATCGTGCCCCAGACCTCGACCAAGGTGAGCACCATCGATTAGCCCCGGAATCTCAGCCAAGACGAAGCTTCGCTGACCAACCTCAGCCACACCCAAAATGGGCTCCCGAGTTGTGAATGGATAGCTGGCTATTTTAGGCTTGGCTGCTGAAGCCGCTGCCAGTAAGGTAGACTTGCCCACATTGGGATAACCAATGATACCAACATCGGCAATAAGCCGCAATTCTAATATTATTGAATTCTCCTCCCCTGTGTCTCCCTTCTGGGCAATGCGTGGGGCTTGATTAGTCGACGAAGCAAAGTGGATATTGCCCAAGCCACCTTTACCCCCCTTAACTACCACCACCCGCTGCCCAGATTGCTCCAAGTCAGCTATAACGGCATCGCCACCTATTTGTGTCTTATATGAGACCAAAGTCCCTGCTGGAACGGTTAATATTAGTTCTTTCCCCTTCCTACCGTGCTGCCGTTTACCCCTGCCACTCTCACCATCGCCAGCTCTATAAAATCTTTTCTGTGTAAATATGCGCAGGTTGGTAACAGCTTCATCAGCCATAATTACTACATCACCACCATCACCACCATCACCACCATCAGGCCCACCAAAGGGCACAAACTTCTCCCGCCGGAAGCTTACTACTCCATCTCCACCATTGCCAGCTTTTACCTCTATTTCTACTCTGTCAAACATTTTCAGCAGCTTCTAATGTTACCCCGTTATCCTGTCTAAACAATGTTACTAATAAGTATACTACATACACTATATGTTGTATCCTAAACTATCTATTAATAAGAATAATAACCCTTTACCTGTAGCCTAATGGTAACGGGTTAAGTTAAGGCGGGTACATTTCGAACCAAAGCTAAGCTTACCTTTGAACTTATCAACATCTTCTGGGGTTTATTCACAAAATAGGGGCGGTTATCCACAATCCCTACGGTTTCATACCTGGGTCAGTTTGTTTATAGAAGGTTGCTTTGTGGTGGAAACAAAGGGTATTAATAATTCCCGGGACTTTACTTGTGGTACATGTTTTGCTGAATATCCAGGATTTTACGCCTTAAATAAGGGCTGACATCAATATCGCTGGCTATTTTTTCACAAGCGTGAAGAACCGTTGAGTGGTCTCTATCCCCCAGCTCTTTTCCAATTTGAGCCAGTGAAGAGTTGGTTCCCTGTCTGATAAGATACATTGCCACCTGTCGGGCTAGAGTAGTTTCTTTATCCCTTTTCCGGCTTTTTAAGTCTACCGGGGCTAGCTGGAAGCTATTGGCTACTGCTTCGATCACCAGAGTGGGTAAAATAGGAGCAATTTTAGAATCCGTGCCGGCTATATCGGCCATTGCTTCAGCAGCTAACTCAGGGGTAAGTAAAGCTTTAATCAGCTTGGCGTAAGCAATAACTCGGTTTAGGCAACCTTCCAGCTCCCTTATATTTTGCTTTATCTGGTGAGCAATAAACTCAAGGACATCTAAAGTAACATTTGCTCCTTCCTGCCCAGTCTTAGCTCGTAAAATAGCCAGGCGTGTTTCAAAATCAGGTGGTTGAATGGCGGCAATTAACCCCCATTCAAAACGGGAGCGTAACCTCTCTTCTAATTGAGGCATGGATTTTGGGGAGCAGTCGCTGGTAATAGCAATCTGGTGATTTGCATTATGTAGTTCATTAAAAGTATGGAAGAAGCTTTCCTCAGTCTGTTCCTTGCCAATGATAAAGTGGATATCATCAATCAGCAGCATGTCAACACTTCTAAATTTGTGGTGAAATTCCTCGGTTTTCCTGCCTCTGATAGCATTTACAAACTCATTGGTAAACTGCTCGGCACTGACATAAAGCACCTGAATATTGTTGGCTACAGCCACATGCCCGATAGCGTGCAGTAAATGTGTTTTGCCTAAACCCACCCCGCCAAATATAAATAGAGGGTTATAGCTATGTCCCGGGTTTTCAGCAATCCCCAGCGCAGCGGCATGGGCTAAGCGGTTGCAGTTGCCGACAACGAAGGAATCAAAGGTATATTTTGGGTTGAATTTGGGAAGGCTTATTTGGCGGGCGGAAGGGATTTCGGCTTGGGCATCATAGCTATTTGGTGAATTCTGATGCCGGGTATCAACATGGAAAAGGACTTTGATATCATGCCTGGTAAGACCAATCAGTGTTTTTTCAATTAATGAGCGCTGGTTCTTCTCTAAATATTCGGCGATAAAGGTGTTGGGGACACCAACAACAAACTGATTATCCTGATAACTCAAGCCTACAGTTTTTTCCAGCCAGGTCCCGTAGTTGGGCTTATTGACTTGAATTTGTAATTCACCTAACGCAGCTTCCCAGATTTCTTGAGCCGACCTAGCTCCCATTGAATTCCTTTCCTGTTGCCCCGGTTAAATCCTTAAGACTCCATAAGGTTATGTTATAAATTAAAAGACTGTTTTGCGCCGGCTGGTCGAAGTCTCGACCCGGCCAGGTGGGGGGTGGTAGGGGTCTTGGCTGAGGCTTGAGGGCAGAAGGTTAAGAGGGATGCTACAATAATACCAAACCGCGCTTCTTGGATGGCAAGGTTTTTGATGCCAATTGCTGGGCATTTTTAACCCCTGTTTTGCCTTGCAAACTCTGTCAGACTTGTTTATTTACCTAATTTTTACCTGATAGATATAAAGTGGCTGCTTGTCAGGAAATTTTCCAACTGTCCACACCAATAATACTGTTAAAGTTGCCTGCTGGCAAGATTTTTGACGCCAATTGTC
>SDBU01007936.1_pt1 | contig 12142 bp, 10 predicted proteins | sample 2277071 | NCBI WGS metagenome assembly SDBU01 (sample SAMN10397929, study PRJNA504765) | marine sediment metagenome | isolation source: marine sediment core GS08_GC12, 126 cmbsf | place: Arctic Ocean: Gakkel Ridge, Loki's castle | collected 2008
GCTAATCTTTAACGGGGGTTGAGCAACTGCTAGTAGGTTGAAAGGGGGTGAGGTTGGCAATAATCTTAAGACGGAGGTGTGAAGACCGATATTTAGTGAAAAAGGGCGTTATATATAGCTAGAGGCTGATTTGAGGTTTGAAATGCCTCTAAATCATCTCTATCGGCTGTGAATAACCATTTGTTGAGTTGCGACGTCTGTTCATCTACGCTATTATATATAATTAGCAGTCTCACCATGAGAGTGCTAATTTGTGTAGTGATTTACTAATTTAAGGAGGGTGAAATGGTAGTTAAGCTGCAACCACTGGCTGACCGCTTGGTGGTCAAGCCTATTGAACGGGAGGAGGTGACTAAAGGCGGGATCGTTCTGCCGGATACGGCTAGGGAAAGACCCCAGGAGGGGAAGGTTATTGCGGTTGGTCCCGGCAGGTTATCTGAGGATGGGAAACGTATTGCTATGGATGTTAAGGTCGGTGACATAGTGATTTACGCTAAATACGGTGGTACTGAGATTAAGATTGAGGATGAGGAGCTGATAATTTTGCGCGAGAGTGACATCCTGGCAAAGAAGGCAAAGTAGCCAACCAATTAGATATAAAGGAGGAGAGGAAATGGCAAAGCAGATTATATATGGTGAGGAGGCGAGACGTTCCCTAAAGAAAGGAATCGACACTTTAGCTGAGGCGGTCAGGGTGACCCTGGGACCTCGGGGGCGCACTGTGGCACTGGACAAGAAATGGGGGCCACCCACCGTAATTGATGATGGGGTTACTATTGCCAAGGAAATTGAGCTTGCTGACCCATTTGAGAATATTGGGGCCCAGTTAGTTAAGGAAGCTGCCAGCAAGACCAATGATGCTTGTGGTGATGGTACCACCACCTCTACTATTCTGGCGCACGCTATTATCACCGAAGGTTTCAAGAATGTGGCGGCGGGAGCTGACCCCCTGGCTCTCAAGAGAGGTATTGAGAAGGCGACCCAGGCTGTTATTGACGAGCTAAAGAGGGTATCAGTTGAGGTCAAGGAAAAAGGACAGATTGCTCAGGTGGGTACAATTACTGCCAAGGATGAGCAGATTGGTAACCTAATTGCCGAGGTGATGGACAAGGTAGGCAAGGATGGTGTTATCACCGTTGAGGAATCCAAGGGGATAAAATATGAGACAGAATATGTGGAGGGGATGCAATTTGACCGCGGCTATATTAGTCCCTACTTTGTGACCAATGCCGAGCGTATGGAAGCGGTGATAGATGACCCCCATATCCTGATTACTGACAAGAAAATCTCGGCGGTGTCCGACCTTCTGCCCGCTCTGGAGAAGATATTGCAGACGTCAAAGAACCTGCTGATTATCGCTGAGGATGTTGAGGGTGAGGCCCTGGCGACGCTGGTAGTCAACAAGCTGCGGGGGACGCTCAATGTACTGGCGATAAAGGCGCCCGGTTTTGGTGACCGACGCAAGGCGATGTTAGAGGATATAGCAATTCTTACCGGTGGTAAGGTGATTTCAGAGGAGGTAGGGCGTAAGCTTGATTCGGTTACTGTTGAGGACCTGGGTAGAGCGCGTCGGGTAACCTCGGATAAGGATAATACCACCGTTGTTGAGGGTAAGGGCTCAGAGGAGGCAATTAAGGGCAGGATTAAGCAGATTAAGGCTCAGATGGAGGAGACCACCTCTGATTATGACCGGGAAAAGCTCCAAGAGAGGCAGGCAAAGCTGGTAGGTGGAGTCGGTGTCATCAAGGTAGGCGCCGCTACCGAGGTCGAGCTTAAGGAGAAGAAGCACCGGGTTGAGGATGCGCTATCCGCGACTAAGGCGGCGGTAGAAGAGGGCAGTATCCCTGGCGGTGGTGTCGCTCTGCTCAATGCAATGCCGGTGTTGAACAAGCTGAAGGCTAGTGGCGATGAAGCCACCGGGGTTAAAATCATTCGCAAGGCGGTGGAGGAGCCGATTCGCTGGATTGCAATCAATGCGGGCAGGGATGGCTCCGTAGTCGTGGATACGGTTAAGAGGAGCAAAGCCGGGACTGGCTACGATGCGGTCGCTGATGACTTTGGCAATATGATGGAGAAGGGCATTATTGACCCTACTAAGGTAGTGAGGTCGGCTCTGGAAAATGCGGCTAGCATTGCGGGTATGGTTTTGGTTACCGAGTCACTGGTTACCGATATTCCAGAGAAGGAGAAGATGCCAGCGATGCCACCCGGTGGTGGTATGGAGGGCATGTACTAAATACCATTGCCCTGTAGTAAACGGCATAAAATAGCCGCAGTCTTCGGACTGCGGCTATTTATATTCGTCGCAGATAAAGTTACACCACTGGAGGCTGTTTCCAACCCCTCACCCTTTATCCCTCTCCCCTTGTGAAGGGGAGAGGGAATCATTTGTTAAAGGGGCTTCGCCCCTTTCAAACCCCTTGATAAATAATGCACCATTGGTGTAATGACATAGTTACACCGTTGGTGCATTATTAATAGTAACAAACAGAAGGAGGTTTAACATGGCAAGACGCACGATTACTTTCGCGGAAGGTATTGAGGATGGGGTACGGGAGAGGCAGATCGAGATGATGCGGCAAATGAAGCGGGACGTGCCCTTTACAGAAGCCGTAAACTGGGTCGTCTTTGCAGGACTGTTTTGGCACGCTAAGTCTAAGGGGATGTCCGATAAGGAGTTGGTTGACCGAGTGTTTGAGTGGGTTGAAGGGCTGGATAAGATTCAAGTGGACGCTTTCTTGGATAGCATCCCGGTGACCAAGGAAGATGAGCGGCTTTCACTTCCCAAGAGAGAATAGGATTGCAGGGTGTCTGAGAGGGGCGCCAGCCCCTCTAAATTAAGATGCTCCCCCTCTCCTTTGAAGGAGAGGGGGATACAGGGGGTGAGGTTGATAAACTTTATAATTTGAGAAGTTCGCCCAGCGGCTCATCATTGCTAATAGGACCAACCACCGCCAGGCGGAGCTGGCTACCTGTCAGTAGCTCTTCGGCTAACTGTTTGATTTCTTCAACGGTGATGGCATCAATGATGGCTACGACCTGGTCAACACTGAGGATGCGCCCGGTGAGAATCTCCTGGCCTCCCATCCAGCCAGCGACACTGCGACTATCCTCCATGCGTAGCAGCAGGCGTCCCTTGGATAATTCCTTTGCCTTGGACAGTTCGGATTGAGGAACCGTCTGCTTGAGAAGATAAAGTTGCTCTAGGATGGCCGTAATGGCTACTCGCAGGTTTTTCGGTTCCACGCCGGCATAGATAGTGACTGAACCAGTGTCAAAGAGGTGCTCGACATAGCTATGAATGTGGTAGGCAAGACCTAGTTTGTCGCGTATTTCGGTAAACAAGCGACTGCTCATCCCCTCGCCGAGAATGACATTAAGCAGGTCAAGGGGGAAGCGCTTGGGGTGAAACAGCGACAGCCCGGGTAGCGCCAGACAGAGGTGAACTTGCTCCGTATCTCGTGTCTCAATACAAATCCGTGGATTTTGTTGCTCATTATAGGTGGAATATTCCGGGTGGGGCTTCTGGTTAGACCAGTCTCCTACGGCTTGATTAACGGTGGCTACCACCTCTTGATGCTGCATATTACCGCCAACAGCAATTACTGTGGTTTTAGGCTGATAATGCTGTGCCATGTAGTTGAGCATTAAGTCTCGGGTAATGGCGGTTACTGATTCCTTATTGCCGGCTATATCTCGCCCCAGCGGGTGGTTGGGCCATAGCAGCTCATCAATAAGCATATCAACTCGCTGGGATGGCGAATCTTTACTCATATGAATCTCTTCAATAATGACCTGACGCTCCCGCTCTATATCTTCAGAGTCAAACTTGGAATGGAGTAGCATGTCTACTAATATGTCGAGGGCTATCTGGAAATGAGACTGGGCCACCTTACACCAGTAGATAGTTAGTTCTTTATCGGTACCCCCGTTAAGGAAGCCGCCCACACCTTCGATGGCCTCTGAAATCTCTCTGGCAGTTGGGTGTTTGGCCGTGCCCTTGAAGCACAGGTGCTCAATAAAATGGGAAATGCCCGCCTCTGCCTCAGCCTCATATCGGGAGCCAACCCCGATGAAGAAGCCAATGGATACGGAGCGGGTATGAGGCATAGTGGCAGTGACAATGCGCAGACCGTTATCGAGGGTAGTTTTCTGGTACAATAATCCACCTCTTTGAATTGCTGTACTAATATTCTAACCGTATTCCCGACCCGGTGTCAATTTGAATGATTACTTGTTAACCCTATCCCCTTTATCCCCTTCCCCTTAATTAGAGGAATAAGGGGAAGGGGAAGATAATTTTTAAGAGGGGCTACGCTCCTCCTAAACACCTCAGCATTAACCCAAATTTTGGAGAGTCTAAGAGGGGCTTTGGCCCCTCTTACAGAAAAAAATCCCCCTCTCCTTTGAAGGAGAGGGGGATAAAGGGGGTGAGGTAGATAATGATAAATTGACTTCACTGGGCGGGCACTGGTAACATTGGATTGGGGAGACTGATTATTGTGGGAAGGGTGTCCAGACTTTCTCTATTTCCATTAACTGCTGAGGTGGATAACCAGGGTCACCTCATAATTGGCGGCTGTGATACTGTTGAGCTGGCCCGTGAATTTGGCACGCCTCTTTATCTCTTTGATGAACTTACACTGCGCAGTAAGTGCACTGAGTTTAAGGAAGAGTTTACTAAGCGCTATGCCGATACTAAGGTCATTTATGCCGGCAAAGCGTTCCTAAATAAGGCTCTGGCACTCATATTGGGGGAGGAGGGGCTGGGTCTGGATGTGGTCTCGGCTGGGGAGCTTAGCATTGCCCAATCAGTGGGGTTTCCCCTGGACAGGGTCTATTTCCATGGTAATAATAAATCAGCCGAGGAGATCAGGCTGGCTCTTAATGGGCATATTGGCCGGATAGTGGTTGACAATTTTCATGAACTTGGCATGTTGGGTGAAATAGCCAAAGAGCTGGGCTATTCAGTTGATATATTGCTGCGGCTGTCTCCGGCAGTGGACCCGCATACTCATAAGTATATGGCTACTGGTGTTCTTGATACTAAGTTCGGCTTTCCGTTGGCTAAGGGAGAACAGGCAATGGCTCAAGCCATGTCAGCCCCCAACCTGAACCTTGTCGGTCTGCATTTTCACATCGGTTCTCTTATCTCTGACACTGAGCCATATCAGCAGGCTATTGAGGTGGTGCTCAACTTTGCCGCCGAAGTGAAGCCGAAGTATGGTTTTGAAATCAAGGAGCTAAATGTTGGTGGTGGGTTCGCCATTCAGTATGCCCTGGATTGTCCGGTGCCGCCCGTTGCTGTTTATGCCGAGGCAATAACATCAAAGATTATGAAGAGATGCCGGGAACTGGGACTGGCACTACCGCGGCTTATTGTTGAGCCGGGCAGGGCGATAGTGGGACAGGCCGGGGTGGCACTATATATGGCCGGTGTGGTCAAGGACATTCCGGGTGTCCGGCGCTATGTCTCAGTGGATGGCGGCATGGCGGACAATATCCGTCCCGCCCTTTACGGTTCTAGATATGAGGCAGTGCTTACTAATAAAGTGTCGGAGGAGGAAGTCGACGAGGTTACTATTGCCGGTAGGTTCTGTGAGTCTGGTGATATACTAATTAGGGACATTGGTCTGCCTCTGGTTTCGCCCGGTGATGTTATCGCTATACCCGATTGCGGTGCTTATTGCCTGTCGATGGCGAGCAACTATAATGCCTCTCTCAAGCCAGCTATTGTTCTGGTCAGTGAAGGCAGGGCGCGTCTTATTCGTCGTCGGGAGACGCTGGAAGACCTGACAAGGTGTGATTTAGTCTAGAGATTGAAGGGAATTTTAGGATGTGGCAGGTAGTTGGGCAAAATAGGGCGCTGTCTTTACTCCAGCGTAGCTTGGAAAAGGGGAGCCTGGCTCATGCTTATCTTCTGGTTGGCCCCCCCCATGTCGGCAAAATGACCCTGGCTATAAACTTAGCTCAAGCAGTAAACTGTCAGGAAGCTGAGGCTCCCTGTGGTGAATGTGTTTCATGTAAGAAAATAGCTCTGGGGGAGCATGCTGATGTGCAGATTATCGGCTTAAACGGGAATTTGACTGAGGCTAAGACTCGGACGGAAATTGGCATCGATCAGATTAGGGAGGTACAGCACTCTTCTAGTTTGCCCCCATTTGAGGGTATATCTAGGGTATTTATTGTTGACGGGGCGGAGCAACTATCAACTGAAGCCGCTAACTGCCTGCTTAAGACACTGGAGGAGCCAGTAGGTAAGATAGTCTTTATCCTGCTGACGACAAGTGATAGGCTCCTGCCAGCTACCGTGGTATCTCGTTGCCAGCGGCTGGAGTTGCCTTCCCTGGCGGCTACTGAAGTGGAGGCTGCCCTAAGCAGTCGTTGGGGTACTGATCCGGAGAAGGCTAAGCTTCTGGCTCGGCTTTGCCATGGCTGCCTGGGTTGGGCAGTATCCGTTGCCAGTGATGATGGTTTATTGCGGCAGCGTGCGGAAAGGATAGACAAGTTACTTGATGTTAGCACTGCTGATTATGAGGAACGTTTCGCCTACGCTGCCGGGCTAGCAAGTCAGTTTAGCCAAAACAGGGGACCAGTGTGGGAAGTGCTGGACTTGTGGCTTGACTGGTGGCGTGACCTGCTACTGGTTAAGGTGGACTGTAGTGATACTATCATTAATGTTGATATGCTAGCTACACTTGCTGACCGGGCCAGGGGCTATAGTCTGGTTCAAACTAAGAACTTTATTAGAAGCATTCAGGCGGCTACGGAGCAGTTGAGACAGAATGCAAACCCACGGCTAGTGTTGGAAGTGATGATGCTTGATATACCGAGAAGGAGTGGTGAGTAAAGCATGGCGGATATTGTTGGGATACGGTTTAAGAGAACGGGTAAGGTGTACTACTTTGACCCAGCAAGTATTGAGATGGAGGTGAACGACTGGGTTGTGGTGGAGACAACCCATGGTCTGGCGCTGGGGCAGGTGGTCATTTCGCCGGCACAGGCATTGGCCAGCGAGCTAACTGAGCCGTTGAAGCCGGTAGTACGCAAGGCAGAAGCTGAGGATATCGAGCGTGCCCGGGAGTTTGAGGAGAAAGAACGGGAAACTCTGAATGTGTGCGGCGAGATTATTGCCAAGCTAAACCTGCCGATGAAGCTGCTAGTGGCAGAATACAATCTTGATGGTAGTCGCCTGACCATTTTGTTTAGTGCTGCAGAGAGGGTTGATTTCCGAGAGCTGGTTCGTGAGTTAACGAGCCGTTTGAAAACGCGGGTAGAATTACGGCAGGTAGGGCCTAGAGACGAAGCCAAGCTGATAGGCGGCTTTGGCCGGTGCGGTCGCCCTTTGTGCTGCGCCAGCTTCTTATGTGAATTTGCCCCGGTTTCTATTAGAATGGCTAAGGAGCAGGGCTTACCCCTTAACCCGGTGAAGATATCAGGCTGCTGTGGCAGGTTGCTGTGCTGCCTGGTCTATGAGAGCGAGCAGTACAGTGCCATGAAGGAGACATTACCTAAGGAGGGTCAGCGGGTGTCGACACCTGCGGGGGTGGCTAGTGTAATCGGTATTAACCCGCTGAAGGAAACGGTGATTGTTGAGATGGAGAGTCAAGCGGTTGTAGAATTGCCAGCCAGTGAGATTACGGTGATCGGGGAGCAGCAGCCACGTGGGCGGGTAAGGAAGCGGGCAAACAAGCGATAACAATAGTTTTGTTTTTATTAATTCTTTTTTTGCGGCAGGTATTTTTGCCACTCGCTCTTCATTTGTAAGTGGTGGTAGGGGGCAAGGAAAGAGAAGTTGCTGCGCGGGGAGAAAGGCTGACGGGTTAGTCTCATCCCGGCTTCTTTGGGAGTTCTACCGGCCTTACGGCGATTACAGGCAATGCAGGCGCTAACCACATTTTCCCAGATGTGTTCACCACCTCGGTATCGGGGAATGATGTGGTCTAGGGTAAGTTGTTTAGCTTCCTTACCACAGTACTGGCAGGCATATCGGTCACGGTTAAAAACCTCAATGCGGGTTAGCTTGGGCTGGGGCCGGGGGCGCTTTATCAGGTAAGCTAGCCGGATTACTGATGGCACGGGAAAGGTGTAACTGACTGACGGGATAAATCCCGAGCCATTCTCTAACATCTCCGCCTTACCTCGATAAAGTAACACTATTGCCCGCCGGACTCGGCAGACATTGAGTGGCTCGTAATTCTGATTCAGGACCAGCACAGGAAGGTTTATCATATCTGTTCTCTACACACAAGTCTACCTATTTTACTAAAACGCTTGTGGCTATGCAAGCTGCAGTTTCTTAGCTCCAGCGGTCTTTCTTGCCCCGACGATATGGCCTCGTTGCTTTCTGGGCAGCCCGTAGGTCACCACGGTAGTCCGGAGCCATGATATTAAAAGGTGTGCTGAATTTAGCGTCAACCAGTCGGGAACTGATAGAACCCTCAATTTCTTCCAAAATTTCTTCTAATGAGTAGCGAGTAGTGATTACTGTCGCCAACCGTGCATTATAGCGATAGTTGATAACCTGGTAGAGCTTTTCCCGCGCCCAGGGGGTGGTCGACTGTTCACCGAAGTCGTCGAAAATGAGTAACGGGGCATTCTTCACCGATTCAAAGAGTTGGTCGTAGGACACCTTACTCTCCGGGCTGAAGGTGGAGCGCAGGTGGTCAAGGAACTCAGGCACCACCACGAACTTGGCTGGCTTGCTGGCTTGATAACAATAATTTACAATGGCAGCCGCTAAGTGGGTTTTGCCACAGCCGGTATCGCCCATGAATACCACCCAGCCTTCGGGAGATTTGGCGAAATCAAAGGCTAGGCGGTACGCTGCCTCTAAATTCTGGCGCTGTTCTGGCGGCAAATTAACGCGCCTCCAGTCAAAGCTGGCAAAGGTCATACTTTTTTGCAGTTCAAACTCGGGACCCCAGCTATATTCCAATGAAGTTTCTTTTTCCTCAACCACATATGTATGACACAAATCGGGGTCAGTTATGCGGGTGCGTATGCGGTCTTCAAGCTGTTCGACAGGGGTTATGGTAGCAATCACCGTGGGCAGTTCGCTGTTAAAGCGGTGGGTCAGCAACTGGTCTAGCTTTTCTTTAGCCCATGGGGTACCGGTATGAGCCGCGAAATCATCAAGGATTAGTAGCGGGGCATTGCGTACCTGGTCAAAGAACTCGTCATAGGGTATTTCGCTATCCGGCCTGAAGGTAGAACGTAGGTGGTCGAGCAGGTCAGGGGCGGTGACATAGAATACCGGGTAGCCTTGCTTGAGACACTCGTTGGCGATAGCGGCGGCGAGATGGGTCTTGCCGCAGCCGCTGGGGCCAACCAGTACTAGCCACCCCTTGGGTTCACTGGTAAATGCTTTAGCTGCCTCATAGGCGATAGCAAATCTCTCCTGATTAGCCGGGTTACCGCTTCTTCCCCTAGGTATTAGGTTATCAAAGGCGAACCGGGTGAGTGAACCGAGATTGCTGTAGCGTAGTAGGCGTGCCTGACGTTCTTTAGCTAATTCCTTCCTGGTGCAGCGGCAGGCAATAACCCGGGAATAATCCGGCTTTCCTGACGGCAGGAGAGGATGAACGAATCCGGCACCCTTACAGATAGGGCAGGTTTCTTCTGGTGGTGGTTCTGGCGGCTCAGCGCCGGACCATGTGTCCGTATTTGCCTTTGATATATTTATCCGGGTCTGTCTTCTTAAAATCTCGCCGATGTGTTCCATTTGTCTTTCCTTCTGTTGACCAGCGTTCTAAAATGGCGGCAATATATCTCCAGTTTCGCTTGTTCAAAGCTGTCGATTCTTTGATGGCATCTTTAATCCAGGTTTCGGGATACAGCTTTTCGGCTTCGCGCAGCTCTTCAGCAATCATGGGGGTTAGCATACCAATGTTTTGTTCGTAGAGGGTGAAGATGTCAGGTAGTTCCTCGGTATCAACATAGGTTGTTTCCTTGGCCCTCAGTCCTGGGAGCTGAAGCTCGCCTCTTTCAATCCTGGTGATTACCTGTCTATTTGACTCAGTGTTGAGAAAATAGATATCATCGGTCACTCCATCTCTATCAAGCGCCAGGTGAAGGAGTGTCCCCCGCCTGGTAGCCATTTCCAGGGTGTTACGCAGTATCTGCTCTGGTGGCACTGCCATCTTACCAAAGCTGCTCATCAGGCTTCTATTACCCAAAAGCTCTCTGTAGGAGACGAAGCGGGGATAGCCCCGCTTGCGGTAAAGTTCCCCAAAAAAGTGGAGGGTTGTTTTCAGCTCGGCAATATCGCTGATTTGCGGTAGCAGGGTACTCAAGAAAACATTGGGTAATGGAGTAAACTGCATCTTGGCTGGGAAACACTTAAATTGTTCCATAGTAGACTTAGCCCCTAGTAGTGTTAATACCTCCCAGCTCGGCTATCTGAATGCTTCATAACAGACTCGGCTCTTCGTTGGTAATATTATCAAACTTAGCTAGCTTGGGCAGGAAGCGCAGGCTGATTTGGCCGGTAGGACCATTGCGATGCTTGGCAATTATAATGTCAGCGATGCCTTCCGGGTATTCTTTGCCTGGGTGCTGGCTTTCCCATTCGTCTCTGGTAAAGTAGTAATCGTCCCGGTAGATGAAGAGGACGATGTCAGCGTCCTGTTCAATGCTGCCGCTTCCGCGCAGGTCAGAGAGTTGGGGCCGGTGTGAACCCCGCCACTCTGCTGCCCGGCTGAGCTGTGATACCGCCAGCACGGGTACATTCAGCTCACGGGCTAGTGCCTTAAGGGAACGGGAGATGTAGCTAATCTCTTCAACCGGGTTTTCTCTCCGGCTGTGTTCCTGCATCAGTTGCAGGTAATCGACGATGATGAGGCTTATGCCCCCCTGCTCGTAATGGAGGCGGCGGGCTTTGCTTCGCATCTCCACCACCCGGATTAGCGGGGAATCATCGATATAGATTGGTGCTTCCGAAAGTCTGCCGGTGGCCTCCATGATTCGCCGTTCCTCATTTTCGTCGTGGAGACCGAGGCGAACCCGTCTCAAATCAACCCGGGATTCACTTGATAGCAGGCGAAACACCAATGGTTCCCGTGCCATCTCCAGGCTGAACAGGGCGACACAGGCTCCGTGGTCAACGGCGGCGTTTCTGGCGATACAAAGGGCAAGGCTTGTTTTACCCAGGCTTGGCCTGCCGGCAACGATAATTAAGTCAGAGGGCTGGAACCCGCCCAGAAGTTCGTCGAGACCGCTAAAACCGGACAAGGCATGGGGCAGCGGGTAGCCTTCTCGGTCAATAGCGGGGGCGGTGGTTTCAAAGTATTTGTCTAACACCTGGCGGATGTGGACAAAATCCCGGGGACTCTGCCCGTGGCGCAGCCTAAATAGGGCGTCCTCCGCTTTATTAAGGCTGGCGTCAACATCCGGGTCGGCTTCATAACCAATGGCTTCAATCCGGCGGGCTGCAGTAATTAGGTTGCGCATCACCGAGAGGCGATAGACAATCTGAGCGTAGTGCTCAATATCGAGGGAGGTAGGGCATATAGCTACCAGATGACTTAGATTGGCGGCACCACCGCATGCCTCTAGTTTTCCCTGTCGGGCTAGCTCCTGGGCGACGGTGATTTGGTTTATGGCGTCACTTCGCTGGTAGAGTGATAGGCATGCCCCATATATCTCCCGATTTGGTTCGCCATAGAAGTCCGGCTGCTGGAGGAAGGTAGCAATTTTGTAAATCGCCGTGCCATCTATCAACAGTGACCCGACGACGGCTTCCTCGGCATCAGTATCGTGTGGTGGCAGTTTTTCAGCATACACTTTAGTCGGTCTCCTCTTCAGTGACGATGACCTTTATCTTGGGCATGATATCCTTAGCCAGCCTGATGGCTACCTCGTAGCTGCCGAGCTGGTGGATGGGCTTATCTAGCTCTATCCTTCTTTTGTCAATAGTTAGTCCCGCCGTCTTACTTATTTCCGTGGCAATATCGGTAGTAGTGATGGCTCCATACAGACGGTCTTTGTCTCCAACCCGGGCTTTGAGGTTAATCTCCAGTCCCTCCAGTTTGCTCGCCAGCTCAGATGCTTCCGTAGTTATTTTAGCCTGGCGGGCAGCTATGATATTGACGGCGCCGGGCTTAGCGACCATGGCTAGCTTTTTGGGGATTAGAAAGTTCCT
>SDBU01007937.1_pt1 | contig 12141 bp, 29 predicted proteins | sample 2277071 | NCBI WGS metagenome assembly SDBU01 (sample SAMN10397929, study PRJNA504765) | marine sediment metagenome | isolation source: marine sediment core GS08_GC12, 126 cmbsf | place: Arctic Ocean: Gakkel Ridge, Loki's castle | collected 2008
AAAGGCAAAAAAATCAAGGCTTTTAGAGCATGCATGCGTAGAGAACTCAAGAAAAAGAAATAAATTCAATAATTAAACATAGGAGGAAAAAATATGGTAAAGAAGAAAAGAAAAGGCAAAAGCATCGGAAGAGCTTCCAAGGCATGTGTCCAGATTAGCAAGAAGACTGGAAAGAAAATAAGGACAAAGGCTGAAAGAAAGAGATGTATGCAAAGATACCTGTCTGGTGGAAAGTCTGGGAAGAAGAAAAAAGTCAAGAAAAGAAGAAAAAAGAGATAATTTTATTTTTTATTTTTTTTATTTTTTAGTTTAACTTAGATTGCTCTAAGAAGGGTTTAATATAAAAAGAAAAGAAGGTCTTGGTGCTTTTCTTCGTGAGCCATCTTTTGTATGTATCCATTCATGAGATCCTACAACTCTAATTTCTGCACCTGCATCTAATAACAATTTAACCCAGTTATCAAGAGGGAGTATTAAAACACTTGATTTTCCTTTTTCTTTCTCTGCTATTGCTTTTCTCACCCAAGCTGTTATCCCTGCCCAGAATGGAGGATTAACCCAATTAGATTTTTTCCATTCAACTTCTAATCCATCAAAATCTTTTGGTCTTGGATTTGGACAAGGATCAAAATCAAATTTAAATTCTTTGTTAAGAGGATCATATATTTCTGGTGGAATTATCCAGTATCCATCTTTTGGTCTTTCTTTTTTCTTTTTCATTTGTTTGCCTTAAAAAATGCCCAGGCAAATTTAGTTGGTGTAATTGCTCTTCTTGCCTCCTGTTTACTTCCTGTAAAATCAGATATACTTGGAAGTTTTCTGTTATTAATTTTTGATCTGTGTTTCTCATCAGTATTAAGAATAACAGGAATTTTCTTCGGTTCTTTAAAATAACCCCACAAATCTGTTTTCTTTGTGTATAGTTCTCCAAAGTCTGAAGGATGGAAAGTAAATACAGGATTTCCTAAAAACTGCCTCAAATATCCTGTTGGATTCTCCAAAACCCAAAATTTTAATTTATTTTTATAACGACATTTCCATATAATTTTAAGGCAGGCAATAACTATCTCCATTCCTTCTTTGAAATCCCTCGGTTTCTTCGCTCTTGTTCTTGCTAAACTAAACATAGTGCAGGGCGGTGCTGCAAGAATGCCATAAACATTTTCAGGTGGATTGAATGTTCTCACATCAAATTCAGGCAAGGTTACATTAATCACTTTATAACCAGCATCCTTATAGGGTTTGCTCCATGCTCCAGTTCCTCCACACAAATCTAAGATTATTTTATTTTTTTTCATTTTCTATTTTTCTTCCTGAAGTATATTGCGACTCTTGGCAAGTGTCTCGTTCTGTTCCCAATAAAAACTCTTTTTATAACCTCATATCTTTCTGGATCTGGATTTGGTATAATATATTTATGATAAATAATAAATAACCCTCCAGCTTTTAAATAAGGAAGACTTCTTGCAGTCCATAATTTATAATTAAGTTTTCCTGTTCCATATAATTCCTTACTTTCTTCATTTGAATAAGGGGGGTCTGCAAAAATTACATCGAATTTATTTTTTTTATCCAAATAAGAGTTAATGAAATGGATATCACAGCATAAATCTGGTTTCACTTCCGATTTTATATCAACTCTCAACCCTTGCTTATTCATTCCACAAAACAAATTCAATATTTTTATTTTTTCTTTTCCTAAAATATCTTTTGCTAAATCAATTAACCACTCTTCTGCATACAAAGGCATTCCCCCCTTATATTTATCTGGCTTTGGTCTTGGCAAAAACCATGCAATATTTTTCTTTTGTGTTTCTGATTTATACCCTTTTATTTTGTCCATTTCCTAATCACCTTAATTTTCTTGATCATTCCTCTTGGAATTATTTGATAATGCTTCAGCAATTCATCCCCTTCTCCATTAACTCCAAACAACATAAATCCCAAAACAACCTTTTCTTTATCTTCCTTAACCAAATATCCACAACTTTTGGTTATTGCCATGGGGTGCTTTTCTAATTCTGAAATCGGCAGAACATCCATACTGCTCTGTGCGTCTACCCAAGTTACTTCAACTATTTTCATTTTCTCCTGATTTTTTGATTTTAGTTTGCTGCTTCTCTTTGCATGTCAGATTTGGATTCTGAACAATTCCTGCAATATCCTTCATCATCGTAATTGCTCATATCATCTGATTTGAAATCACAATCTGGATTTTTGCATTTTTCAAACACTGTATATCTATTTGTCATCATGATTTTTTGACTGATTTCTTCTTCTTTTCTCAATTATTGCTCCAGCAAGTTTTCCCTTAAGATAACCAATAAGTTCAATTTGTATATGTTCTATTGGTTCATTTAATAATGCTGCAACAACTTTTATATTTTTTTTAAGTTTTTCTTCAATGTTCATTTTCTCTTTTTCTTCTTCTTTCCCCCATGTTTCTTAAATTTCATCTTCATCTCCTTTTCTTTTCCACCAGTAAATTCTGCTGGCCATCTGTTAAATTCTTCCTTATAACAAAAGGCACAAAATCCCTCTTTTGTAAGTATCCTATATCTTTTTAGACATTTTTTGCACTGGTTTATTTTCATTTGAATTCTATAGAACCTCCTAATATTTTCTTCCCTATATTTAAGGTTAATTTTCCAGCTGATTTCTTAATAGGAATTTTTATCTTTGGATATTTTTGAAAGATGACATATCCTTTTCCAAAACTTACTACTTTAATATCACTAAAAGAGATTGATTTCTTCTTAAGAAATTCTTTCTTTATCTTTTCCTGTGTATTTTCTTCTCTATTTTTCATTTCAACTTCCTACCATAAAGAGATGTTATAAAGTGAGAGATCTCCTTAAGGCACCCATTTGTAAAACCATATCCAGGATATTGAAATAACAGCCAGTGCATCCATCTACCACATCTTGCTCTTCTTATTTCTCCAACAAAATCCTTATAAACGACATTCCATATTTTATATATGCTGTTCATTCCTTCAATGATTTGTATGTATTTGTAGGTCATTTTTTCTTTTTGCTCAGAGATTTAATCAAGTTCAACATAAAATTGAATGTGGATAAAAAATCTTCATAGGTTTCAATCATTTTTTCAAATTCCACACTAGTGAATCTTCCTCTTAATAACTTGTTCCAATTATTTACCTTATCTGGATATTGATAAAAAACATTATTTGAAATCTCTTTAATCACTATTTCTTCTTCTAATTTTTCTTTATTTATCATTTTCTTCACCTTTTATTTTTGCGAGGATTTCTTCACAAGTATTAAAAATCCCTGTTGCTTCAGAATTTAATCTCTCACAATCTAAACACCAATTTCCTGTTTTAGCTCTACATCTATGTTTAGAAACTTCTTTTATTAATTTCTTAGAATCTTTCTTCTTTTCTTCAATCATCTCACAGATGGATTTTGATTGGGATATTTGAGCTTCTAATTCTTTTATCTTTCTGCTATCAATATGTGACATACCCATCTTATATTTACTTTCTCTTACAATTATTTCAATCTCTTTATCAAGTTGTTTTATTGATTTGAAAGTCATTTCCTTCTCCAGCCCTTTTTATGAACTCTTTTTGTTCCTAGCGCATATTTTTTATTATATTTTGGTCTTGGTGGTTTTATCCCATCCCTCTCATCGTGACAGGATCTGCACAGATATCCAAATGGGGGCTGATGGTTTCCTATCTTTGAATGCCTTGTCAGGAATTTCCTTTTCTTGCAATCAGGACATTTTCCGAATTTCATTTTTTCACCCTCACGATATTTTTAATTATGTCTTTTTTTAATTTTCTTATCTCTTTTTTCACAATTTTCTTGACGGTTGCTGTTGATATAAGTATTATTCTCTCTGCCCTTTGATTTAAAAGTTCGTTGATGTTTTTCATATAAATTTCGCAAGGATACCCATGCTTTTAAGCTTGGGAGGAATTGCGAACCTCCTGTTTTTGTTTTCTAAATATTACAATAGCATTTCCAAAAGTTGCAGGATAATTAACAAGTTCTCCCTTAGTGTTTCTTCCTTTAAAATTAACTCTACCACGAATGAATCTAATCTCTCCCTTAAGGCAATAATCCCACCACCAATTAGTTTCTGTTCTTGAAGGAATTAAACAAACTACAACAGCTTCCTTTAAACTTTCTTGATATGCTTTCTTAATCCATTTAGATATCGTTCTTCCATAAGGAGGGTTCATCCAACAAATATTTTTTCCCCAATCTTGTTTTAATCCATCCTCTTTCTCTGAAAAATAGATATCTAATTTATGATTATTTTCATCAGCACAAACATCTAAAGTAAAGTTAAATTCTTTGTTCAATTCTTCAAATAATTCATTGGGAGTTTCCCAACAATAAGCCCCTGCTTTCTGAAATATCTCTTTAGAATGTCTTTCTTTCAAATCTTTTGTATATAATACTTCTTCCATTTTCTTTAAGATACCCTACCCTTTAGGGTGTGGGAGTATGTCATTTTTCACCTGCTCTTTTTTTACTTTTCTATAAACCCCTGGATGTGCTTTCTTAATATGTTGTATGACTTGTTCTTCACTTTCCCAATCCATCATCCACATAAGAAGATTCTTCGGAATAAATATTGGTCTTCTACCACTATGATATTTCCTCAATTTTTCTTTACAAATTAAACACTGATATTTGTTCATTTCACCAAAGCATCTCCTGCTCTTTCCTTTATCTCTTTTTTAATCTCATAACAATTTGCACTTGTTCCCATGCATCTTCTTGTTACTATTTCCTCAATTATCTTAATGAATTCATCAAATTTCCCCTCAACTTCTTCAACAGGAATTAGTTCTCCAGTATAACTCAACTCAATATATTCCATTTTTTGCAAATCAGATTCATTCACAATTCTTGGATTATTTCTTATTTTCCCAATAAAATTAAACTCTTTTTCTGCTTGTTCTACAATATCTTTTACCATTTTAATCCCACATTTTTTTAAAATCTTCAACTACATTCTTACCTGAATAATTAAGATAAATTTCTGTGGTTGAAATATGATCATGACCAAGGGCTTCTTGTAAGGCCCTTAAATTGACTCCTTTTCTTATAGCATTTATGCTAAAAGTATGGCGCAAAACATGAGGGGTGACTTTTTTTGTTATTCCAGCCCTTTCAGCAACTTTTTCAGTTATTCTTTGGATTGTTCGAGAACTAAATTTTATTTTATCATCCATACTAAATTGAATTTCTAATATTTTTTTAACTTTTGGAGATAATGCAATAGTTCTTCTCTTGCTTTGTTTTCCATAAATTCCCCCCTTCCCATAAACTTCAATAATTCCTTGTTGCCATTTTATATTCTCTTTTTTCAAATTTGCTAATTCACTTACTCTTATTCCTGTATCAAGCAGAGTGTAGATTACAAGTTTCTCTCTATGATTCTGGCAAGCATTTACTAATTTATCTTGTTCTTCTTCATCTAATGGGGTTCTTTTGTATTGATACATTTTAATTATATTTAACTCTTTTAACTCTTCTATTCCAAGCTTTTCTAAGTTCTATTATAGACACATACCAACCAACTCTTGCACCACAACCACCTTTCCCTAAATTACAGATAGCTTCTTTATCTATTCCATTCGGTGAATTTATCTCAACAGATTCAAATCCACAAAAAGGGCAAGGTTTAAGTTTTTCATCATTTACCATTTTAGTCACTTTCCACACATATTTATGACAAATATTAATAAAACCAAGAAATTTAAGTATAAAAACTTATGTATTTTACGACAAAGTGTCTTTTTCCTTTAAGTAAGCGACTTAACTTCTCGCTGTTGCAACAACTTCTTCTCTTAATTTTCCAGCTATCCAAACTGCAGCATAAGAACTAAGTCCTATTAGAAATATGAAAAATAAAATTTTTGGAATCTCTCTGGCTTCGATTGGCATTTTATCTTAACCAGGCACAACTCCCCGTCCAGCAATTAAGCCATCTTCTTGAAGTTCAACTTTCTGGCTTGGGGGTTCTCCAGGAATTGATCCTAATCCTTCAGGCAAGAAATCTTCCACTAAAGGCATGTATTGGGGTGCTAATCTACCATGTGTTTCTTCAGGTCTTGGAGCTGGAATTTCATCTGCTTGATCTAATTTTGGTTTTATTGGCATGTTTATAAGAAACCTCTTTTTTATTTAAATCTTTCCAAAACACCCAATCACCATTCTCTGTTAATTTAAAGGGACTTATTCTCTAAAATTGTATAAATTAATGTATATACTGTATCACAACAATATTTATAAAGGTGTATATCCTTATGTATATATGGAAAATAAACAAGCCGAACTGAAAAAAAAGATAGCAGACAGAATAAAAAAATTGCTTCAAGAGATAGAGGGCTTAATGAAGGGTATGAATATCCCAGATAAAGTAATGGAAAAAGAAGTAACACTATTTGGAAATTCTGCCCATATAGTAGTCCCAAGACAATACATCAAGAAGAAAGCAATTATCATAATGAAGAAATAAAAAGAAGAACCCCGAAGGGTTCTCTTGTATCCCAATCGTTAAAATGAAATACAAAAATAATAAGAAAACTGAATATAAAAATCTATCGTGTCCTAAATGCAGTTCGGAAAAAGTTATTAAAAGAGGATTTAGGAAAACTCAATTCAGAGGAAAAATACAAAGATATTCTTGTCATTCTTGTTCTCACAGATTTGTTCAGGATAATGGATTTTACAGAATGCGAAATAATCCGAAAAAAGTAAGTTTGTCTATTGATTTATTTTACAGAGGATTATCAACAAGAGAAATACAAAATCATCTTCAAGCATTTTATCCTCATAATTCTTCAAATGTTTCAATCTATAAATGGGTCAGAAAATATGCTCTTATGATTTCTAAATTTACTGATAAGTTGAGAGTAAAGACAGGTAGTTATATAGAAGTTGATGAAATGGAATATCACAGAAGGAAATCTCATAAGAAAAAAGAAGGTGTAGATAGAAATTGGATCATAAACGCTATTGATGTCAAAACAAGATTTTTAATTTGTTCTATTTACACAAAGAGAAGAAACCAGAGAGAACTTAAATCTGCTTTTAGAAAAATAAAAGATAAATCAAATAACATAAAAATTGTTACTACAGATGGTTTAACTGCTTATACGAATGTTATTAAGAAAACCTGGGGTTATAATAATAAATTAGGAAAATACAAAATAAAACATAATGTAGTTACAGCTTCAAAAGGTGGGGGTTTTAACATTTGGATTGAGAGATTAAATAATTCTATCAGACAGAGAACAAGAGGATTTAGGGGATTACACGGCTCGATAGAAAGTGCTTATGCAATTATGAAAGGTATTGAAATTAATTATAATTTTGTTAAGAAACACGAAGCACTTAAAGGCAAAACCCCGTCAGAAGTTGCTATTCCTTCAATTAAATTTGAAACTCCTAATAGATGGTTGGAGTTAATTAATAAATCAAATCAAACATTTTAAAAATGAGAGAATTAGAAAGATTTATAAACACTTACTTACTTAGTATTTTATACAGTTAAAAAGGAGGGCAAAGAAAAATGCAAATAAAAGTAGATCAGATAAAGACCTTGAGAAATGTAAGAGGTGAGTTGGGAGATTTAAGTGGTTTAATGACAAGCATAAGGGAAAATGGTTTATTAGAACCAATAGGTGTTTGTAAAATAAAAAAAGAATATATTTTGGTTTATGGCCATAGAAGATTTTTTGCACTTAAAAAGTTAGGAAGAAAATCTTTAGAAGTAGGACAAGAAATTAAAATGGTTAATAAGACCAGTTCCCAAGATTTATTAATCCTTAATACGGTAGAAAACTTTCATAGAGAAGAAAATACTCCTTTAGAATTTGCTAAGGTAGTAAGTGATTTAAGAGAGATGGGTTTAACTACAGCCGAGATAGGAGTTAGATTAAGTGTAACTAAAAACAAAATTTTAGTAGCATTAAAATTACTACAAGCAGTTCCCGAAAAACTTAGAGAACATATTTCTTATGGGGGTGCTGGAATGGGTGGTAAAAAAGGAAAATTACCAGCAAATGTTGCTTCTGCTATAGCTGATAATACTTCAAGATATGGGATAAATGAAAAGGATACAGAGAAACTTTATGAGATAGCAAGAGAAACGGAATTATCCACAAAGGATATAAGATTAATCTCTTTAGGAATGCGTGATGGATTAAAGTTTACTACTTCAATTAAATTAGTTGAGTCTTATCAAAATAAGCAATTAGATCTAATTGTTAATGTAAAGGAGTTAAAGAAATTAAAAATTCCCTTGACAAAATATTTAGTTAATTGTTTAAGAGGACGACAAAAATTTAATCAAAACTTATTGTATCCTTGGAAATGAGAAAAAATGAAAACTAATGAAGAAAGAATAAAAGATTTGGAAAGAAGAATGACGGCTTTAGAAGACATTCGTAAAAGAATTTCTGAAGAATTAAAGGAACTGGTAAACTTGGGAAAAGAATTAGGATTTAATCACGATTAATTTTTTTGCCCAAAAAAGTCCCTTTAAATTAACAGAGAACAATCACCATAAAGTTTATAAACTCATATTCTTTTAATGTTTTAAGGTTAGGAGAGTTAAAATGACAACCGACTTACATCCAAAAGTTTTGTATAAAGCAGAAGAAAAACAAGAAGAAAAAACATATAATGAAGTAGCTCATGATGTCTTAGAAGGAGAACTTACTAAGAGAGCAGAAATATGCAAATGTGGGCATGATAAAAGTTGGCATTTTGTAGGAAGAGATGGTGAAATGAAATGTAGATTTCCTCATCCAAAATGTTTATGTAAAAAATTTGAACCTAAAAAATCAAAGTTATTTCCAAGCAGAGAAATTAAAGGAATGCTTACAGATGGCCAAGGTGCTTATTATCCAGATGAAAAACCTGCCGGGACTTCACTAAACGAACAAATCATAAAGGAAGTTTTGGAAGAAGTTAAGGACAAAACTATTAATGGAGATTTCAAAAGTTTTGATGAACAATTTATATGGATTATTAAAAAAGCCCTCATACTTCAAGATAAAAAGATTTTTCCAAAGAAGAAAGGATATATAATTTTTGACGAAGATCAGTATTTTAAGCGTAAGAAGGAGATTGAGGAAGATGAACTCGCCGAAAGAAATAAAGAAATAGGCAAGGAGATTGACGATGAATTATCTTTAAAGAGGAAAAAAGAAGATAAATTAATTTTAGAATATCATCCTATTAGCCATATTTCAAATTCAAAAACACAAGCACTACAAAGGGAGATGAAGGAGATAAAAATAGAGATTAAATTATTAGAAGAACTAAAACAAAAACTCGGAGTTTCAAATGGGGGATAGATATACTTTAAAGGTTAAGTGTGAATGTGGTTTTACAGACGATGATGTTTGGTATGCCCCTACTTCAGGCTGTATGACCTGGAAATGCCCTAAATGTAAAAAGGTTATAGATTTAGAAAAGTATAGTGGTATTGATGCAGAAGGAACAGCCAGTACCGAATATGGTATTAAAGAAGTTAAAAGACAGCGAGAGAAGATAAAGGAGCTTGGAATATGACACGAGAAAAATCTGAATTTGGAAAAGGTTTAGTAATTTGCTTGGTAAAATTTGCTCAACACAGAACACAACATAATGCCGATAGTTTTGGAATTTTTGACAAATGGATTAAACAAAATCCAGAAAATAGAAAATTAATGTTAAGTCCTTCCCCTCCAGACAATTTAAATTATGGATTTCCACACATGCAAAGATTAAAGCATTTTGTAGAGATCGCCGATAAGATTTATGAAGGAGATTATGAAAAATATCTTTCCAAAGAGATTGAGACATTTATGAATGGGGCATCAGATCATCTTTATGAGATTGAAGTTCCAAAGGATAAGAGATGGGATAAAGTGAGAAAAATGGTTGAAAAATTAAGAAAGAAAGCTCTTCATATGGGACACGGATTTGAAGAAAAAAAGAAATGGACTCTTAAAGATGTAGAAGATTTGTTTGAATTAATAAATAAAATTTCTGTAGAGATTGATAAAAATTTAGGATTAAAGGCAGAAATAGGGCAGCATAGTTAAAATGACAGAAAAAACATCAGCATTAGAAAAACTAACAAATGAAGGATTAGAATTAGTCGGAGAATTCAAGGGCTTTCAAATCTGGGCAAAGGGCCATAGACGAGCCTTATATGATATAAAAGAGAGAAGAGTTTTTATGACATATAATGAAGATGATGATATTTGCGAATACATAAATGAGTGGTCGAGGATAAAAAAAGAGGTAAAAATGAAACTTGACTGCCCGTATATAAAAGGATGCGGATTTAAAGATTCCGCAATTCTTCACTCCTGCAGAAAGGGTGGATATACTGACTGTTCAATATACCTGAGCAATGTAAAAGAAGAAAAATAACATGAAAATCGTAATCAATATAGACAAACCAGAAACAGAGGATTTTGAGAAAGCATTAAAATTATTTAAATCTTTAAAGTATCCAATCCACCATAAAGGAAAAATAGAGGATTTTTCAGAAGTTTTATATGATGTAGAACTTCTTGCAAATTATGAAGAGCTTTCAAATTATATAAAAATAGTAAAAAAGGAGGAGAAAAATGGATAAAAATAAAGCAAGAGTTGGAACAAGAGTTAAAAGTTTAAGAGATTTTTCTGGAGTTCCGAAAGGGACACAAGGAATTATTGACGAAGACTATGGAAATGGTGTTATGGTTGCTTGGGATAAAGAAGACAGGCCCTTACCTTCAGGCTGGACAGATTTTGAATCATCAAAAAATCAAAGCCCAAGACACGAATGGCCATTAAGAGATGGCTTTGAAAAAGAAACAGAGTTGCAATTCCTTGAGGAAATTTAAATCAAAAGAAGAAATTAAAATGAAAATCCGTAAAGAACAGGCCTGGAAAAACAGAAAATGCAACGAGTGTGGAAGACAGATCTGCACAACAATAAAAGAAGCCAAGTCAGTTTATATTATTGAATTGGGATTTACCATAACAAACAACTGGTATCTCTGTGAGGGCTGCTTTAAGAAGATTTTCCCTCAGGAGTATGAGAAGATAAAATGAAAATAGAAGATTACAATAAACTTACTTATATAAGAAGTGAATTATATTATAGATTTAAGGAATCTGGATGTATGTGTAAAGTTTGTAGAGAAACTATTGGAGCCTTATATGATGACTTAAACGAACTTTTAGAAGTCTTTGAAAAGGAGTTAGAAGATGGAGAATAAAGAAGAAATTGTAAAGAGAGTAAAACCAATAAAGCAGGAAACAATGGATGTGGTACAAAGTGATTTAAAGAATGTATCAGAATTTTTGATGGGGCTTGCTTTGAATGCTAAAGATAAAGCTTATGAGTTTGAGAGTAGAGCACATAAATTAACTAATGCAATTCAATGGTTAAATGGATGGATGGATGAAGAGTTTGATCAGCCATAAAAAATGAAAAATAAATTTGATAAGATAATAGAAAAGTTATTTTGTAAGCATATATGGAAGGAAAAATATGCAGAAACGGTTATTTATGAACATAAAATAAAAAGCAGAGTTTATATTTTAATTTGTGAAAAGTGTGGAAAAATAAAAAAAGTAAGCATAAATATATTCAATTAAGATGAAAATCAAAGAAAAAGTTTTGGAAGAACCCGTAACAGAAGAAGAACATAAAGATTTTATGGAATTATTCGGAGATGAGTTTGGTCATCCTACAGAGATACCATCAGAATTTGGAAGAATGATTGCTTTTTCAAGACATAGAAATAATAAGATTCTCGCAGAAACAGAGAAAGAGATTGAAAGATTAAAAGAGAAAATCAAAGATTTAGAATATGACCTTTTAGCTTATAGAAGACCAGTAGGAACTTCTGTTGTAAATGTTAGAGAAGATGAAAAGAAGAAAACCCTCGCCGAAGTCGGCAAGATGATTAAGTTAAATGCTCAAAGATGTTATAAAGAAATTAATTTAACTACAATTCCTAAAAATGAGGTTATCTTCTTATGTTGGTGTAATAGAATAGATGAACTAATGTTAATGTATGCAGAATTGAAGGGTTGTAGTGTTGTTCAAGCCAACAAAGAATGTGGGATAGATTATTATAAATTAGAAGAACTAAAAACA
>SDBU01007938.1_pt1 | contig 12141 bp, 6 predicted proteins | sample 2277071 | NCBI WGS metagenome assembly SDBU01 (sample SAMN10397929, study PRJNA504765) | marine sediment metagenome | isolation source: marine sediment core GS08_GC12, 126 cmbsf | place: Arctic Ocean: Gakkel Ridge, Loki's castle | collected 2008
ACACCCCTGCTGCTGCTCCACGGTTTCACGGATAGATGGCAGACATGGCTCGACATTCTGCCAGCGCTGATGCTCAGGTGGCATGTCCGCGCTCTCGACCACCGCGGGCATGGGCGGTCGGGATACAGCAAGAACGGATACCCCAGAACGTCCTATGTCTCCGATGCGGCCGAGTTCCTCCGGGATGTTGTCGGCACGTCGGCAGTGCTAATGGGCCACTCGCTGGGTGCCATGACGGCGGTCGGCGTTGCGGCGGGTTCTCCCGAACTGGTCCGCGCGCTGGTCCTTGAGGAACCGCTTTTGCTCCTGCCGTCCGATGAACGGGAGTCCTGGGACACGAGCCCATTCCAGGAGGAATGCCGGAACATCGCGAAGGGAATGTCTTTCGAGGAGATATACGCGCTCGAGCGTCGCCTCTATCCCGAAACCACCGCTGCCGAAAGCCGCGAAAGGGCCCGCCACTTGTCGTTCGTCGACCCCGCGATACTCGACGGGAGCGAATCCGACGGCCCACCGGACATGATCGCCCTGCTCGCGAACATCGAGGTCCCTACGCTTCTGGTCCACGGCGACGCGAAGCTGGGGGGCATCGTCAGCGAAGGCGGCGTCGAGCAAGTCGCCTCGACCATGCGGGACCTGACGGTGGCCAGGATCGAAGGCATCGGCCACGACATCCACTGGCGACGAACGGATGAGTTCAGGAGTGTCGTCATGAACTTCCTGGAATCGCTCGAGCGGCCTGAGAGACGCTAGCGGTCCGCGCCGGCGGGCACTGTGGGCAAGGACCGGTTGGCCGACCCGGCTTCTCGTGGCGACGGGCGTGCGCGGTGCTACACTCACGAACCGGGAGGAACGAATGTGAGTGAGAAACAACCGGTAATCAGGAATTTCAAAGAGCGCAAGAACCCGCTGCTCGGGGCACAGGATGGCGTCTCGACATACGTGATGCTCTACGTGCAGCATGGGCCCGGCGAGGCCACCCCCGACCATACGCACCCCTGGGAGCACCAGGCTTTCATCACCGAGGGCACCGGTGTGCTCTTCTGTGGCGGTAGAGAGTACCCGATCGCGGCGGGCGACGCGGTCCTCGTGCCGGGCGGCGTGCGACACCAGTTCAGGAATACCGGTGCCGTTACGATGAGCCGAGTGACGGTGAACCCGATCGAGTCCGTGCAGGCGCGGGGCAGCGGATAGCGCCCGCCCCTGATCCTCAATCCTTGACCTGATCAGTAGAGCTGCCTGCTCGTCTGCGACGCTCTCATGCCGCCGGGTCGACCGGTTGAACCGGAGCACCGTGAAGGATCGCCGTTCGCCAGCCAGGTGGCCGACCGGCAGATACTCCGCGAGCGTCCGCCTCTGAGCAGGCTTCAGGGCATTCTTCGTATGACGTCCCGGAGCATCTGCTTGTCCAGGTAGGGATCAGCCACCGACTGCTCGAGCCTGCGGTTCTCTTCCTCGGTTCTCCGCCCGCAGGTGGCGGCGGAACGAAGTAGCGTTGGCCTCGATGTCGGTCTGGGGTAGGATGATCCTGGCTTGCATCGTCGTGCCCCCTTCGGAACTGGACCTGTGCCAATTAGTCCAGTTGTCCGGTGAAGTGCGCTGGGCGTAGGTCCATAACACAAGCAGACGATGCGAATAGCTGCGAAACGTGGGCGGTTAGCTCAGCTGGCTAGAGCGTCTGTCTTACACACAGAAGGTCACAGGTTCGAGTCCTGTACCGCCCACCAGTATTCTGAACGTGAAAACCGGTCTTGGGGCCTCCAACTGGTGAGCCGGCCGGGGCGGCTGCAAACGGTTTGCAAACGGGACGCTTACAGCGCTGGCGTCGCCGGCTCCCTCACTTGCTCGGGCGCGCTGCCCGTGGCCAGCACCGCGTCGAACGCCTGCGCCGCCGACTCCCGACGCGTTCATGCCAGGGCTTCAACTGGCTGCCAGTCCGAGATAATGAGTGGTACCGCTATGGGGGGCAGGCCACCGGCACCTTCCTCCTCCGGATGAAAGAGGGAGCCGATCTTGACCGGGCAGCCCCGGAGCTTGTGGACGCTTCAGGAGGGCGCGTTGTCGTCAGGAGCGTGCAACAGCTCCTTGACAGAGAGATATCCGAGGTTCGCGAGAACATCATGCCGGCGCTCAACGGGCTCATGGGCCTGATGGCTGTTCTGGCCCTGGTCAGCCTGGGGGGCACACTCGTGAAGAGCGTGCAGGAGAGAAGGCGAGAGATCGCGATTCTGAAGACGGTCGGCTACACACCCGGTCAGATCGTCCGCTCAGTTGTCTCAGGCGCGTCGTGGTATCGGCCCTGGGCGCGGTGATCGGCGCTCCGCTCGGGTGGGTCTTCGTCCGGGTAATGGTGGAGGGACCGTTTACCGAGCAGGGCTACGACACCGGCGACATCGTCCAGATTCCGGGCGGAATATGGATCGCGGCGATGTTCGCCGGCGCTCTCATCATCGCCGTCGCGGCGAGCGCGGTTCCGGGCTGGCGGGCGGCATCGATGCGGATAGCGAACGCCATGCGGTACGAGTAAGCGGTACACGACCCTGGCTGGCGAAATCGTCTTTTGTCTGGTGGCCCTCAGTCGGCGCGCCGTGCAGGCGGGATCACGTCGAAGCAGCGGAAAGCGCAGGCAGGTGCGCGCCTCCGGGTCCGAGGGCACTCAAATACCCTGTGGACCAATATCCGAGTGGTGGTCACGGGGACTTGATGGGGGCTGGGTCCGGGGCGTTGTGCCGCTACCGAGCGGTGCTGTCCTCGTACCGGTAGCGGCTGACGCCGGGCACGAGTTTCCAGACGAGAAGGACGACGACGACCGAGATCGCGCCGCCGATGACCATGGTGGGCCCGGCCCCGATAAGCCCGGCCATGAAGGCCACTTCCATCTGACCTATGTTGTTGGCGCCCATGGCGGCGAACGAGTGGGCGCTGCTGGCCCTGCCTAGTAGCCTGTCCGGGGTGGTGAGCTGCACGATCGTCTGACGCATCGTCATGCTCACGGCGTCGGCGCCGCCGAGGACGGCGACGATGATCAGGCCGACCCAGAAGATGTGATTGAGTCCGAACGCGAACAGAAGGACCGCGTAGACGAGCGTGGCGATCAGGACGAGCAGGCCTTTGCGGGCCATCTGTGCGGTGGAGAGCACTACCACGCTCCCTACCACGCCGCCTGCGGAGTTTGCGGCGCCGAGCGCTCCGACCGCGCCGGCGCCCATGCCGTAGAGGCCCACGGCAAAGATGGGGAACAGGAAGCGATAGAAGCTGAAGATGGTGACGCCGATGTCGAGGAGATAGAGGCCGGGGAGTATGCGGTGGGTCCGGACGAAAGTCAGCCCTTCCCTCAGGGATTGGATCGTGACTCTGCGGGAACCGCCCGTTGGCGCGCCTGACACTCGAATGAGCGGGGGCGTGACCACGCTGAACGCGGCTATGGCTGTGCTCGTGGCGAACGCCGCGGTCGGTCCGAAAAAGGAGTACGTCACCCCGAAGAGCAGCGGCGCGAAGATCCCGGCGACCTGGAACGTGGCGGTGTTGGTGGTGACGGCATGGGTGATGTGTGTCCGGGGGACGACGCGGGAGATCATGGCGGGCCGGGCCGAGTTCCCCAGCATGTTGACGATACCGGTGGCGCCCTGCACCAGGAAGATGTGCCAGGGAACGAGGATGCCCGCGGCGGACGCGGCGGTCATGAACACCAGGGCGATCAGGGATACGACCTGGGTCATGGACATCAGCCACTTGCGGTTCATGGAGTCGGCGAGCGCGCCGCCGTAGATGATGACGGGCATCTGGAGTAGCTGGACGGCGCCGAGCAGGCCGAGCTGGGCTTCGGAGCCGGTGGTTTCGTAGAGCCACTGCGCGCTGGTGAACAGGCGCATCTGCATGGCGACCATCATGGTGACGCCGCCAGCCCACAACACGGTGAAGTCGCGGTACGCGAACGCCGACCACGGGCTGAGACGGGGCGGTGTTTGTGCCGCCGTGGGCTCGGAACCATCCGTGTGCCCGGCGGAAGGGTCGGGAACGGAACGGGCCGACGGCCCGGGTTCGTCTACCGCCATCGGCCCGCGCGACTGCCGGAGGGTTCAGACTCTGAAAGCACGGGCGGCATCCTATCGCCGTCTCGGCGGGCACGCAAATGCGGGCGAGCCGGTTCTCAGCGCTCGCCCGGAGCGCGCCCAACTCCCCTCAGATACGACCGAGGCCGCGTTTGGCCGCTTCAAGGTCCTGGTGCGTTCCCAGCAGAATCTGGGCAAACGTCTCGCTGGACTCGCCGAACACCGCCCCGATTCCTGTCCGGCGACGCGTCGCCTGGCTCTTGTCACCGACTCGGTAACTCGGCGTACCGCGCCTTGACCGTGCGCTCTCAGGGATTCGTTCTCTGCCATCACGTCCCTTCTGGTTCGATCGGCGCGTGCCGTCCTCACTCTACCGCGGGCGTGGTCGGCAACGCCCCGGATGGGCTCCCGCGAGGCCCCGTGTACGAAGGCGAGAGCCCCAACCCGTATCAGGACAAAGGCCCGATCCCTCGGCGGCAGCATTGTGAGCGCCCGCCTGACATCAATCCCGACCTCTCAAAGGTGAGAGTCAACGTTTCTCGAAGGTGCAGACTACTGGAGACCGAGCCTTAGCACCGTCTGCACAGATCCGCCGCGCACCGAACGCCACAGTGCGAGTACGACAAGGCACGAGGCCACGCAAAACATAACTCCGACCGTGCCAAAGATGGCAGCGAGTACCCCCCAGTCCACCGCGAGGACCATGGGCGGCACGAGTTTCAGCCCCTCTCCAGCCGCGCCCAGGTAGGTCATGATCGTTGCCCCGATCGCTCCGCCTGCGAAGGCCCCGATAGCCAGCGGTGGCACGATCACCAACGTCTGTTCAAGCAGCACCAGACCGATGAACTGCCTGGTCGACAGCCCGACGCTCGTGAGCAGAGCCAGCTCGGCCCGCCGCGCCGGGAGAGCGGCCAGAACATGACCGACGAACCCGACCGCGCTCACCGCGAGCGCCGTGAAGAAGGCGATGGCCAGCAACGCCTGCCAGCCTGCCGACACCAGGGGATCGGCCCTCGCCGATGCCAGAAGTTGTTCCCGGTCCACTATCGTCAGGTACGGCAGGTCCGACCGCCGCAGAGCATCCGCCACAGCGTCGGCGCTCCCCGCCTCCGTTCCCACCCATAACTCATTGACCTGTTCGCTCGCGCCCAGCCTGTCGACGTTGAGCGCAAGCCAGAGCCTGTCGACGCTCCCGACCAGGAACGCCGAGTGAGTCGGATCAAGCGTCGGGAAGTAGTCGATGACGCCGACAAGCTCCACCTCCAGTCGGCGTTCAAGTACGGACACCGTCAGCAGATCACCGACGCGGTACGCTGACCGGTCCATGAACGAGGAGCTCGCGAGCACGGGGACCGTGGCGCGACGCTGCCCGATCAAGACGCCCCGGAATACCCGGGGGTATGCAGCGTCCCACGTCAGGTGAGCCACACCCCCCGCGCGTTCCGACTCGGCGTCTTCGAGAAGTTCCAGGGTGGCCCTGTACTCGCCCAGCCCCGGCGTCGCCGTCTGCCACTCCGAGATGTCGTCGAAAGGCTCCAGAACGCGCAGATCGCCGCCTTCGGACACGGTGGCTATGTCATCTATGTCGAGCGTGCCTGGCAGGACATTGGGCTGCCCCCTGCCCCAGCGGCCGGATGAGCCGGGTGAGAACACCCCGACGCCGATGAACTCCAGCCGGAGCGGCATCTCCGGTGGAACGGCGGTCTCCTGAAGAGCGCTGATGTCCGCTGCCAGCCGACACCATTCGGGCGGGGCGCCGGGTTCGGGGGCGCGGCAGTCGAAGGCTCTGTCGGCCGGTGCATAGCGGAATGGGTTGCCGAGATTCAGCGAATACAGATGCCCGGCCGCATCGCTCACGCGAGCGATCAGGTTCACGTAATCTCTCTGCTCCTGCGGCCGGACGTTTGCCGTCAACCAGCGAGCGTCCCGCGGGATAGAGACCCCGCTTGCCGCCGTGTTCAGCCTGGCCAGTACTTCGTCGAACGGTTCGCTGGCGAAGTCGGAACGGGTCCACGCGACATTGCCCAGGGACGACGGTTCGATGGCAAGCAACTGAAACGCGTCGCTGGCGCCCGTCGTAACGTCGAACCCGTGCGTCCTGTACACCGGCGAAACGCCTTGCACGCCGGGGAGGCCCGCGACGGCATCTGTCGCCGTCCTAACCCTGAGGGCCGAACTGCTCGACACACCCACAACCCTGAGCGCGGCGCCGGATTCATAAAGAGCACGATCCTCAGACCCCCGTTCCAGTGTCGTTGAGAAACTCGCCGCGAAGACGCCCAGGCCGGCCGTAAGGATGACCAGTAACGAAAGTCGGGAATAATGGCCAGGATTCCTGGCCATCTGCCACACCCCGAGCAGCAGCGACGGCGAGACAACGCTGCCCACGCGTCGGCTGGCAAGTCCGCGGCCCAGCAAGTCTATGGCCACGGGGAAGAGGCGCAGGAGGGCGAACCCGGCCGCGAGCATGACCGCGGCCGGGAGGGCGAGGCTGATCTGGTCAACCGTCACATGGCCGGCTACACCTTTTGAGATAAACGGCCCGTGTCGGGATAGCTGCCACAGGACCAGCAGGACTCCACCAAGGAACACCAGGTCCAGGTAGTAGCGCTGGAACGCGGGCAAGCGGGGCGGCCTCGTGCTCGCGCGTTGTTCCTGCAGCAGGCCAAACCGCGCCGTCCGTGCCGCGGGCACCACCAGCGCCAGGAAGCCCAGCGCCCCACCGGTGAGGGCAACCAGATAGGCCTCCCCCGTTGCTCTGGCCGGCAGTAGCGCTCCGGCGTTCAGAGCGTGGAACATGGGCATCGCGCCGATAAGCCGGACCCCTGCGGCTGCAACGAACGGCCCGATGACGATTGCGACGGCGGCCAGGGCCAGGGCCTGCACTGTGTATGCGCTGACGATCTGGCGATAGGAGGCGCTCCTGCTCCGAAGCAGGGCGATCGAACCGCGCTGGACGCCCACGAGGAGCGACGAAAGAGTGGCCACGTAGTACAGCACGACGCCCACCAACAGGAACACCACTATGGTCATGGGCATTCGGTTGTACACGAGACGGAGTTGAGTTCGCTCCAAGGCTCCCGGTATGGCCGTCCTGTGGTCATAGCCGTCGACCGAGCGAGTCAGGTCGGCCCGCACGGCATCGAACGCGGCGATCACGGCCTCCCCGTCGGAGGCACGGAGCCGATGGACGTCTGACTCCATCCACCAGGCCCGGTCGCCGTCCATCTTCGGGTAGTACGGTCCGATGGCTCCAGTGAACGTCTCTTCGGACACCGTGAGCGGCGCGAACCGGAGGCTGTCGTCGGTCAGGTACAAGGCGTCGTCCAGCTTGCTCCAGAAGGCACCATCCTGATCGCGCCAGCCGTACACGCCGGCGATGCGCACCGTCATCTGATCGTTGTCGTCATCCCAGAACGGGTCCACGACGAACGTGTCGCCCGGCGCGAGACCGAACTCCTCGGCTGCCTCCGCCGGAAGGGCGGCTTCCACGCTCAGCATCTCCCCGGATACTTGGCCCGTCGCCAGCGCGGGCCATTGCCCGGAGATCAGCTCTGCGTGCTCGGCGAGCGCGGGCACGACCATGAAGAAGGCGCGTTTATCGTCTGAGCCGCGTTCTTCCAGCGGCGCCTCCAGGCCGAGGACGTGGTCGTAGACGATTCCGCGTTGGTTCACATCGAGGCGGCGAAACTCCCAGACCGACTCGTCGTTCACCTTGAGCCAGGCGTTCCACCCGGCGTACCTCGCGACCGGAACGCGCCCTTTTCTGTAGATGCCGATCTCCACCCTGTCGAACTCCTGCGGCAGATCGACGGTCCAGGTCCGGGGCGTCTCGTGCCGGGCAAGGAGTCCCAACCGGGTTGTCTCCGCCTCTGTGCGCGCCGGTGCCGTCGGGGTGGGATTGGGCAGGCGGGAGGACGACGGTGCGAGCGTTTCTGAAGGCCACACCCGAACCGCGACGCCGAGCTCTTCGTCGTCGAAGTGGTAGTAGGTGACGGTGTTGGCCCCGGGGCTGACGAGCTTCGTGACGTCCAGGTACCGGTCTTCTTCGACGGCATAGAACGTGGGAGACTTCATCGCCCACTCTGTTCGGGATATGAGCTTGCCCAGATGACGGTCAAACGCCTGCTCTACCGCCCGGCCTAGCGCGTCGTGTCCGGCCTCGTCGACGGGCGACAGGCGCGCCACGGCCACGACGTTTAGTTCGTCCTGGCTGAGGCTGTCCAGCTCGCGCTGGAGGGCCACGTCTCCCAGCGAATCGAAGTAGATGACGCTGCTGGCCATCACGGTAACGGCCAGCATCACGCCGAGTACGACCATCGACAGGAGACGCAGGTGGGACAGGCTGGCCCTGGCGATGAACAGGATCTGCGAGACGAATGTCACTACTGTCCGATCCCGTGTGTATCCGGGCGCGCCAGAGAGCTGAGCGGCAACCGCTCAAAGGCCAGCATCATTACCGCTACCGCCATTAATGCTGCGGCGAAGAAGGCCCCGCACATGAACCACATGGGCGTCCAGTCCGTGACGATCGATACCGGTACGGCGGACTCCCGGCCGGGCCCGGCAAAGGCGACTGTGGCCACCACCAGCCGCGTCATTGCGTACCCGGCCGCCGCTCCGGCAGCAGCCCCCAGCGCGACGACGCCGAGGTGCTCGGCCGCAGTGATCGTCAGCAGGCCCAGGCGGCTTATCCCGATCGAACGAAGAACGCCCGATTCGAACGCCATTCGGGGTCCGGCTGCCGCCAGGTGGATGGCAAAGCCGAGCGTCGCAACGATCACGCCCAGATATACCGCGACCGCGCTCGCGCCGCTCCATCCGGCAACTGCCAGCGGCGTCACAAGTGAGCCGCTCTCCAGTTCGCGCCGATCCAGGACATGTGCGGTTGGCCCAAGCACGTCATGAACCGCCGCGCTGGCCTCGTCGTACCGGCTTTCGTCCAGTCCGACGAACACCTCAGCTTTCGTGGCGGCCATGGTCCACCCCCGAAGCGTCAGGTAGTTCCAGAGCGCGCGCGCGTCCGCGACGAGGAATCCGCCCCCGGCGGGATCAAGGGTCGGAAAGAGACTCGCCGTGGCGGAAATCTTCAACGGGACGAGCCGGTCGAAGGCCCTCACCACGAACGAATCGCCCACCGCCAGACTGTTCTCTTCCAGGAATGTGACGCTGGCGACCACCGGGAAGGCTTCCACACTCGGCCGGTAGATGCCCCGGAACCCGTCGTCGGTCCCCCGGCCGAGGGTGAGGCGCGTGACGGAGGCCCGACCCCTTCCCTGCTCTTCGGACGTGCGCTCCAGAGACGAGTCGAAACCCTGTGAGGTCGGGAAAGTTCGCCAGAGTCCCTCTGCCTCGAAAGACTCGATAACTTCTTTCTGGAGACCGGCGGAGCTATCCGTGTACGTGACGTCGAGGTCGTCCAGATAGATGCTCCCCGGCGTGCCCGCATCGCCCCTCACCGTCTCGAACACGGTTATCGCGGTCAGTTCGACCGGTGGCCTCTGGTTCGCCGGTATGGCGGCGGACCGGTACTGCCACTCGGAGCCGTCGAGCGGACCGAGGCTCTGGCTGACCAGGCGGCCTTCGGAGTCTCTCAGGTGGACGCGCAGAGTCTGGTTCCTTCTGGGCGGGTCTGCCCGCACCCACAATCCGACTCGCGTGGCGCTGTCCGGAAAGATGAGCCGCGGGACATCCATGGACACGGCGATGGAACTCAGAAGGGCGGCTGGCGGGAGCTCCGAGAAATCGTCGCGGTACCAGGCGACCCGGGAGAACTCCTCGGTTTCGACCGCCAGCAATTGGAACCCCCCTCCCGCGCCGGTGGACCCGAGCTCGCCTCTCGTCCTGAAAGTCAGCGAGGCGCCACTGACGCCGGTGACGTTTCTGACTAGATCAAGGGTTTCGTCGTGGATCCCCCGCGGCACGTGAGCCAGAACTGCCCGTAGATCACTGCCAACTTCATAGGCGGCCTCTTCCGAGACGCCGGCCCGGAGTGTCGAGGACAGGCTCGCGGCGAAAACCACCGTGCTCGTGGCAACGAGTAGCAGCACAAAGGACCGCGCGTACCAGTACGGCCTGCGGGCGACGCGCATCGCGCTCAGACACGTCCAGGAAGGCCCCTGCCGGGCGGCAAACCAGGCCAGCAACCGGGCCGTCGGCCCAAAGAGCCGGAGCGCGATCAGGGCGACGCTGACCAGGAAGAACGCCGGGCCGATCAATAGAAGCGGGCTCGAGGACGGATCCGCCGGGGATTCGGAGCCTACGACACCGCGTCTGACCACAAGGTCCCAGACCACCAGCCCGCCGAGGGCAAGCACGGCCAGGTCCAGGAAGTAGCGCTGGAATAGCGGAGGCCGATCCGCCCGAGTCAGAGCCAGCCTCTCCGTGACGATCAGGCGGTCGGCGTTCAGGAACGCTGAGCCGACGAGGAGCGCCAGCGATGCGGCCGCGCCCGCCGCTGACCAGACAAAGGTGCCGGCGGTCAGTTCCACCGGCAGGGGCATTTCCGACACAAGCGAGCCGTACGCGGGCAGCCAGGCGAATAGCCGGATTCCGGCGGCTGCCACGAAGGGCGCGGCAGCGAACGGCAAAGCGGTCACAGCGACGGCCTCGCTGGCGCGGAGGACCGCCAGCTGGCGCACCGTCATTCCGCGGCCGCGCAGAGCGCCGTCGTCTGGCTGGCCTCGTTCCGTGAGAGTGACCGCCACGGTGAACAGGTAGTAGCCCGCAATCGTCAGGAGAAGGGCGCCCATCAGGAGCGTGGGCATTCTGGCGAACGCAAGCTGCCGTTCAAGACCTCTCAGGGGCTGCCCGAGGCTCGTCAGGATCAGTGTTCCCGGCAGCGCTGTGCGCGTCTCAAGGTCGAAGTCCTCGATCCTCCCGGCCAGATCCCCGGGCCGGGCCCTCCGCGCGGCATCGCTGTCGACGTACACGAACCATCTTCCTTCGGTGAGAGGGCTTTGCACGGCCGAGAGCGCGTGGAAGATCGCGTCGCCCTCCAGAAAGAAAGGCAGTGGCGGCGGCGCGGTAAGGCCTTCGGGCTCGGGCGCAAGAAGCGTCGGGCCGCTCCCCATCCAGAACTCCGAGTCAGCATCCAGCGGCTCGAACATGCCGGTGATGCGAACCATCGCCGAGCCGAAGCCGGGGGGATCACGGGAGATCTGGACCATGTCTCCGACGCGCACGTCCAACGCGGTCGCCCGCGCGGCCGGTACGGCAGCCTCGACCGTCCGGATCCCACCTTCCAGCCCGGTCTCGCCGAACGGAGCACGACCGTCCACGAAGTCCACGTGATCCTGAAGATGAGCCAGCCGCTGAAGCCGCCCCGCGCTGGCCCCCGGGCCGGACCGCAGTTGAGCTTCTTCGGCGGCCCAGAGAAGCGGCCTGGACCGGATCAGGTCGGCGGTGCCCGTAACGAGGTCGCCCAGGCTATCGACGACCTCCATGACGGCCTGCGTGCTTGCCCGGAAGGACCGGGCCGTACTCGGGATCTCCGAGTTGATCACGTTGATGTTCTTTCCGACTGGCCCGATGCGGTCGAGGGTTTCGTGCAACCCCATCAACTCGAGCGTGCGGAGGTACATCGGTACCCCGGCGAGGATGACGCAGGCGACCAGCACGCCGAGCGCGGCCGCCAGGAGGAGGTAGCGGTTGGCGCGCCCTCGTCGCCACCAGAAGCCGGGGAGACCCGTCAGTCCGACGCGTCGAATCCCCGTTTTCGCGTGTGCGCTGTGCATGGCCGGAGCAACGATAGCGCAGGCCGCCAGCGAAAGCGAGCATCACATTTCGGGCCTGAGCCAGGAGAGATTCCAGGCGGTTTGAGGTCTCTGAGGCACAGTCCTGGGGAAGGGGCGATGACTGTGTTCGAGGACGACCCCGCCACTCGTCACGAGATCGAACAGCTCAAGCGTAAAACGCCCACAACTCGTCGAACTTCGTCCCCACGACGGGCTCCCGACCCAAGATGGAATCCAAACCGCGTATCTTCAGGTCTTCCGGCAATGCCGCGAGAGACCGTCGCAACTCCTCCCGGCTCAGGCCGATCTCCGTCGGGTGGTGGCGGACCTTGCACCGGGCAAGCATTCCCAGG
>SDBU01007939.1_pt1 | contig 12140 bp, 12 predicted proteins | sample 2277071 | NCBI WGS metagenome assembly SDBU01 (sample SAMN10397929, study PRJNA504765) | marine sediment metagenome | isolation source: marine sediment core GS08_GC12, 126 cmbsf | place: Arctic Ocean: Gakkel Ridge, Loki's castle | collected 2008
TGATCCCAATTTCTTCAGCAATTCTGATATTGGAGTAATGAAGGAAATCGCGCGCCGCTACTATGACCTAACTGCTTTTGAACAAGCCGTAGGTTATAACTACTAGCCTTGTAGAGCCGCACTGCATAGGTATGTCTGAGACTATGTATCGAGTAGTCTCTTTGATACTCTCCCTAGTAGCGTGACGATGAGGGTTGATGTCCTCCCCACCACTTTGGGTTTTCTTTCCCCAACTCACTTTCTTTGTTATAAACGTATTAAGGGCTAGAGCTACCTCTTCTGGTGTTTTTATAACTACCTCTATAATCTTCTCTACTTCTTCTTTGATTTCTTGGAGGGTTTTCTTCTGACGAAGGTGTTGAGCCATACTATTTTTATGAGTTTCCCCAAGTGCTTTAAGTTTCTCACGAAGCTTTCTATCATGATAGCTTTTCTTAACATATAGCTTCTGTTTAACCACTTCATCCCAGACGTCAACAGCTACCTTCATTGAGTCTTTATTGGTCAGGTCAAGACCTTTATAATTGGTATCTGCCATATTTCCTTCTTTTAATTGTTTCCAATTTTTCAATTCATAATGAGGATTGTCTCTAAACTTAGTCCAAGTACCTCCCCAAGTTAACCCTAAATCTTTGGCTAACTTAGCTAGTTTTTTATACTTTGATAGGGTCCACTTAGCTTCTTTGGTTCCGTCTTTTCTAAAGGCAATATCAAAGGCTAAACCATAGTTATGTGGAGACTGTCCTGCCCGAGCATGAGTGACGATTTTACTTGGTTTAGTGCGACCCTGGGCGTAAAGTTTAGTCTGCTCTTTATTAGACCTAAAACCGTCAGTAATAAAAGCCTGATGATCACCAAGTAATACGTCAGCTCTTTTAAGAAACTTAGTAGCAATGGGTTGGAGGGTGGGGTGGAGATCTTTAATTAGTCTGCTTGACATTATTCGTTGGCGGCGTCATGCAAAGTCTCAAGACGCTCTACTTTTAGAGCCAAGTTTGTATTATCTTTTCCTTGACTCTTTAGCAATTGTATCATTTCCATCTGATTATTTTCAATGAAAGTTAATTTTAGATTACTCAGAGCTACATCTCTTTGAAGTACAAAGAAACTACCAGATATGGCGATAGCTGACACGACAATAGGAACCCAGTTGTTAATTTGAATCCAAGTAATAGCTCCGTTAACTTTGTCTTTCATTATTATTGTCCAAAAGATAGTAACTGATCTATTAAACCAGCTTGATCTTCTTGTTCCGGCAAAGGCCCAGCTATGGCAACGGCACCAATTATAGTAATAACACTGTCAATTTTACCTCTTGCTAGTCCTGGTGCTAGTTGAGCCACTAATGAGCCAGGTAGAGTACTCAAATAAAATTCAGCATCTTTATCTGATATTCTGTTTCTTTCTACTAGTTTTGCTAAGAATCTTCCTACAATTTTCTTTTGGTTTTCATATAAAAGAGCAGCAGATGGATTAGTAATTTTACCTGCTTGGGCTTTGAGCGAATTTAATCCGTCTAGTACTCTTTGTTTGTCACCTTCAGATGCTCTTTCAGCCACTCCTGGTTGAGCTTTAATTGCACCTGCTTTTTGAAGTCCACCAATGTCAGCTGCCGATAACTCACCACTAAACAAAGCTGTTGCTAAAACTGTTGGTGTTAAAGCTTCTTGAAGTTTCTCAGTTTTTGTTTTTGAGGTTATACCAGCTTGAAGTAGTTGAGATGTAACTGGAGTTTCTCCACCTGGAGACGGTACTGCTCCGGGAGCTGGTGGTTGAGCAGCAGCTTGAACCCCTTGAGCGGTTAAAAGGTTTCTAAGTAGTGGTTGTCCGGCAATAGCTGTAGCAGCTTCACCAGCAACTTCAATTCCCCTACCCGGAAGTCCTAAAATTCCCCCTATCAGACCTCCAGTTCTTTGACCAACTGCTCCAAGCTGACCCTGAGTACCTGGTAGTGGAATATCTGCTCCTAGTGGAAGTTTGAATTTGAGAGGTTTATCCTTCTTTAATACATCTCCTAGTTCATCTGCTACGTCAAAGAGTCCTTTCTCAAAGTTATTTATCTGTCTAACTTGAGGAGAAATGGTGTCGAGACTTTCTTTCAAAGATTTGAAAACTGCCATCTTGACCTGATCTGGTTTAGATGGAAGCCTTCCTTTACTAATTGCTGTTCTGGCAGAACCCAGTTCACTACCCAACTTAGATTTCAGAGCATTAACTTGAACAGGATTATTTCTTAGAGCTTCTATAGCATCTAACTGTATTTTAAGTTGATTCTCAAATGGTTTAGAACCAGGTATAAATTCTGTATCATCTAGGTTCTTAATAACATTATTCAGGATGGTGTCGTCTGCAATATCATCAACACCCCGTAGCAGTTGTTGAATTTGAGTTTGTGAACTCTCAAAAGAACCCTGAACTGCTCCAAGTTTCTGAGTTGGAGTCATAGTGTCAAGCACTCCAGCTTGTTGGGCAGTTTGTCTTAACTGTGTCCTATTTTTGACGAAGAAGGGATCTGATTTTAGTTTAGCTCCAGTTAATTTGGGAACTTTGCCTTCGGCTTGTTTAGTCAATCTTCTTGCCCTTAAACCCTGCGCCGCTTTACTAAATAACTCTCCGGCTCCAGCCAAAGCACCCCCTAAAACAGCACCTCCTAGAGCAGATGGCACTTCTTCACCAGTTTCACTCACTCCAACTCCAGCTAATCCACCAGCAGCAGTACCCCCTAGTAATCTAGTGAGAGTACTTCCACCCCCCGGAACTGCAAAGGCAGCAGTACCAGCAGCACCTTTAGCTACATCCTCAGCAGTCCTTTCAAGACCACCAGCAAACTGTTGTTGTTGTTGCTCTGCTCTTTGTCCAAGCTGACCAATCCTTTGAGATAATTGTCTAGATTGTTCTACATCACCTCTCCCTGTAGCTTGAGTTGCCCTTCGAGAAAGAATCTGTTGTAACAGAGCATCAGTTTCTCTTTCTTGCCCAAGTCTGCCTGCTTCAAAAGGAGCTGCTATAGTTTGACCTAGTCCTCTCCCAAATCTAGCTGGCCCCTGGAATATGCTAGATAGCAAACCAGCAGCTCCACCACCCAATTTAGATAGTAATGACTGTTGCGGTTGAGCTTGAGGAGTTGGAGCAGCAGCTTGGGCTCCCTCTATAGCTTCGAACAGTTGAGGATTAAATTCATTTTCTTCAACACTCCCCGTTTGACCAGTAGATCGTAGTCTAACTCTTATTCTTGCCATATTATCTTCCTACAAATCCAGTGAAAGTTGACCTGCCTTCTTGACCTTGGGCAGCGGGAAATAATTTACTTAAAAGATCTGATACTGTATTCCTAGCTCCACCTAAAAAGTTTAATAAACCTGGTTGCCGAGGAGCTGGCTGTCCAGCCCCCGCAAATGATTCAGAAGGTGGCTGACCACCGGGGAGTAGGAAGTTTAACTGAGACTCTTCATCAGCTATAAAGGAGCCAGGAGTTTCCCCACCACCTGGTTGTAATAGGCTAAGTAGTAACTGTTCTAATACTGATGGTTGTGATCCAGCTCCGGCAGTTGCCTGTCTTAGTGCTAGTTCTCTGTTAGCCAAGTCTCTTTCAAAGGCATTTTGTGCACCAGTTTGAGCTAGTTGGGCTCGAGCTTGGTTCGCCTGTGATAGAATGTCAAATCCTTGTAATCCTGCCCCAACTGCAGTTTCTACTCCTCCAGTCTGAGCCTGAAGTAAGTCATTGAGTGAGAGTAATGGCACTACATCAGCTGCTCTTTGAGCACTGATCAACCCAGATTGTTGAGTGGGAGATAAAATAGCACCACCGGCTTCACCTCTTGCTCCAGCTTGAACAAGTTGTGCTAATTCAGTTCGAGCTCTGGGTGCTGACGTTAAAACTTGCTCTGCTGCTTGCTCTCTTTGACCGAACAAAGGGGAAGCCTGAAGTCTCTCAGTCACGGCCTGACGTAACATTTGAGGAAGACCAGCTCCCTGTTCAGCAAAACTAATAGCTTGCTGCCCAGCTTGACGAGCTTGACTAAATTGTTGTTCTATTCCTTCTACCATATTTATCCTGTGCCTAATACAGTATTAAGTGTTGACCGTCCAGTGGCAAGAGGGAACCCAATGAACTGCTGTCTCTCTACTTCTCGAAGTCTCTGAGCTTCTTGCTCCTGTCCTAACACATCTCCTCTAAGTGAAGTTTCTCTCTCTGCTGTTTGCAATCTTTGTCCTCGTTGTTGTCTGAGTCCTATGTCTTCTAAGCCACGACGTTCTCTAAGTCCTGACTCTTCTGTTCGTAGACCTTGTTTGCGTAGGAAATCACTAACACCTTCCTGACCTGCTTGCTCTAATTGACCTTCTCGGCGTAGTCTTTCCCCACTAAAGAATAACCCAGCTCCAGCGAAACCTTCCCTACTTCCCTTCAGAGCTTCGTCAAGTTGACGTCTAGCCCGACCAGTGAACTGTTCAGTTTGAGTGGTTAATTCTTGGCGTAACCTTTCTTCATCCTGAACAGTTCTACCTCTCTGGCGGTTAATCCCAGTGAGAAACTCCCGCAGTTCAGCTTGGAAGAAAGGATCAAAACGCTCTTCTGCTGACTCACGTGCTAAAGCTTCATCAAAAAGAAAAGGATTTTCTTCATCAAATCTGCCAGCTCTCTTACCAGCTTCTTCGAAAGGTTTGAAGGCTTCAAGAACTGATTGCCTAACTGATTCTATTTGGGCTTCAGGGGATTGAGCGAACTGTTGAACACCACCGCTGCTAAAGAAGGTAGCCAGTTCATTGTCGGGAATATTACGGGCAGCTCTTAAAACTGTTTGATCAGCTTCACCACCCGTGACCTGTCGGAAGGTATTGCGAATTATACTGTCAGATGATGCCATAATATTATATTACCATTCTATTCTTGAATATGACAACACGCCAGAGGAAGGTATTAGCTCCAGCTCCACCACCTGCCCAAGCTATGTTGACAGTTATATTGGTTTTGTCGGCACCGGCTGAAGCAATAAAGGGAAGGGGAGATCTGCCTTGAGGGGCAGCAGTATAAAGTAAGTCTTGGGTGGAAGCTCCATACATCATAAAAACAGGAATATACCCCAAGTTATGAGTAATAACAGCAGTATCTCCACCGTTAACGCTGTTATCATAGGCAATCTTACCTGATACGGTCAGATGGTATTTGAGATAGTCAGTGCTGGAATTGTACTGCTGTTCGTAAAGCTTGGTTTTGTCGGCATCAAGTCCGGGCTGTGAGACTATCAGTCCTTGGTTAGATTTCTCAAACCCGATAGGTTGGTCGTTACCACTAGCTCCCATCAATGCTGGCTGATCAAATAGAAAATAAACATAATTGATATCCTTGTTTCCTGCTTCTAAACTATCTCCTCTGTCTCCTACCAAATATATGTTAGTCTTATCAACTCTAGCGTCACTGTCATAGTCGCTTAAGCCTAAGTTACCCATGAGAGTACGAGCCACCCAATAACGGCTAGGATCATCGGGATATTCGAAGAAAGCAAGGAAAGCTGGTCTGTAACCTAGGCCGTGAGCCTTAGTAACTGTGGCACTACCGTTGGTAATGGTGATAGTACCACTCTCTGTCTTGGTAATTTTAAGTTCTTTATCAAGGGAAGTTACTACCAAATTATTTCTATTGGTAGTATCAGCGTCTTGTCCTTCTCGAGATATATTGAATACAGTTGCCATTAGATTGGTTGAAATAATGCATAGTAGCGAATGTCTCTGCCTGATAAATTTGATAGCTGAATAGTATTTATATCTGCTCCAGTTAATGCTGAAAACCCAGCCCAACGATATTCTCCAGCGTTGTTAACGTCCTCTGTGTAACTAAAAATAATAGGTATGTAACCAAAGAAATGATTTACTTTCTCATTAGCACCAGTAGTCTCCACAAAATCAGTTTGCCCTATAGTATGCATGTAAAAGCGTGAACTAAAAGCAAGCTTGCGATCATCATCACTGTCAGCGTCGTGACCCTTCTTTGAAGTTTGCATTCCTACACTCACGACAACTCTCCAAGCAATACCCTTAAATTAGTAGCATCAAACACTCTGAATTGTTTATTTGTCATGTCTAATTGCATTCTGCCATCAGCACTTTGAATTAAGTTAGTTTTTCCAGTGATATTCATTAACACATTACCTGCCTGATCTACAATTCTTAGACCATACTGACCATCTTCGAACAGACCTAGCTTTACTCTATCAATGGTACCGTCATTAACAGAGAAGATATTGTCAGTCAAATTGAGATTGAGTCGACCACTCTCGCTTCTAATTGAACCACTCGAAAGAATATTCTGGCCACTAATTCCTTGGAAAAGAATGTCGGAGTCGATGGTAGTTAGTTCTTGTGGAGTGGGACTGATGTTTTTGTCAAAGAATTCATCATACCCAAAGTCGGTAAATTCTGCCATTAACTCAGCTCCTTAATCTCTGGAGTATCTTTAGTATCAGCAGTAGAATATATACTTATTTTTTCAATGACTGGGACTGGTTCTTTAGTTCCAAACTCTTCAAACCTAAATTGGATGCCAGCTCCTCGGTTGTGGTTCTGAGGAATAGTCATTTCAACTGTATCCTTGTTAAGATTGTCTAACCCGTGCCAAGTTTGGTCAACATCAAAGGGACCATCCCACAATTTATACATCACCTTGACTCTACCAGCGTCTCTAGCTACCACTTTAATACGAGTAAAGAAGTTAATAATCTCATTACCTCTGGGGTAAATCACCCTAGTCTCATAAGCAAAAGGAATGGGATCACCATCGAAGCTAAAGCCAGAAGGAGTTTTAAACACCTCACTGGAGTCGTTACCGATGAAAATGTTGCGCTCGTTGCTCTCTCTTAAAGTGGCTGTAGCCTTGATAACATCAGAGATAGGATCAATGGACCAACGGTTATCAGGTACGCTGTAGGAGAGAACCACGTTAGTAAAAGAGATGTTATAAGAATCATTAGCACTGTTAATATTACTTACGTTACCAACGAAAGCTCGATAAACATCACCCTCTCTCCAACCCACCACCAAAGGAAAGTTAGAAGCAGAGATACCATCAATGAAAGGTTGGATGGCCCGACTGATATTGATTGATTCTCTGGCATCAGTTAAATAGAAGCCGGTACGCTCTTTGTTAGAGCCGTGAAAATAAATATTAATGTCTCGCTCAGGAAGGTAGACAATGCTGCGACCAGAGCTAGTACCGGGACCCCGCACTGTGCTCAAGGTAGCTCCATTAAACCTGTGAAGAGTGTCTAGCTTGTAAATTAAAAACTGACCACTAACCTCACTAAGACCCTGAACAGTGTCAGAGTTGTTAGTCCTAACATCGAACCAATTAGATCCTACCCAGTAAGTGATGCTGCTCTGAGTGGTGGTAAAAGTCTCTACTATCTCAATCATCTGGTCGTCACTAATGCGAGCCACGGTATACTCTCCAGCATTGGCACCAGACTCAATTGTAAGGGGATCACCCACTTTGATACCGTAAGTTTTGAAACCTGCGTCAGCTGCTCGAAACCGATTTGTATTAGCTGTGATACTACCGTTGGTCCCCTCTTGGAATCCCCACTGAATAGTCAAATTACCAGCATCATCAGTGGTGGGCAGGTCAGAGAACCAGACTCGAGAAGCATAAGTAGTAGAGTTAATCTTGATGTGACCTAAGAACATTCGCTCACCAAATTGTTTAATGAACTTGGCTACTGGAGTCTTTTTCACATGGAGATTAGTCCATGAGGTACCATCATAAGTCAAAGGAGTATGGTTAAAGTTCTGAAAGAACAAACTATCTAGGAAAGATGCAAACTCCACGTTGTTAGTCGAGGTCAAGTTGAGCCCGAACCCAGTCCCAGCATCTACGTCTACCAAGTCAGTACTGAAACCTGCTATGAGTTTGTCTGTCCCTCCGCTAGTGTTCAAACCACCCAAGCCAATTATTGATGTTGCCATAGTTATGAAGTACTGGTACTCGTTGATGTACTAGTAGTGGTACTAGTTGAAGTTGAGGTAGTGGTGGTAGAGGTGGAAGAACTAGTGGAGGTAGTCGAAGTTAAATCATCACCCCTTTGGGCATAACCTTCCTTCTTCTTAGCACTACCTATCTCTACAGGATCTACGTTCTGGGTAAGCCAGGCATCTTCTCGTCTGGATTGAAAGCGGTTAGTTTTTCGCTGGACTGAGCCGAGGTTGTCTAGGGTGAAGATTTTTTCTCCGGGAGGTGAGGCCATGGGATTTCTTGAGTATCTTAATACCTTCTTTGACACTTATCTTAGCACTAAACCCTAATTCTTTTCTAGCCAGGGTAGGATCGGCCCAAGAAAGAGGAGTGTCCTCTAGTCGTGCTTTGACATGTTTAAAGTCTTTGGTTCCAAACAACTCGACTAGTTCTAAGACAGATCTGGTACTCCCAGTACCTATATTATAAGCACTCCCCCAGCCCTCCCATTTATCATCTTTGTCTAAAATAGAGGCGGTAGCATCTACCACATCATAGACATGAATATAATCTCGACGATCACTACCATCTCCATAGATCTCAAAGGTTTTCTTTTTCTTTTGGCACTTCACTAAAGACGAAAATACACTAGAAACACGCTGTCTTTTAGTTCCGTAGACATTAAAGTAGCGCAAGGAAACAGTGTTGAGGCCATGATACTGGTGATACAGTTTGACCATGTTATCTCCGGTCAACTTCGCCGCGCCGTAAAAGCTAATTGGAGCTAATTTTGAATCCTCTTTTACAGGTCTAAGGTTAGGATAGATACCATAAACCGCAGAGCTGGAAGCGAAAACAAACCCTTTAGCATTATGCCTCCTTGATTGCTCGAGAAGATAGAGAGTGGCAGCGATGTTAGTCTTAGAAGTACCGTAGGGATCATCGCTGCAAGAGGGAGCCCTAGCATCAGCAGCTAAGTGAAATATATAGTCAAAAGTATAATAGTTAAAGAGATGATTGACTGAGTTGAGATCAACTATATCTGTTTTAATAAAAGTAAAGTTCTCATGTTTAGGAAGGAAACGATTGTCGCTGGTTAGAAAGTTATCTATACCAATAACGATGTGGTTAAGTCCTAGTAGTTTGTCAACTAGGTGGGAGCAAACAAAGCCGGATGCTCCCGTACACAAGATTTTCATAGCTATCAGTAATAGCCTCCACGACCAAATGGTGCGAAGTAAGTTTCAGCCAAGAAGTCTCGGTTGGTAAAAGCACTTGATCCATATAATCTGGTGACTGCACTCCTACCTCTGAATCTTTTTATGGATCTGGGTTGACTGGTGGGTTTGAGTCTATTGATCTGCATCTGTTCAAGTAGAGCCATACCAGTTAGCTGTGATCTATCTCTGTTCTGACTACCAGTACCATTAAATAACTTCTCAAAGATACCAGCCCTCTCATCATTACCCTTCATTCTTTCTATCTGGGCTACTGCAAATAGACCTAGAATATTAGGCAGTCCTATTGAGGTGGTATCAGCTACGTCATCAAAGTCTGCCTCTGGCGCATAGTATCTGATCCTAAAGGAACCATTACCTGTGGTTAAGGGCTTAGGATCAACGGTGAAGTAGCCAGCAGTAGAGCTACCATCTGGAGGTAGGAGGGTGTAGGAAAAGAGAGAGTCATTGCCAGTCTCATTCTCATCTCTAGTCATAGCATCATATTCAATTCGAGTAATATAGAGAAGTTGATAGACCTGAACATTGTCAGCGATAGAAGTGTCTCGCAACCTAATGTCACGTACAAACTCTATCAGGGTAGAGATGTCGTCAAGGTTATACTTTCTCTGGTCAGCTACCGTAGTAATGGTGTCGAGGTCTTCCTTCTCCCAGAACCACCAGTCTTGACGTTTGGCTCTGATCATATCTTTAGCCATGTTTAGAAACCTAATGATCTGAGCGTCACTGACTATCTTTCTCTTGGGATCATTCACTTCTTTACGGATGTTCTGGATCATGTAACCTACCGAGTCTTTGGAGGGACCAGAGCCTAAGATGGTAGGAGAGTACTCGCTAGTATTGTTAGCGACAGAGTTCTTGAATCTGAATCTGTAAGAGTCAGAATCTACTCCACCCTGGTTGATGAAAATAGTGTTGATGCCGTCCCATTTGATACCTACCGTGTCAAGCACTACCCAGGAACCACCTGAAACCATGACAGAAAACTCTACTTGGTCATATTCTGAGCGAAAGATTTGGGTACCTGCCTGGTGATCAAACTTCAAGCCAGAGCTAATATCAATTGTAGTATTAGCAGTAGTACCAGTCACATCACTAGCTTCTGACTTCTCTATGCCAGGGTTGCCTACTACTACAATGTCATTGTCTTGAAAACCAAAGTTAGAAATAACTGTTAGGGTAGTACCAGAGGTGTAGTCAGCATCTAACTGAGTCTTTTCACTCTGGGTGAGGTCGGGGTTGTTGGCGACTATGCGCCTAGCAGATGAGGCCATAGGACTATCTTATCTTAAATTCTCTCTACATTCAAACTAAGACCCTCTGTTCCTTCAACATCAATTACAAAGGGAAAGGTAGTTGTAGTTGAGGTGGAAGTACTAGTTGTAGTGGAAGTTGAAGTAGTGGTGGTCGAAGTTGATGTGCTAGTTGAGGTGGTAGTTGAAGTTGAAGTGGTAGTACTAGTTGTAGTGGAAGTTGAAGTAGTGGTGGTCGAAGTTGATGTGCTAGTTGAGGTGGTAGTTGAAGTTGAAGTGGTACTAGTTGAGGTACTGGTGGTTGTCGAGGTAGTAGTTGAAGTTGAAGTTGAAGTGGAAGTGGTGGTAGTGGTACTAGTTGAGGTGGTAGTAGTTGAAGTTGAAGTACTAGTAGTAGTTGTAGTTGAAGTCGAAGTGGTAGTAGTCGAAGTGCTAGTGCTAGTAGTAGTGGTGGTTGAAGTTGAAGTTGTGGTGGTACTAGTTGAGGTAGTAGTACTGGTTGTTGTTGTAGTTGAAGTCGAAGTGGTGGTAGTTGAAGTACTGGTAGTTGTCGAAGTAGTTGTAGTGGTTGAGGTAGAAGTTGTTGTTGTAGAGGTAGAAGTAGAAGTGGTAGTTGAAGTAGTAGTGGTCGTTGAAGTTGAAGTGGTCGTGGTTGAAGTACTAGTAGTTGTAGAGGTAGTGGTGGTAGTCGAAGTTGAAGTAGTAGTAGTTGATGTTGAAGTAGAAGTGGTGGTACTGGTGGTAGTAGTGGTACTGGTTGAAGTAGTGGTAGTGGAAGTTGAAGTTGTAGTTGAAGTAGTAGTGGTCGTTGAAGTTGAAGTAGTGGTAGTGGAAGTTGAAGTTGTAGTTGAAGTAGTAGTGGTAGTTGAAGTACTAGTTGAGGTGGAAGTGGTAGTGGTTGAAGTACTAGTTGAGGTGGAAGTGGTAGTGGTTGAAGTAGAAGTTGAAGTACTAGTAGTAGTAGGACTGAAAGCAAGATATATTATTTCCCTAGCTGTTTCATCTGCTGTACTCCAATTTATAGTGAAACCGTCTGAATCATTTGATACATAATCAGCTTCCGCATCAAGAGTGGGAGTACCTTCTGTGAGCATTTTAATAACAGCCGTTCTATCTAAATCTTGATCTACATCACCGGAAGTAGCGTTCGCGGCACCAAACCAGATAGCTCCTCTCTCAGTGGAAGACTCTCCAACTCCCATAGATAACCTGCCAAAGTCAGAGGTTCCTGAGTCGGTGGCACTATTAAAACTGGCTAATAATACTCCGGCAGGTAGAAAACCCACACCTGTGACTGCTTGATTACCCGTACTTGTTGCCTGGTTGAATGAACCAATGTCAAAAACACTACCTTTAATAGATATAGCCCAGTAAAATCTAGCACTACCACTTACATTAGCAAAATTAAGGGTGAATCCATCTGCGTCCATTGAAGTTAGATTAGCTCTCATAAAGAAAGAGTCAGCTGAAGTAGATGGAGTAAATATAGTATCTGTTGTAGATTGTCTGCCAAAAGCAGTGCTATTTGTTATGTGACCAATGGCATGTTCATTTGAAGGATCAGTGGCAAAACCAAAGTGAGGTAAACTGAATACAGAGTTAGCAGGAGGAGTTCCACTATTTGCTACACCAGCTATAAAAACTAGGTCAGGCTGAAAACCTACGCCTGTTGTTGCTTGACTTCCCGCTGAGGTAGGAGATGTAAAC
>SDBU01007940.1_pt1 | contig 12140 bp, 9 predicted proteins | sample 2277071 | NCBI WGS metagenome assembly SDBU01 (sample SAMN10397929, study PRJNA504765) | marine sediment metagenome | isolation source: marine sediment core GS08_GC12, 126 cmbsf | place: Arctic Ocean: Gakkel Ridge, Loki's castle | collected 2008
TCTCGTACTTGAACGTATTCACAAATCCGTAGTATTTATTCGGCGACCAAAAACCATTGAGGAGATTAGCTTCGTACATTGCTGTCTCTTCTCGCTGGTAAAAGGCCGTCAGAGAATACACGTCGAGAAGAACAGAACCGCCTGGCTCCAGGATTGTGTAAAACTTGCTGAGCATCTTTTTTCTCTGGGTGGGACCCAGGGCGCAGAAGTCGCACATGATCATCAGGAGCAGACCAAAGCGATCATCTGTTTCAAACTCCAGATAGTTCTGATTTACATAGTGGATGGACAGCCCCTCTCTGGTTGCGACTTCTTGTGCGTACTGAATCGACCTCTGCGAGAAGTCTATCCCGGTCACATCCGCCTGCCTTTGAGCCAGCCTCGTCGCATACAATCCCGGGCCGCAGCCGAAGTCGGCAATCTTTGTCCCCGCTACGATGTTGAAGTCCGAAGCGATCCATTCAACTGAGCGGTTGATGAATTCAGCATTTCGTGACGAAACGTCGATCTGCTCGTCTAAGTGAAACGAGAGCATCTGCTTTGACGTATGCTCATCCGTCCATAGGTCACTCGCCGTATAGAACTCAAACGGCTTAGGACGGGTGGTTATTTTCTCTATCTCCTCAAACATTTCATCTCCGGCCGTTTTCTTTACACAGAACGCAAAGTTCTCTTAATTCCGGGCCACCATACTCAATTCCAGCCGATGTCTGCATCCCAAAGCTCCGCAGTAATTCAGCCCACCCGCTGCCTTCTATCAAAAGCTGTCACTGTCAAGCACAACGCATCGAAAAATGTACCGTACCCCTTTAGTGACCCCGCCATTCGTAACTGTCCCCGGTTTTAATACGGTTTCAGTAGTATTATAATTAACCACAGATTGACTTGGCTTGACATAGATTTAAACAAGTCATACAAGCTCTATAGTAAGGGCTGGATTTATTCTTCGCCCTTCCATTTTATTTCAGTGAACCACGGCTCATTTTTAACTTTGCCAAGGTCGCTTTCTTTCATTGCGTAATCTCTGTCGGGTAACGTTCCGGCTTCCTGACCTGTCAATAGCCATTTCCTGCATTGTTCCTTATCGCTTCTTAAAGCGTAAATACGAGCGAGTCTATAGGCAGAAGAACCTTTTCGCAGAGATTCGGCCTTGAGACATTTTCCTTCAGCCTGCTTTAGCAATCCCTCATATTCAGGCGTTCCAATCTTGAGTTTGGACCAATAAATGAGAATACCAGCCCAGTTATCGTATACCTCAGGTTTGTTCGACTCGATATTGACAGCATGTTCGAACTTCTGATGCGCCTGCTCAAAAAGTTTCTCGTCGCCTTTAAATCTTGCCCATTCGGTAAGGGCAATGCCCCAGTTGCAATATGCCCCATATTTCTCTGGTTCGATATTGATGGCCTGTTCGAACTTCTGATGCGCTTGCTCAAAAAGTTTCTCATCGTCTCTAAGCTTTGCCAAAAGACCGAGGGTGCTACCCCAGTTATTAAATACCACATAATCTTTCGGCTTGAGTTTATCGATTTCGGAACATTGTTCGCAGGCCTCATCATATTTGCCTTCACTAAGTAATCTCACGTATTTATTCCATAGTTCGCTTATTTGCCTCTCCATTTGAGTCTGAGCTGCTATTTCCTTATTTGATTCTTTGCCCTGTAAATATGGTTTGTAGAATGCCAGAAACCTTGGGTCGGCCTCGTCCTTACATGTGACGCCATCAAACAAATCCTCCGGAAAGCCAATGAATATTTTCATAAGCTTATATGCTGCCGTGATAGCCCTCAGAGCATCTTGGCGCATATTTCGAATCACACCGGAGTGAAGATACCTGCACCTTATCTCTTTGTATATATCAGACAGCTCGGATGCAAAGACATCATCATCAAGATAACCCCACTCCTTCAGCGCATCAATGTTTGGATACCATTCGTTCTTGGAATCCTTGCCCCATAATTTCTTATTCTTTTTATGGTGCCTGTGCAAAGCGATGCGAGCTTGGTTCAGAAGTCTCTCAATTACTACACATGATGCCGACAGAGCAGAGAAGTCATTCCCAATGACATATGATTGTTCAATCTCATCAGCAATTGACTGATAATCAGGAATAATGAGAGAAAACACTGGCGGAGTGATCTCAAGGTATCTTTCTGCCATCTCCTCGCTCACCAGTTTATCAGGAATATCAAAGTCGAATACCCCTCGTTTTAGTTTTAGCGCCTTCGACACAACAAACATTTTCGCTTCTTTCATTGCTTCTGCTTTCCGGATCGCATCGGGCATATCTAAAAAAGCATTGCGTCCGCAATTGAGGAATACTTTATATCCCTTTATTATCTTTGCCATATCTTCTCTGCCTAACTTCTGTTTATATGGTTTTCGTATAACATCCCAAGCCTCTCGTCGTTCAGAGGGAGTCTACCGGGCTGCGAACACTCTTTCCGCTTCGATTCAAGATGTGTGCTTAAATCATCGTCGTTGAGTTAGACTCCGTCCCTGTCGGCGAGCCGCCTTCCACACTTTCGACTTTTGCATTTTAACTTTTTTATTCCCAATAGCATCGTCGTCGGGCAAACTCTATCCTCGTCAGCTGCATACCAACATTGAATGCTTTTGAAGCAACATTGCTGTGCCTGCAAAGCAGAGTTCAGAAGACTATAGCCGCGTAGCCAACACTGTCGGCGCTTGCGGTGCCCATTTTGCGGAGCATTATTTCATTACTATTGGTGTGTGCAAGCAATAAACCCTCGGTTTTCCCGATTTGTTTTGCGGCTGCGATTGCTGCGGCCGCTGCGCCCGCCCCGCAGGCATTGCAGTTCTCAGCGGCGTCGGCAAGCAAACGTTCCGGCTCAAGCTTCAAGGCCAAGTCAATAAACTTTTTGTCATTGACACTGTCAGCCCATTTTAAAGCGTTCTCACTTACGCCCATCGGCGTAAAGCCGTAACGCGGGCCGTAATGGGTCAAATCGGTCGAGCCGAGGCAAACGATTTTCTTGTGCTCGTCTTCGTTGATAACCTTACCAACAGACGTACCCAACGCCACGGCCTGCTCCCTCGGCGGGACGATAATGGGAAGTATCTTCGCACCAGGGAACAGATACTGCATAAACGGAACCTGCACTTCGATACTGTGCTCGGCCCTGTGGGCGTCGGCGTCGCTGACAACTGGGCCGGCACTCAAAACCGCATCGGCCAGCTCTTCGTCAATGGCGACCTCGCCGAGCGGCGTTATCCAACTGCCCCTGTCATAAACTGCCGGTGATTGGCCAAAATAACCGTGGGCGGCCCCGAATATCACAAAGGTATGGACCTTTTCGTGCTGTTGCTTTATAGCTAAGAAGACCAACGCGGCTAAACTGCCGCTGAAAGTCCAGCCGGCGTGCGGAACAATGCCAGCTACTATCGTTTCAGGCAACGGCTCGCTCAGCGCTCTGGCATCAAGGCACTCGTTGATTTCGTCTACGCAGGAGTCGTGCTGGCCCGGATAAAACTGACCTGCGACAATGGATTTTCTTTTTTGCATCTTTGGCACACCCTTAACTGATGCATGACTCTTATTTCAGTTTTACACCCGATTACAGAATTTTATCCCGTTACATCCTATGCCATTATTTAAACTTGCATTTTGGGGCACTTGGCCATTATTATTACCGCATAATTTGAGATTGCTTAATATTGTAACCTGTTAAAAAGAGAAATCAATATGGTATCTGAAAAAACATCTCCTGTGGTGGTAGTGATGGGCTCAGACAGTGATATGGACGTAATGCAAAACTGCATCGAGCAGCTCGGCTATTTTGGTATTGAGCCGGCGGTGCGGATAATTTCGGCGCACCGTACGCCGCAAATAGCCGCTGAATTTGCCCAAACGGCGGCTAAAAACGGGATAAAAGTAATCATTGCAGCGGCGGGTATGGCCGCACATCTGGCGGGCGCCTTGGCAGCGAAGACGACACTGCCGGTCATCGGGGTGCCGTTGATTTCAAGCTCCGGATTAGAGGGGATCGATGCGCTGCTGAGCACACTACAAATGCCGCCCGGCGTGCCGGTGGCAACTGTGGCGATCGGGAAGGCGGGGGCGAAAAACGCCGCTGTATTGGCTGTTCAAATCTTGGCATTAACCGATAGTAACCTTCGCGAAAAATTAGCTGAGTTCAAAAAGGCACAGGAACAAAAGGTAATCGAAAAGGACTCGGCTATACAGTAAAAACAGCAGCCTATATTAACAAAAGTCATAATAAAAAATTTCCAAAATGGGGGAAAAGTGGGGATTGTCCCCTTCAAAATTGGGTTTGAATTGGGTTTGTTTTTTTGGGCCGCCAGCGGGATAAATTTTTCGTAATCCGTTGTTATTAGTAAGTTTACGTTCAATTGGTGCTTTCGGAAATTGGGTTTGTTTTGCATAATTGAGGTCATAATTGATTGACAAGTTAGGCTGGATAAGCGGTTTGGGATGGCATTTCATTGTAATTGGTTCATAGTTCATTGTTTCCGCCATACGACGGCGGATCTGCGACATTGGTTAATTTGGTTAATATGGTTAATTTGCCCCGCACCAATTAGTCGTGAGCCAAGCTCAATTGGTGCGGGATTTCCGCTTCGCTCCAAGTTAATTGGCCCAGCACCAATTAGTCGTGAGCTAAGCTCAATTGGTGCGGGGTCTGCGCTGCGCTACGAGATTCTCGATGCTCATGATTGGTAATTCCCCATAAGCTCTTAGTCCGCCAAAAGACGGCGGATCTTCGATATTTGGCTGCTTTTTGCCGGAGGCCCCCGGCCCCCGGCAGACAAGCAAGTCAGCACACACCGAGGGTAAACTCCAAAGCAAGCGAGCTAACATTCCCCTGCTGCGAGTCAGGGGGAGGGCTCTCCCCCGGCAGAAAAGCAAGTAAGCACACACCGGGGGCAAGCTTTGGATAAACTCTGGGTAAACTCCAAAGCAAGCGCCTCTATAATTAGAGCTATCTGCACTTTTGATGCGAAAAAAGTCCTCGAATATCGGTTCGTGATTCTTGTAACTTGATGCTGGCAAGGCAGTTATAAATTATTTGAAAATTATTATTTTTGTTCTGAGGTATCAGCGTTTTTGATTGAAAAATCGCGGACATTTTACCTATTTTAACGCAAAAAACCACGGATTTCACGGATTTTATAGACGCAGAGATCGCAGAGATTTTATCTATTAGGATTAAGAATTTTCCCTGAAAAAACTGTTGTTTTTCCATCGACCTGACCGATTAATATATTACTAAAAATAATATATTAAAAGAATATGTTTTTAAGAATATTATTATTGTAATATTAAAGAAAATATATTATATTAAGGTATATAGGCAGACTTGAAAAAACCACAAAATAATGGCGGTAAAAGGTTTGGTGCAAACGTTCCAATCATGGGCAACAGATGTCATCGTTGCATTCACGAATGGAGACCGAGAATAATGGAACCACGTGCCAAGGTTTGCCCGAAGTGTAAGTCTCCCTATTGGGACAGGGAAAGGAGAAAAAAGAAAGGATAATACAAAGGGTTAGCAAGAAAATGTACTCAGAACTGAAACGTCCACACAGACAGATGAATCTCTTTGAGGAGTAGGATTTATTAAAGAAGCCGTTGAGAGAATATAAGTTGTGTGGCAATTTTTCCACTACTTCTTCGTGCAGTATGGCATTTAATGAGAAACAAAAACTGGCAGTTAAGCGTCGCGCACATTTTATGTGCTGCTTATGCCGTTTCCCTTATGTTGAGGTTCATCACATTATCCCCGGGGCGGAAGGTGGGCTCGATTCTGAAGATAATGCCGCCCCTCTATGTCCAAATTGCCACGAGACATCCGGCTCCAATCCCACCAAAGAAAAATTCATCAAACAGGCACGTGATAACTGGTACGAAACATGCGAAAAGCGATATGGCCCTGGCCCCGAACGCCTGGATAAGATAGAGACACAACTCGAGCAAGTACCGAGTAAAGAAGACCTAAACAATGCGGTTGATGACATGTTAGCCCTCTTTCGCGATATAGTAGCAAATCCACGCACTTCCCCAATTGAAGCTACTGATGAACTTGCCGACGTAACCAGGAACATGTCAGTAGTCCTTATAAGGGGGCACCGTTGCTATCGCTGCGGGTACACTTGGAAATTGGAATCGAAACCATCCATGGTCTGTCCAAACCCAAAATGCCACTCTCCCTATTGGGACAGACCAAGGAGGAAAAGGAAGGTTAATGGTAAGAACTAAGATCAAATTGTAGTAAATGTTCGCTGAACGTCACCAAGGATTTCTTTATCTTGGTAAAACGGAGCCAACGATATGACAAAAGTTGTAATTATCCACATAATATTAGGAATTCTATTGTTTGTCGTGATTGTTCTCCATGCCCTTTCGATATTTTCTTCATGTACACTGTTCGGACTTAAAGAAGAACAATACAAAGTTCTCGTGTCCGACGCAATATTTATGTTGGCCTTCGGGATAGCTTTGATCCCTCTTATTCAGGCGTCGCAGAACACAAGGAAGCTCCGACAAGAGTTAAAAAAAGCGCAGGAGCAGTTTCAAAAAGAACAAGGAATTCAGTCTTTCCCGATAGAGGAAAAGGGGAAAGACGATATAAAATGGATGCTCCCACATTACCGAACGGCAGAACATGTTACTATATTTGCAGGCTCGTTTGACTGGCTGGGTCAAAAAAAAGAAATGAGAGACCAAATAATAAAACTGGCTAAGGAAGGTAATTTAGAATTGGTAAGCCGTAGAACAAAAGCGGAGGTTGATAGATCTCTTGAAGAAGACGTAGAACTCTACGAGACATTATCGGGGCACTTCCACTATGAGAGTGAACTCAATGGCGTTACATGCACTATGATAAAGGCCTTGGGAACACAATACAAGTTTCTTTACAGGTCAAGTACGACTGAACCGGGCAAAGCTTTTAATGCGCGTGTGTTTACCAATACAGAGCAAAGTCGAGAGTTGTTGCATATTTTGTCTCAACTCACTAAAGCCGAGCACTGGGGCAAACCAGCTGTTGATTCGAGTTCGACTGAACAAGGTTGATTCGTATGAGTAATTATGGTATAATAATGCTAAGGCAGGTGCGATGGAAACTATGGCCAGTCAAATTGAGGCAGTAATAGGTGTTTGGTTCAAGAACGGGCGGACGCTCTACGTAAAGCGGTCGGGCCGGATGGAAAACTATCCAAACGTATGGAGTTTGCTATCAATTCAGTTCACTCCAGAGGAATTGCCAGATTTTACTGACTTGGCATCTGCCGAAAAAGTGATGGAAAGAATGTCTGAAGAACGGCTCGGTGGGGTGCCGGTTAGATTGATTCATTATCTCAAATCGGCCCGGTGCTCGGATAATCCAATGCAAGTTCCAGTCACTCTGCATCTTTATCAGATTGAATTGGACAGCGAGCCAAAACTAAATCCTGAGTACTACGTCGATTTTGCCTGGTTTACCCCGGAAGAATATATGAAGGCCTCGGAGAATGCTACATGCGGTCTCTGCATGAGAATGTGGTCGGATTATTGTTATCAGGCCAAGGTTAGTAAGATTCGTTTCGCGCCTCGTGTAAGGTAAGACGATGAGCAGCAATACTATGTGCGAGAAAGACAAGTCAGTCAGAACAGATTCTGCCTGTTGGCAAACGTGGCCTGAGGCCGCAGAGACATACTCAAGGTTGATTTCGGACCTGACTCGGGATTCACATTATTTGCGTTCACATGGACTAAAACCAAATCTCCTTCGTATGATTGGTAATTGCACAAATGCCCGGTTGTTGGACGTTGGATGTGGAGACGGGTGGTTGTTAGATGAGGTCAGGCCACGGGAAGGATATGCCTGCGATATTGTCGAACAGCCGAAAGTACAACCTGAATGGAAGTTTGAAATCCAAGACGTTAGGTCTCTATCTTATCCAGACGAGTTCTTCGACGTAGTAGTTGCCAGTCTGGTTTTGATTTGGTTTGACGAATTGGACGTTGCCATCAAGCAGATGTGCCGAGTGACAAAAGCCGGTGGTAAAATGGTCATAGCCTTGGTGCATCCGTATTTCTACAGGATGGGAGAACCAAATAGTGAGGGGAACTTTGTGATATCGAGGGACCTATCGAAACCCTTTAAGATGCAGGACCTCAAGATTGGTGGTATTGCCGGCCCGTTGACGTATTTCTACCGGCCATTTCCGGATTACTTGAATATCTGTGCCAGTGCAGGATTTCAGATCCGGCAGGTGGTTGACTGGTTCGTTGATATGGAAGATTACGTGCGAAACACCGAAGGTAGAGCGACCTCAAATATACCTCGGACAGACAAAGTACCAATGTATTGCTTTATTGAATGCCTTAAGGAGTGATTCATGTTCCGCGCTGGTTTGTCCGGCACCAACTGGACTGGAAAAACCGAAACTATACGCAGATTTGTGAGGGAACATTCCGAGCTTGCCATCAAAACGGTTTCTTTGACTTCACTTGTCGATAGATGTCCGTTTCCGATGATGGAGGAGCAGACTGTTGAGGCCTCTCAGTGGATGATTCAACAGGTCGGGGTTATGTGCACGAAGGACAGTGCGGAAATGCAACTGTTTGATAGGACACCGGTGGACATTCTTGCGTTTACCCTATACACAGAAAGCCGAACAGGCAAGGGGAGTCCAACGGTATTAGAAGATGCTCTTGAGTTAGTTAAGTACTTTGACATTCTTTTCTATGTCCCGGTTGTAGATGAATGGCCTGTTAATACGTCTGCCAGCCGGAGCAAAATTCAGTTTGCTTTGAAGATGGACTCCTACATGCGAACGGTAATAGAGCGGTTCTCGCTTGATGTGGTATCACTTCCCTGGGACCTTGCTAAACGACAGTCTTTACTTTCCGAATATTTTCGGGCTTACAAATTATCTGCAAGGACGGATGATGAATCGGTCCAATAAATGTGTCTTCGTCTCCCATTGCTTGCTCGCCCAAGTTATGATGGCGAAAGGTTTGGTGAAGCTATCACCTGCGATTATAAAACAGGTTGTACAATTCTGCATGGACAATGATATTAACATCTTTCAGATGCCCTGCCCTGAATTCCTTTGCGCAGCAGGAGGACCTGGTCGAGATGTGCACGGTAAGGCCTGGTATGAAAAGAATGGACTCCGTGATACTTGTTCGAAAATTGCTAAAGAGCAGGTAAATTACATGGTTAAGCTCATTCGTGAAGGACTCGAGGTATTGGCGGTCATTGGCGTAGAATTCTCACCTGCTTGCGCGCCTAACTATCTTAATAAGGGACAACGTATAGTTAAAGGGAAAGGGATCTATATTGAGGAGTTAGAGCGGGAATTTAAGCTCCGAAAACTACAAGTTCCCTTCATCGGAGTAAACCAGCGGTGGACGAGAAAACTCGGAAAGCAGCTTGGTGAGGTCCTGCAGGAGCGTAGTGATTTGCGATTTGCGACTGAAGACTGACGATTGAAAAAGAAAACAACGCACCAATAACTTGGGGAAGGAAGGCAGAAGACGGAGGACAGACATGGAGGGAATATCGAACAAGGAATGTCGAACATCGAAGGGAAGGATTAAGGGTTTAGTTGATTAGTGAATTAGAGATTAGAGAATTGGAAGGAAAAAAGGAAAAATCAAAGAACCCCTCCCAGCACAGGACTGGGGGCTATATAAAAGGACGGAAAGATGGGATTCCGTAATTTGAGGGATTTTCCTTGACGGGAGATGGGCTGATTTGGTATAAATGAAAATGGTAAACCCAGCCCCTGCCGCAGGGGCTGGGTAAATCTTGTGCCCACTCAGTCGGGCACCATTGGATTCGAGGTCATCCAGCGGGCGCAATTTCTGTGGTTTTGCGAATAGAGGAGGAGTTATTATGTAAGACAAAGAGCAGCCGTGAGAGTGTTGTGCTCGCACCCCCCTTTACTGTCTGCGAGGAGCAGACAAGGGGGTAGCGCGAGTACAGGAGCTTGGCGGTTATGCTTTTTTACAATTCAATTAACAACCTATATTTTTTAAGGAGGACTATTATGTGTAAGAAATTGATTTATTTGTTTTCTTTTGTTTTGGTGCTGAGCGTGGCTCTAACGAGTGTAGCTAAGGCAGAGCTCGTCGGCTGGTGGAGGTTCGATGAGGGCTCCGGGACCACCGCCTTTGACCTTAGTGAGTATGGCAATGACGGCATGCTCCAAGGCGATCCACAGTGGGTGAATGGAAAATTTGGAAAGGCTTTGCTATTTGACGGCGTTGATGACTTTGTGGAGATACCACACGCCGATATCCTCACGGTGGACAATGAAGTTACCGTAATGGCGTGGATAAATGTCGAAAGGCTTGGCTTCTCAGATACGGACAATTATCAAGGGATTGTTGCAAAGTCTAACAATCCCAGGTCTTACAGCCTTTACACTCAGGGCAGTGGTACCCTTCATTTTAGTACGACTTCGACTGCTACTAATGCTTTTGTTGGCAGTTCGAGCTCGGGGCAAGTGCCGCTCAATGAATGGGTACACGTTGCTGCAATAGTAGTAGATGGCGGACACGTCTATTATATCAACGGTGAACCCTCTGGTACAGGCGGATCAGGAATTGTGCTGCCGGGGACAACGGACACTTCTCCTGTTGTTATCGGTAGAACTGGAGAGGGCGCCAATCGCAGTCTTCTGGGGATGATTGATGATGTACGCATCTACAATGAAGCGCTGACTCAGGAAGAAATTCAGGTCATTATGCAAGGCGCAGGAATGCCATACGCCTTTGCTCCCACTCCGGCTGATGGCGTCCTCCATGAGGATACATGGGCGAGCCTTGGCTGGCGCCCGGGAGATGAGGCGGCCTCACACGATGTTTACTTCGGCGAGAATTTTAACGATGTGAACGACGGCGCCGAAGGCATATTCTACGGCAACCAGGTCACAACGTTTTTTGTTGTCGGCTTTCCCGGATTTCCTTACCCGGAAGGACTTGTTCCGGGCACGACCTACTACTGGCGAGTTGATGAGACTGAGGCAGATGGTACTACAACACACAAAGGTGAAGTCTGGAGCTTTATGGTACCACCAAAGACCGCCTATGACTCTAATCCGGCCGATGGCGCCGGGCTTGTCGATCCGAACGTAGAACTTAGCTGGACGGCTGGTTTCGGTGCGAAACTACACTATGTGTACTTCGGTGATAATTTTGACGATGTGAACAGTGCCGCCGGTGGATTACCAATGGGAAGTACAACCTATACCCCCGGCACACTTAAAATGGCCAAGACTTACTACTGGCGGGTCGATGAGTTTGATGCCATTACCACGTATAAAGGCGACGTCTGGAGCTTTGCTACTCAGGGCGCCATCGGGAGTCCGGACCCATCTAATGGCGCTGTGGAAGTAAAGCAGACACAGATTATTACCTGGTCGCCGGGAGTCTATGCCGCTTCGCATCAGGTCTATTTCGGCACTGATGAAGATGCCGTGAAAAATGCCGATACCGGTTCGCCAGAGTATAAAGGCACCGGTGACCTTGGCGCTGAGAGCTATGACCCCGGAAAGCTTGAGCTGGATGTCACTTACTACTGGCGTATTGACGAGGTCAATAACGTCAATCCCGACAGTCCGTGGGTAGGCCCTGTCTGGAGCTTTACGACGGCCAACTTCGTTATAGTGGACGATTTCGAGTCCTACAATGACCTTGAGCCCGATGACCCCGAGAGCAACAGGATATTTAATGCGTGGATAGACGGATACGGCATCCCGACAAACGGTTCTCTCGTTGGTTATGACAATCCTCCATTTGCCGAGCAAACTATCGTTCACAGCGGGAACCAATCGATGCCGCTCTACTACGACAATAGTGTTGGGTACTCTGAGGCGACTCTGACATTGACTTATCCGCGTGACTGGACCGACAATGGTGTCAACACATTATCGCTTTGGTTCAGAGGCAATCCTGCAAGCTTCATAGAGGAGCCGGCCGGCACCTACACGATGAGCGCCTCGGGCGCGGATATCTGGGGTCAGGCCGACGAGTTCCGCTATGCCTGGAAGCAATTATCCGGCGTTGGTTCGATTTCGGCGCAGGTGCTAAGCGTAGAGAACACAGACGGCTGGGCCAAGGCCGGCTTGATGATTCGTGAGTCGCTGGCCCCTGGCTCAAAGTT
>SDBU01007941.1_pt1 | contig 12140 bp, 8 predicted proteins | sample 2277071 | NCBI WGS metagenome assembly SDBU01 (sample SAMN10397929, study PRJNA504765) | marine sediment metagenome | isolation source: marine sediment core GS08_GC12, 126 cmbsf | place: Arctic Ocean: Gakkel Ridge, Loki's castle | collected 2008
CCCTGAAATCGCCCATTTTAACCAGCCCCTCAGTGGCGAAATATGCGCCACCAGTGAGCTATTTCAGACCGTAATTGCCGACCAGGACTGCCCCGATGGCTGGGGTATAGATATATGGCTCTTAATAGAAACAGCCATGAAGGACTTTAAGATAAAAGAGGTCTATTTAGGTACCAAAGTACATACTTCACGACAGGACTACTTCCAAGACGTGGCCAAATTAGCCAAGATGGCCGAGCAGGTATCCCTGACCACCTTTAAGGAAGCTATAAAATACAAGAGAATAGACAACTTAAAAAGAATAAATTTGTAGCATATCCCCGCCGGGGTGGCGGAACTGGCAAATGAACTAAGAAGCGGAGCGAAGCAAGCCAAGCCAGTTACGTATCAGCTCGGTTTGTGTTACATCCAGCCCGGTAGAGTTCAGGCTTTCGTATACCAATTGCGGGTTTTCGTATACCCGATCCGTTGAGATGTCCATGATAGTAAGTTTGGCGATTCCTTTGTAAAGAAGATTAGCGCCTATGCTACACTCATTGATTTTATTCTCAAAATACCGGTAGTTTTCTATCAGCCTGCTGGAGCCGGATAATGGTAATTCCTCGTTGCTAATTAAACGAAAAAACGTATCCTTATCGCCTTGCGCCGGTATCAGCTTGTAGTAAAATTCTCCTCTTTCCTGGCCGTTGAATAGAAAGAGGTCATTAATTTCTTTGTGCCTTATGCCTGCTTGCCCTGTATTATTATCTGTCTTACCTAAGGCTGCTAGAAGTAAGGAAATGGTGATAAGTCTCTGTTGCCCGTCGAGTAAAACAAGTTTTGGCACAGAGGTTCTTATAAATATGCCATACTCAATATACACTATGGTTCCAATAAAATAGCCTTGGACTGTGTCATTTTCAGCAACTCTTACAATATCATCCCACAATTGTTGACATTGTTTCTCTGTCCAACAGTAGTAACGCTGTGGGTTGGGGACCATCATTTGCATCGGTTGTTGAAAAAACTCTAGTAAACTGATTTCAGTAGCTTTCATAATATAATCCCCACAATGCTAATGCCTAAATAATATTGACCTGCCCCCATAAGCAATATAAATTTCAAGTTATTGCTGCCGATAAAGGAACCTCTCTCCATAACTGTATCATAGCTGCCATTTTCCTGCTATTTTTGATTCCGGCATATGATATCTATATTATACCATTGGTGGATAACTGGGGAACACTGTCAGAATTGATTGGTAGCCTTTGCAAGGGACGTTTACAGCCATATAATTGAGGGGGTGAAATCGACACCGAGGCATCGCCTAATTTAAAATTAGCTCAAAGTCTTCAATCTTATTCTTACTTGTTGGCTTTTGTTTATTAGTCATCATTTTTTCTTAGGTGTTTTCCAAAATTGATCCCATTCTGTGGTGGTTATTGCCATTTCAGATAAAACCTTTGGGGGAATTGGATAAACAACTTTGTTTTCTTTCTCTATGGCTTTTATTTGTCGCTGTAAAATGAAGGCTATAGCCTTAGCGTGTTCCCAACTCATACGAATCTTTGCAATACCCTTCTTTGTAGCTACTCTTGGGTCTGAAGAACTAAGATAAAAATTCAGTACAGAACCATATGGATTGCCCACAACTTCAAACAAATCAGCGTAGTATTCAGGAACCTGAGTCTCATCTGGCATTTTGCACCTCCTGAACGTAATCAACAAGTTTTTCCACAGAAGGAATTACTGCTTTTACGTCCTCTTTAGAATAGCTATTTTCGTGGAATCCAAACCTATGTGCAAGATAAGCTTTTTCCCAAGCATCACTAATAAATTTCTTCTTCTTTTTACTTGCAAGCGTGACCGAAGCTCTTCTTAGCAAGTTCTGCCACCATGTGCCTTGTCTACAAACTTCTTCGTATTCATCAATTTTATAGAAGATAGTTAGAAATTTAATAGATTCTTCAGCAGTTTTGTATAGCTTTTCGCTAGCTTGCACTGTATCGTTGTGTGCTAGATAATTCCTCGCTCTCATGAGGTATTCCTGAATTGAAGCTACCCATATGTCCATATCCGTAATTGTACTAGCTTTAGGGTCAGATGAATCGCTTACTTTGTCACTAGGCGATAATTGAGCAAGGTTGGGTGGAGATGCCTTAGTGCCAGCGACATATTTTTCTTTAACCGCAGTAGTAGCAAGCTCTTTTTCTTTAGCCATAGCCTTTATCCTTCCTTACAATAAATAATTGGCAACCGTGTTGTCAAGTTTTGCGTCAATATGGTACTGGTGGTAGGACTTGAACCTACAACCTCGGGGATATCAGCCCCCTACCTGCTTATAAAACAGTTGCTCTACCGTTGAGCTACACCAGCCTATTAATTACAATTCAAATTACGTGTTGCTTTGGGAACATCGCCTTAATTTATGTTAAAACCCAGTATTTTAACATACCTGTAACTCTAACTTAACAAGTGGTACACATTGTGGGACAGGTCGGTCAACCTTTACCACGAAGCGAAAACAATTAAGTTCGGTGTTCGTCAACTTCTCCCTCTACTTGACTAGGACACGGGACGAATGGCAGGAAGACTTTTTCGGGAGGAGGGCAGACGGCTGTCCTTATGTCACCCTGTGGAATGCTCTTCATCAATTCTCTAACCTCCCCCTTTAGAGCGGGGTCGGGAGTCATATCTTGAGCATATGCAGCATAACGAAACACCTGCTCCCACTTGCCAAGTCGAAAGGCGGCCACAGATGCTTCGAATGTGGGCATAGCTGATTTCGACCAGTAGTTCGCTCTCTCGTATTGGTCCAGCGCGAGGTCAGGTTTGCCGGCATCGATAGCCTCACCCATCCCCATAGCTAAACTGAATGCACTGGGTTCTGCTTTAGTATCAACATCACATTCATGCCAGGCAAGGCAACCACCATAGCACCTGCCCGTTTTAAAATGCTGACATTCGCTGCAGTGCGAAAAACAACCTCGGTGGAGCAACTGAGGTTCTATACGTGCCAGGAACCAATCCCCTATTTCCCTCTCGTTTTGGAAGTCCGTTAACTTCACCCGGACTAATTTTGACAGTGCAAAACACCTTATTACCTCTAACTCCGGAGTCACGTCTAAAGCGGGACCGCAGCAGCCCATACGTTCGGCAGTCCCAGGATGATATTGTCTCACCCACCCCAGTTGTGAGTCTTTGAAAAAGCAAACTGGTAAAGGGCAGTCTAGCCGAGCCTCTATATTCAGCCGTGCAGCCTCCTGTAGCATGACGAAGCACCGCTCTGCAAGGGCACTATACTGCATCGGCTTGACTACACTGGAGTGAAAATCACGCTGGGGGTTTGCCACTGCCCAGCGGAAGTTAGACCGGGCAAGACGATAAGCGAGGGTTGGCATAAAGCTGGGGTCAAAGTCCAGGCGCCACACGTTGAAACTTAATACGACTCTGAAACCTTTCCGGATCGCTGTCTCAACGTTGCTCATCACTTTGGCAAAATGTTTCGGGTTCTTGTAGTCCCTAGGTTCATTGATGTTAAAAGCGAGACCGACATCCTCGGGGGATAAACTGTCGAGGAGACGCTTGTTAAACACTCCGCCGGTGAGTACCATTAAACTCGTCCCCGGGCAAACCTGACAGAACCTGGTGACAATAGTCCCTAGTTTAGGGTGCAGAAATGGCTCGCCTCCGACCAATTGAAGGGATTCGAGATGAGAATTACGTGCCCAAGTGGCGAATTGTTCGACATTTTCCATTGAAATTAATCCTTTTCCCCCTCTCTGACGCTCAGCCGTCTCAAAACAATAGGGGCAAGAATTGGAACAACTCCGTGCCAAGACCAGATTCATTCTGCACCTCCAACACTCATATAGTTTTGCTTTTTATGGTTTGTCAACAAAATTATTGTAACATATTTACAGTATTTCATCGTGTATATTGCTTCTAAGGTTGAGGATAGAATTCGAATGGGGCCAGGAATAAGATAAGCTCAACGGGTTCCGATTCAGTAACTATGAATAGTACATCGTCCTTGAGGCTGCTACTATAGACGTTTTAGCCTTACAATAGAAGTTCTACTTATTGACCGTCAGTTAATATTAGTATAAGCTTCTTCATTAACAGGAAGGGTAGCTTAATAAGGCATATTTACATTCAGACTGATTTTATGTATAAAGCACCGGTTCCACTAAACGGCGTAATAAGGGGCTAGCGTCTCTTTTATCATTTAATATAAATAAAGGGGGTAATTATGAGGATTCCAAGTAAAGCAATCATCCTATTAACCGTTGTGGTACTCATGCTGGTGCCGGTTATCGGCTGTACTGGAGCTACCGGAATACAGGGAACGATAGGCCCACGTGGAGAAAAAGGGCCTCAAGGACTTCAGGGTATTCAGGGAGAACAGGGACCTGAAGGACCTCAGGGGTCAGCGGGGCCACAAGGAGAGCAAGGACTGGTAGGACTGCAAGGGTCTCAGGGAATTGACGGTGAACAGGGAGTAGCGGGACCACAAGGTGAGCAGGGACCTGAGGGCATTCAGGGTATCCAGGGAGAACAAGGGCCGGAGGGACCGGAAGGTGACCAAGGACGAACTGGACCTCAGGGTGAGCAGGGTATTACCGGTATAGATGGTGCTACCTGGCATAACGGTACCGGATCACCTGCCGGTTCACTAGGTGTTACAGATGATTTCTACCTTGATAACGATAACGGCTGGGTATACAAGAAGACAGGTGCATCTACCTGGGAATACCAGGTGACCCTTGCTATAGATAAGCCTTTACACAGTGCCGAACAAATCGCCCTACTTCAGTGGTATGAGGAAGGTGGGGGCAGGGACTATGTTAGCATCTACACATATGCTGTCGGGACTAATCCCCGGGGCATCTGCTTCGACGGCACCTACATCTGGGTGACTAATTATATTGCCAACACGGTAAGCAAGATTAATGCCGACACCGGCACCGTTGACGATACCATCACTGTCGGGAACAATCCCCGGGGTATCTGCTTCGACGGCACCTATATATGGACGGCTAATGATACCGGCAGATCTGTAAGTAAGATTGACCCCTCTGATGGCACCATTATCGCCACCTATGGTATCGTGGAACGTCCTCGTGAAATCTGCTTCGACGGCACCTATATCTGGACGACCAATTATTTTGACAACTCGGTAAGCAAGATTGATGCCTCTACCGGCACCGTTACCGGTCCTTATGCTGTCGGGGACGGTCCTCGTGAAATCTGCTTCGATGGTACCTACATCTGGGTGGCCAACGGTACTAGCGGCACGGTAGAAAAAATCGATGCCTCTAATGGAACTGTTGTCGGCACCATTCCTGTCACAAGTGGCCCCAGCGGTATCTGCTTCGACGGCACCTATGTCTGGGTTAGTCATACTGCTTTTGGCACGGTTAGCAAGATCGATGCCTCTACCGAAGCTGTTGTCAATACCATCACTGTCGCAAGTGGTCCCACCGGCATCTGCTTCGACGGTACCTACATATGGGTGGCTAATACTTATAACGACACGGTAAGCAAGATCGATACCTCTACAGACACGGTTACCGACTTAATCACTGTCGGGGTTGATCCCTCAGCCATCTGCTTCGATGGAACCAATATATGGGTTACTAATCGAGATGACGACACCGTAAGTAGGATAATAGATAGGATAATAGATTAGAGAGTCTCTTAAAAATTGGTGTGTCTGCCGGCTCAATGGCATGGTTTCGTAGGACTCTTCTTATTGCAGCCATGGATTGATTGGCAAGTATTTTGTGGTTGTAGATGTCAATGACTCCAGCTGAATATTCTATAACGTCTTTACCGGATCAGTTCAGTTAAAGGAGATCCCTTAGTGCAGAGCCAGCTTCGGGAAACTGAAAGGTAAAGCCCAGCTGTAGTAAATGTCGTGGAATAGCCCGCTGACCATCCAAGAGGACGGTTGCCATCTCACCGAAGAGTAAGCGCAAGGTAAAGCCAGGAATGGGCACGATTGCTGGTCGCCTGAGCCGTTGTCCCAGCAAGCGATTGAATTCTGCATTTGAGAGTGGAGCTGGTGCACTCAGATTAAACGGACCGTTCGCAGTCTCGTTTTCGATCAGGAATCGGATAGCGCCTACTTCGTCAGCAATGTGGATCCAGGGGAACCACTGCCGTCCACTACCAAAACGCTTGCCGGCGAAGAAACGAAATGGTAGTAACATACGAGGCAAGGCACCGCCTGCGGTGCTGAGTACCACCCCGGTGCGGATGATTACCTGCCGTACTCCTAGCGCTTCCAAGGGTGCTGTAGATGCCTCCCAGTCTACGGCGACGCGTGATAGAAAGTCCTGCCCCGGCGGCGTCTCTTCCGTTATCTCTTCGTCGCCACAGGGACCATAGTAACCGATACCCGAAGCCTGAATAGTGACGTGAGGTTTATGAGCTGCCGATTCGACTGCTTGAACTATGGCTCGGCCGGCATTCAAACGGCTCTCAAGAATGCCATGCTTGCGCGCTTTTGTCCAACGGCTCGAGCCGATTTTCTCGCCGGCAAGATTGATGATGGCGTCGGTGACGCTGACTAGAGAACTCCACCCCTCAGCGGTATGACCATCCCACCATTTCACGCTAACGCCCGCCGGCAGGCCGATAATTCGTTCTGGCCGTCGACTTAGAATTATGACTTCGTTACCATCGCAAGCTAAGTTAGCTGCAAGTGCTCGGCCTATAAGACCGCTTCCACCTGTTATCAGGACACGCATGGTCTTACCTATCGCTTTCGCCATTCTACGCCATCATGATAGCTAGTGCAAATGGCCAGTTCAAGTTCAACTTTATGGTCGAATATTACAGGGTAACAATAAAATGGATTGCATTAAAGTGAGAAGGACTTAAGCACACTTTAGGTAGCCAAGATAGCCAAAAAGGCGGGGCTGGAAGGTGTAAGATTCCACGATTTGAGGTACAACTTTACCAGTCTCATGCTACTACGCGGGGCAAAGCCTAAAGTTATCAGTAAGGCGCTAGGCCGTCCAGTATGCCACGAAAAGCCTGGGTATCTTTTAGGATGCCTTCCATAGCTTTCAAAGTTTAGGAAAGTATTTTCAGTGAGTATTTACTCGACGCTTTTATGTTTGCGCATTACTTCTTCTAGAAATGAAGCTACGGAACCATTATTTGTACCCATGGGTGCATTCTACCAGAGCAACCACATATATGTCAAAACGGAAAGCATTCTTTTAATCTATGCCCTATTCTTATATAAAAGATTATTTAAAAGTATAAATAAGCCTATAAATATATTGACATGCCATATATGCAGTGATATAATCCTAGAAGTCAGCTAGCGCAGATTATATGAACTTAACCGTACATATACAGATATTAGCCTCCTTTAAACGGTAACCAGGTAAGGTGATATTCAAGGTTTGATTAATATGCGAGAGCTGAGAAATAAAGGAGACAAAAACAACATAACCATCTCAGTATGGAAAAGCACCAAAGGTAAGCTGGATAGGAATAGAGCTCCAGGTCAGAGCTATAACGGCTTTATCTGCCAGCTTATTGGTTTTTGGGAAGGGGCTGGGAAAGAAAGAATATTCAGTCGAGCAGGCTCTGCCGGGGGAAACCAGGGTGTTAAAGGATCGGCAATTTCCTATTAGCTTAAATTCCTCCTGTACCCCTCCCGTGTGGGTAGCCCCGGCCGTAATCGGAACTGGCGGTAAGGTCTGCTAATAATTAAGGTTATCAATTGGTTCTTAATATATTACGGAACAGGAGGTGATGCCTATAAAAAGACAAAGTGAACCACCGATAAATACGTTAATCTAGTAATAAAAAGAGGAATATATGAAAGAAGATAAAAAGAAAGAAAGAGGAGAAGTCTCCAGACGAGACTTCCTTGTTGGAGCCGGTGCTGTCGTCGTCGGTGGCGCCATTGGTGCTGGCATTACCTATCCTCTGGTAGCCGGTAAGGACGGTGAGATCACCACCGTAACCAAGACGGTATCCGTACCAACAACGGTTACTTCCACCAAGACAGTAGGTGATGGTGCCACGGCCACAGTGACTGACACAGTAACCACGACAGTGGGTGGTGATGGTGCTACAGTTACCAAAACCGTTACTGCGACCACTACAGTAGGTGGAGATGGAGCAGTGCCACCGGCACTGGAACCAGAGGAAACAATGGTAGTGCAAATTCAGCATATGCTACAATTTGATACTAAGAACGGTCGCATCGTCAGGGGCAGACGGGTACACTATACTGAAGATTACCCGAATCTCCAGCCCTGGACGCTAACAGCACGCGGCAAGACCTGGAATGCACCTATAGTGTCTCCTCCAGCGGCTTACTATCTGTGCCACAGAAAGCGCTCGGATTCCCCCAACAGGTGTCTGTATCCGCTCCAGAGGATTGACTGGGAGCCCGGTGGCGACCCGGCCAAGATGAATACCCAGAACAGGGGAATAAGCAATTACAAGAGGATCTCCTGGGATGAGGCAGCCACCATTATAGCCAGCGAGCTGAAGAGGGTGGCAGATACATACGGGACGGAGGCGCTAACAGACACCTACAGCGGCGGCCACAGTGAAGGGCATAATGTACCTGGCAGCCATGGAACCCAGGGAAGGTTAATGCAGTGGTGGGCGATGTCCGAGTATGGCACACCTATCACCAGCTCATCCGGTGCCGCCACCAGCAGCTCCGGAGGGCAGCTGGGCGGAAGGTATGTTCTGGGTTCGGACTACGAGCCCATTGACGTACTTAAGGATGTAGCCGAGAACTGCGATATGCTTCTGGGTTGGGGTTGCGACCCTGTGAGTAAGGCGTGGCGCTATACCATTGGATTGCAGCAGGGTATGATATTCCACTGGTTGACGAAGGTCTTGGGTATCAAGTTTGTATCTATCTGCCCTAATCTGAACGTGGGAGCAGGTGTTCTTAACGATAAGTGGATCCCGGTGATACCCTCAACTGACGCCGCTCTGTCGTGCGCCATAGCTTATACCTGGATAAACGAAGGCACCTACGACCAGGACTACATAGACACGCACACGGTTGGCTTTGACATATTTAAAGCCTATGTCATGGGCGACGAAGACGGCATTGCCAAGACACCGGCATGGGCTTCGCCGCTATGCGGCGTCCCGATATGGACCATTAAAGCCCTGGCCCGGGAGTGGGCATCGAAGCCGACATCAACAGCATACGGGCGCTCCGGCGGCGGTGCTGTCGGCCGGGCGTTATACGCGCATAACGCCCAGAGGCTACAGCTCTACCTGCTATGCATGCAGGGGTTGGGAGCACCCGGCCATCACCAACTCCACCAACTTCGGAGTGCCATTGGCCACAGCGACCCACGCCCCCGCCATGGAAATCAAGGCGCGAATACTTTACTGAGCTCTGCTATGGGTGCAGATGTGACGCTGCCCCCGTCCAGCGAAAGACAATCATTCCCGAGGGAATATTTTGAAAAAGCCATCCTTGACCCGCCGGTTAGCTGGTATCAAACTGGTTCGCAGTTCACTAAGTCCACCTACCCGATGCCAGGCAAGTCTGAGATACATCTGATGTGGCAGACAAGCTCCAGCTTTACAGGTAGCCGTCAAAATTCGTTTGGAACGCAAAGAGCCCTGCAAAGCCCCAAGCTGGAATGCATCATATCCCAGAATATGTGGTTGGAAGACGCCATGGTATTTTGCGATATAATCCTGCCCATCACCTCCGCCCCGGAACAGCCCGATATCAATGTTACACTTGATAATTTCGACAGCCTTACGCTTCGCACAACAGGCATCATTCCCCCCGTAGGCGAAGCCAAAAGCGACTTTGAGGCAGTTCTTACGGTAGCCGACAAGCTGGGCTGGTACGATAAGATTACCGGAGGCGTGAGTTACGAAGACCTTATCCAAGAACGGCTCCAAACGGGCTACGAAAATTGTGAAATAACAGACCTGGTCAGTTTTGATGAGCTAAAGGCAAAGGGCTACTACCCTCAACCGCCTGACCCAAAGTGGTACGATAGAGAACCTGCCTTCCTGGCCTTCTACAACGACCCGGCAGGCAACCCCTTACGCACACCAAGCGGCCTGCTGGAGTTCGAATCCCAACTGCTGAAAGAGAATATGCCCGACGATAAGGAGAGGCCGCCGGTGGCGCGCTACGTAATAGGAGGCCCGGCGTCCGAAGGCTGGGCCCATGATGAATCCATTTCCGGTGACAGGTTCAAGGACTATCCTATGATGGTGGTTTCCGACACCTCGACCTGGAAACACCATTCAATGTTCTCTGATGTGCCGTGGACCAGAGAGGTCGAAAAGGTCATCGGCTGGGATGGATATGCCTACTCACCCGTATGGATTAGCCCGGTAGATGCCGCCGCCAGGGGCATAGAAGATGGAGATATAGTAAAGGTCTTTAACGAAAGAGGCGGTGTTCTCGGTGGCGCAAGAGTGTGTGAACTGATAATACCCGGAGGGTTACGTTTTGAAAAAGCTGGAGGCTCACACCATATAATTCCCGGCGAGCTTCATCAAGGAGGCAATCCTAACTGTATCAATCCCATCTCGCCCTTCGCTCATACTGTTTATGGTTTAGCCTGCACTCACTTTCTGGCCGAGATTGAGAAGGTAACCGGGAACATGATGGACGAGTGGCGAAAGAACTATCCCGAAGCATTCAAGAGAAACCGTGAATCCTATGACCCGGATTACGGTCCATTCTTTACCGGCTGGGTTGAAGGAGGTATGTAATGGCTAAAGTTTTTATCAATGATATTGAAAAGTGCATTGGATGCTACTGTTGTCAGGTTGCCTGTAAGGACGAGCACTGCGGCAACGACTGGATGCCATATGCCAGGCCTCAACCGGAGACGGGGCAGTTCTGGTTCCTGTCAGACGAGCATATCCGGGGGACCGTGCCCAAGGTCAAGGTGCGCTACGTCGCTAAGCTATGCCAGCACTGTGATGACGCTCCCTGCATCCCGGCCTGCCCTAATGAAGCTATCGTTAAGAGGGATGACGGGCTGGTTATCATTGACCCGGTAAAATGCACCGGGCGCCAGCTATGTATGCCTGCCTGTCCCTACAACGTTATCTTCTTCAACCAGACGCTCCAGCTAGCCCAAAAGTGCACCGGCTGTGCCCATCTGCTTGACCGGGGCTGGCCTATCAAGGAACCCAGGTGTACTGACGCCTGTATAACGGGAGCGCTGGAATTCGGCGAGGAAGCTGATTTTAGTGCCGAGATAGCACAGGGTGAGAGGCTAGCTCCTGATACTGGCCCCACTCCTGACACCAGGGTATACTACCTGAACCTGCCTAAGCGCTTTATCGCCGGAACAGTATATGACCCGGCTAGCGAAGAGGTGGTTATTGGCGCTACCTGCACCGTTTCCGGTGATAGCAGTGGCACCGCTACCACCGACGGTTTTGGCGACTTCTGGGTAGATGGTTTGGCGGTGGGCACCTTCTCGCTAACGATTGCGGCTGATGGTAAGACCAAGACAATAGACGCTATCAGCACAGAGAAGGATGTCAACCTGGGTGACATAGCGCTATCTTAGTGCTATAATCCCTGACAAGATGTGAAGGTTGAATGGAGAAGGGGGTGAGGATGTTAATCCTCACCCCCTTACCAGAAAGTAAATAAGAGAAGGGGGTAGTAAAGCATGGGTAACTATAGGGTTTGGCTGTTCCGTGTTTTGGTCTTGGTCGGCGCCGGGCTGATACTGTATACCTGGTTTCAACCGTGGTGGACAGCCTATATTGTTGAGCTGGATGTATACGGAGTGACCATCTACCCGTATGGAATGGAAATTAGCATGGGAGATTATCCTCACTGGTTGGCCGGTGCTGAAAACGCCATGCCAGCCTGGTTTTTCACCTTTATGTGGATTTACCTGGGAATAGGTGTGGCAGCACTCCTGTATAGCCTGTTTGCCAGTGAAAAAAGGGTTGGCCTGGGTAGATTTAGCTGGTCACTGCCCCAGGTGCTTGTCGGTGGTGTTGGTCTGTCATACGTCGTTATCGTTGTCTCGGCGGTAATTACTATCGCCATACAATCGGGTAGCTTTTACGGGGCACCGCTGCAAGGGTCTATTTTCGTCAGCTTAGAAGAGCAATATGAGAGTTTCGTAGATACAGGCCTTCTATTTGGCTACTGG
>SDBU01007942.1_pt1 | contig 12140 bp, 11 predicted proteins | sample 2277071 | NCBI WGS metagenome assembly SDBU01 (sample SAMN10397929, study PRJNA504765) | marine sediment metagenome | isolation source: marine sediment core GS08_GC12, 126 cmbsf | place: Arctic Ocean: Gakkel Ridge, Loki's castle | collected 2008
TATATTTCTTGCTTGGGAGAATGGACACGGAATTACGATATCTATATATTTATTAGCTTGATTTTTTGTTTTATATGGTATAATTCCAATGGTCAATCCGCCATTTTCTTTTACACCTTTACAGATAGCCTCCATCACTCCCGACATTCCACCACAAGCTACAGCATAGTTATTTTTTGCGAGTAATCTCCCAATTTCAATTGTTTTATCCTCTATTTCTTTATTGATCTCACTTGCTCCAATAACAGATATAACCGCTTTATAATTATCTTTAAAATTAAATCTCAGCTTAATTCTTCACCTGTTTCTTGTATTTATATATAGAAATTGTTAGGGTTTGATTTGTTTCTTAATTCCTATGGCAACTAAATCATTTATAATTGCAGATGCAGCCTCAAAACCACCTGCTCCTCTCCCAATTAAGATTATTGGTCCTGCATATTTAGTTTGTAATTCAATAACATTTAAAGTTCCACCTATATTTAATGGGGACGATTTCTCAATTAAAACAGGTTCAACTGTGAGTTTATTTGATTCTGCAATTGCTAAGTGTTTAATCACATAATCCTCTGAATTTGCCAGCTCTATTGCTTGAGGGGTTATCTTTGTAATACCTTCAATATTAACATCATCTATACTTTTTGACCAACCCAATAAATCATTAGCTAATATTACTAATTTACCTGCCGCGTCGTACCCTTCAATATCTAATGTAGGATCTGTTTCAGCATAACCAAATTCCTGTGCTTCATTCAAAGCGAAAGAAAAATTAACACCTTCTGCAGTCATTCTACTTAAAATGTAATTATTAGTCCCATTCAGAATAGCCTTGATACTCAAAATTTCATTTCCAATTAAATTATTTTTTATACTTAAAGTTGGGACAGCACTCGCTACAGTAGCTTCATATTTTAGACTACAATTATTTTCTTTAGCAAGGTTTTTAATTTTTTCATATTCCAAGTAGAAAGGGCCTTTGTTAGAAGAAATTACATCAATACGATTTCTTAAGGCTTCGATGATATGTGAGAGACCAGGCTCACCTGTTTTATGATTAGTTGGGGTTGTTTCAACACAAACATCAAGAGAAAGCTTTGATATTAAATCAATTGGTTTTACACCACTTTTCCAAAATGATAAGTTTCTATAGCTCTTATTACTATTGAGTAACTCTTTTAAATCAATTCCATTTTCTTTAATTAATGCTCCATCAATCTCAAATATTGAATTCACAATAAATTTCAGGTCAAATTTTCGTTCAAATAATTCTTCCTTTTCTTTTAATAATTGAAGAAAACTGCGACCAACAACACCCATTCCAATTAAACAAATTCTAAAGTTCATTTTTTTAGGAGATCTTGTTTATTCTAAGATTTAGTTGATAAATTAAATTTGTCGGCAATTCTGCAATTACCATGTTAATTGTAAGAAATTAATTCTTTCTAATTCGTCATGAGAAATAATTCTTTTTCATCACAAATCTTTCTAAATTCATTTATTATCTCTTTTTTTGTTAATCCTTCAGAGAATTCAATTTTAAGTTTTACGTTGCTAACTTCTTCAAATTCCGTAAACTTTGCATGCAATTCTAACACTTTAATATTTTTAGAAGCTAATCTTTGTAATGTGTCAAGAATGTCTGTACTAAAAACATGTCCAGTTAATAGAACAATTATACTTTTTCTTTCAATCCCGAAACTAATATTCACGATTTGAATATTCTTTTCTTTTAACTCCACTTTAATATTTTGCAGACTAGTTTCTTTTATATCTTCAATCAACTCAAAATTGATATTGACTGGTATCATATTATTTATCTTCCTATCATGGAAGTGCAATATGCCATGAATATTCCCCCCATTCTGAGAAATCGGCTTTATTAATTCTATTAAACTTCCAGGAGTATCAGGGATCTTTACTTCTAAATTTATCATAATTTAATCATTTCAAATATTAATTTTTTTTTCAATCGTATTGATTAAACCACTTTTTAAAACCTAATAACTTCAATAGATTCAGTTCCATCGTTTATCTTCAAAAGATTTGGATCCTTAATAATTTTGCCTATTAAATTCGCATCTAACCCATATTCTTGAAATACTTGTATCAATTCCTCAGTTTTATGTGTTGGAGCAGTCAATAAGAAGGAAGTAGTAAGATACATTTGAACGTATGTTTCTAGATCATAATTCTCCTTTAATAAAACTGGTGGTATTTTGATTTTTGTAATATCTACGTCAGCACCTACATTTGAATATTTTACCATCTGTAGTATTGTTCCAAAAATTCCCCCATTAGACACATCCTTTGATGAGTTAGCTAAATGTTTTTTGGCTATAATGTTCATAGCCTTTCTTTTCTTTAATACATCTTCAGAAGTTTTAAATGATGTTGTGTCGTAATAAAGTTTGCTCCCTGCACCAACTTTACCGGCAAAATCTACAGCTAGAATTATATCGTCACCTATTTGAGCATTTCCCGCAGAAATATAATCCTCTTTTTTAATTTCACCTATCATTGTCGAACTTAATTCATAAAATTTTCCTTGCACATTAGTATGCCCTCTAATAATTGGGACTTTAAATTTTTTAGATCCCTCACAAATTCCGTCAAGTAAATCTTTGCAGATTCCTGGTTCTGTCACTGAAATTATTATACTTGCTGCTAAAGGAATCCCCCCACAAGCATAAATATCATCTACACTCACTAATATAGAGCTAAATCCGGCACCATAGGGGTGTTGTTCAATAAATGAAGTTTTAATTCTATCAGTTGTGATCAATATGTATTTGTCATTATTTTTTATCGTTGCTGAATCTTCCCCAATTTCGGTAAAGATGTTGGCACTTTTAAAAGAATTTTTGTCAATATATTGAACTATAGGGTTTATTGCCTTCTTCTCTAAAATATTATGGTTGTTTCTTAAGGTGTTTGCTAGTTTTTTAAGCATCATCTATGATTTTAATATAAAGCTATTTATAATTAATTTTTCTTAATTATTTTAAGAGATTTAAACTTTTAAAAAACAAAATATCATAAATTATGGATGATCTTTTCAAATCTTCAATATTTTCGGGATTTATTTTTAGCGCTTATGGTGAACTTGGTCCACAGCCTATTTACGCATTTCCTATTTATATAACAGAAAAAGAATTAGAGAAATTAAGAGAACAAAACATAGAGAAGAAGCATCTCTCCCTGACCTTAAGAGATGTTACTCAGATTTCAATCAAAAACCTAAGTCTATTTATTAGTGATCAAGAATTTTCGTCGAAAGAAGTCAACCATAAATTACAGTACTTTGCAATTTTACCTTATCCTGACTTCGATGCGACCTCTCTCACGTTCTTTCACTATATAAATACTAATTTTTCTGAAACACCTACGGCCTCAGCATTTTCTATTCTTGTTAGCGAGAATAATAGAAGCTTTTTATACAATAATATAAATCGCTTAAAACCTGTAATTATTAAGTTTTTTGAGAGTTTTGATAAAAAGTTGGTTAAAAATTATCCACCTCAAGAGGAAATAAAATCTTTTTTCATTACATTATTCGAAGAACTTAATGATATAGAAAAAAATCCTTCCACCCCAATCACCTCGCATAGAAAGCTTAAAATATTATTCTGCGGACTTGATGATTCTGGGAAAACAAGTTTTCTTTTAAGTATTGATAGAAAATATAGCAAGTTAATTGGGTTAAAACCCTCGACAGGGGCTAATATAAAATCGATCGAAGCTTTAGGAGCAACGATTTTCTTATGGGATTTAGCAGGTCAAAAGAAATTTAGAGCTAGATACTTAGATAAAGCTGAAATCTATTTATACGAAGCAGACCTAATTTTTTATTTTATTGATATTAAGAATAATCGTAGGTTTGAAGAAAGCCTCGATTATCTGTCGAGTATCAAATCTGTTTTAAAGGGTTTTAATCAAAATACACCAATCGTGTTTGTTCTCTCAAAGGGGGATTCTGATATCATAAATTCAAGAGAAATTAAAGAAAACATTAAAATTATCAAAGGAATGTTAAAGGATATTTCCACAGAAGAACCACTTGAATATTTTATCACTAGTATTTTTCAAATTTTCACTATTTTAAGAGCATTTTCATCAGGCATCTCAAAGTTAAGCCCAAATAGAAATTTGATAAATCATAATCTTGGAATTTTTTCTGCTGCCACAAAAACTTATTTAATCTTATTATTAAGTAATGATGGATTGGTACTAGCAGAATTTTACTCATCTAGGGTAAGGAAATTAACAAAAATTTTGAGAGTAGAGGAATTAATTAACGTTTTTGAAATTACCGCTCCACAATTTGCAATGTTGTTCAAGATATTTTCAAAATTCAAAGCACTACAACAAGAAGAAGCAATTTTTAAAGTTGCTGACTCCATTATCCTTTTTAAAAAGATTCAAGTCGCAGATAATGATATGTTTATTTTATTTCTCATCGACAGCGAAAAGAGAAAAGAAAAGATTTATTCTAAATTGCCTGATTTTCTTAGCCACACTAAAGATTTACTTCTTAGATTCATAGCTTAAACAGCCATAGGTGTGTTTTAATCCAAAAAGATGGTGTTTAGTGGATTATCTTGAGATATACTTTTTCTTAAAACCCTCTTTCTAAAATAAGAATTAACTCCAGAAATTAAAGCAACTGCAGGAACGACACATTTTGCAAACTTAACAGGTCCAAATAGGATGAAATCGCTTGGTGCACTCGCACAATACGTCATGATGGATGCAATACCACCACATCGTGCAACCTCTCCATATTTCTTTATAAAACCCCATTCATAAATCGCATTAGCTGGAGCAAATCCTGTAGGTAATCCGAACTTATTTTTTACTAAATAAGATGTCTCAAAATTCATTGAGATCGAAGGTAAATCTAGGACTGCTGTATCAACCAGAATATTTTCAATATTTGCCTTATTTGCTTTAGGAATTAATATTTCCTCAAGTAATTTTAGTTTCTGCTTAGGAAAAATATATCTAGTGCCAAAAGTTAATAGAACTGCGTTTCTGACACCTATATTTTTTAATCTTTCAAGATTTTCCTCAGTTGTAGCGCCATCTATACTGTTTAAAATAGCTCTATCAAGTAATCCTATTTCTTTTAATCCTTCCATTGCCGGAATCCTGATCGAATCATTTAAACCATCTACTAAAAAAGGAAATTCAACTAAATCAGCCACAAATTCACATTCCTTTAGAAGTGCATCTGGATATGCCCCAACAATATCTACTATTCCTTGCATTCTTGTATCTTCTATAATTTCTGTAAATTCAGTTAACTCTCTTTCCACCAGAGGTTTGTCTATTTTTCCAGTTTTTTCATCCAGTAATGCAGCATGACTCGCATAAAATACGGTCCCAACCATAACAATTGGGTTTTCTCCTGGTTGTCCACCTACTCTAACCTTCCCAATTTGAGCTACTTTTTGTTCAGTTTCGAAATTTAGCATATTTAAATTTAAATTTGAATTATTCGTTATTATCAGTAGTTAATAATATTTTTTACAAAAAATAATTCTTGTTATTCCAAAATTAAATATTTAAATCAAAATAATTTAATATGAACTACACGTGTATGCAAATAATAAAAAATGTCTGAAAATTTATCAAAAGAGCTTGAAAAAGTTCTAATTGAGGATATAGAAGCCTATTTCAAAGGTTTGAAAAAAGAAGATTTGGGATTTTCAAATATACTAAGTAATAGGTTAATGACAGATGCTGTTATATTGAATTCAAAAGAATATGTTTTGCTAGGTGCCATTCTTAAAGATATTCTTAGTGATATCGGTTTATTTAAAGAACATTTAAATGTCAAACAGGTGACTTCTAAATTTGAAGATTTTATTAAAAGTTACTTGACGGATGATAAAAAATTGATACCTATTAGCTTAATTAATGATTATAATAATTTTTATAAATATCTATTAGATTCATTTGATTTACCAAATGAGGGATATACAAAGAATTTAGAGTTCATTGAACTTACACTAGAATTTATGTTGAATTTTTTCAAGAAAGAAATTAAGGACGATGCGCTTCCAGTAAATTTAAATGTTTTAATTTTTGGTGTAATAAGTGAAATTAAAAGAACAACTCGCAATTTAGGACTAAATTCTAAGATACTTATGTTAAGATTAATATTAACTTATTTTGGACGATTACATGAGTATTTCAGATTTCTACTTGCTTCAGAAACAAAAATTGAAAAATGGGAAAACCTCTATAAAGAGTATACGGATAAGTTGATTTCAAATATTGATTCTTATAAGAATAATGATGATTACATAAATGATTCAATTGATTTCTTATATGAAATTTGCAAAGAATGGAGACTTATGTACATAAGATTATTGGAACTTCCGAAAACGGTTCCCATCGAAAAGGAAGTTAATATTCCTCCCGATATCAAACAAGAATTAGATGAAATGGTAACAAATTTAATAAAAAACAAACTAGAGGAAAAATAACAATGACCGAAGTTTCAAATAATTTAAGTTATATTTTTAATCAAATTAAAAATAATAATCCAAACCATCCTGATCATCAAATCTATAATGAATTAGGGAAAATAATAACCGATGCTTATGTAAGAAAAATTAACGAATTCAATCTTCCTAGAAAGTTGAACAGATTCAGGAAAGTAAAATTGAATAAACAAAGGCAGCGACAATCAAAAAAGGGGAAAAATAATATTGATGCAAGATTTGAAAAAGAGAAAAAAATAGATGAGTTTGAAAAAATCAGAAAATCTATTATAGAATTGTCGAAGTTTTATTCTGCATCTGATTTCGATTATAATATAACATTATCACCTGAAAGTTCGAGTTCTAGTGATACAAACTTTGTTTATCAAAGGAAAGAGATAAGTAATAAAAATGATATATCCGAATTTAAAATAGATTCTGAGCCTAAATTAAAAGAGACAATATTTGACAAAAAAACAAAAGATAATTCAACTTTCATGAGAGAAAAATTTGAATTAGAAGATAAAAATATCTCAACTTTAAAGAAAAATTATAAAAGACTTGATTTGTTAAGGAGAGCTAAACATTTAGATGAAAATGTATCTGATAAAATAAGGGAACCTAAAGATTTTTATGTTATTTCAGATAGCAACGGTTTAATTCTTAATTCAAATGAAGAAGTAAGTGAATTTCTTGCCGAATTAGAAAAAACAAAATTCGACATAGAAATTGCTAAGTTTTATTCGGAATTTAATAATGAAATAGAAGATCTTACAGAAGATTAAAATTTTCGAATATAATTCAAATCAAAGTACATTTTTACTGTGGATTTAGTTGGTTTATGTTTTCTTAACAAGGCCCTTTCAATCTTTTCTCCAGCGTCTTTTATTAAATATTTAAATCGTAATCTTTTATAAAAACGTAAGGTTCTTAAATCCGTTATTGCATCAACTATAACCATTCTACACCCCACTTTTTCTCCTACTTTTAAACATATAGTCATCACCTTTTTGATTATATCGCTACCATAACCTTTTTCTTGGTAGTTCATATCAATAGCTAATTGTCCAAGTAAAATACTTGGAATAAATTTTATTCTTTTTACCTTCAGCGACCTTCTAAAATCAAGATAACCACAAGAAATAGCGAAAAAACCTATGATAACATTTTTACCTTTTTCCCTTAAAAAATAGACTTGAGAATATCCTTCTCTAATATAGTCTTTTGAATCATTGAAAATGAAATTGTCCAGGCTATCTGTTCCAGATTTAAATTGAAAAGTACTTAAATCACCCTTTAATTTTAACTTTAAAAATTGTACCATCTATAAAACTCATAATTAAAATCATTTTTTTAATGTTATCATTTGAACCATATATAAACTCAAGATTCTATTCTTGATTCTTTATCTAAAAAAATTTTTCTTGAACACTAATATCAACAAAATAATCTGAAGTTCATCCCTTAGTTAGATAAAAAATTAAATTTAAAAAAGTGAAATAAGGATTTTATGGAAATCAAAATTATTCTGCGTGAATAGTTATCATTTATACTTTATTTTTTACGAACGGTTTATCCGACATCAGTAATTCGATAAAATTCGACACTTCATTTTCGGGAATTACTAAATATTTTCCTTTTACAGCATAACCGTGTTCTTCTGCCCATGGGATCATTTTTTCAGAATAAGATTTTTTATCCATCCGTAACACTTTTCTTATTAAATTTAACTCAACTTTTTTAGTTTTAGCTACAATTTCCTTGATTGTTTTCTTCCTTTTGTTCTTTACTGGCTCCCCTACTAGAGTTCCAACATATATAATACTTATTATGAACTCTGGAATCCATTTATGAAGCAGCAGTACAATTATCGCTGCAATAAAGGAACTTGCGGCACTTATCGAGAAGTGGATATCTACCCATGCATATCCGATGTTATAAAGCTGGATCTGGATCAACATTCGGATAATATTGACAACGTAAAAGATTAACGAGGATACAATAAGGGCTTTAGTCTTTCGCCATACTATATCTTCTCTTGTATCCTTATCTTGGCTATGGGGTGAAAAAACAATCACACCAACAAAGATTACTATAGCTTGGACACCTGTACAGAAGGTTTCAAAGAATATTGGCGATTTTCCGGGAATAGTAAATCTCCAATCATATTTAGCTCCAGAAACAGGCTCAGCTGTTGCACCCATATTAAAGAATAAATTTAGAAAGAATACAGTTTGCTTTGTTACTATCTCGTGTAGCCAGTAATTGATTCTCATATCAAAAAATAGATATATGAGATAAGCGGATAAAGGTGCACCCACAGCTAATAAAATCAGAGACCTTATGGAGAAAATATATTTTTTATTCTCAAATTCGATAATTGGTTTTTTAAAATCCATTAATCCCTTAAGTTTCTGCATTTTTAATACAAGTTACATTTATTTATTATAATCTGAGAAAAGAATATAAGATAAAAAATCTTCTTACGATATTTGAAAAACACTTTATCTAAAAATTTTAAATTCTCACCAATCTTTTTGCTTAAATATTAGTAAAATTTCGATAATTATGGATTGGATAGTTAAATGGGCTATTTGGATATATTAGGATTATAGATGTTAATACCCCTACTACAAATATAATAAATTAAAAGAACAGAAAATTCAAAACGAGTTTTTATGTTTAAATATAAAATAACAAAAGGAATGTGGGATGATTTTTTTAATTTCGACCTTCCAGACTTATTTTTCTCAAGGAAGAACTCAAGAGTTATCTCTTTTTCTAAGGATTACTCTGCAGATTCAAAAATGCCAAACTCAATTATAGGTTTAACACTTTACAACCCTACAACTTCCCGAAACGGAAAGGTTGTTAAATATAGGTTATGGTTTGATCCAGAAAAAAAAGTTGAAAAACTTAACCATGATGACTATTTTAAAATGTCAGAACTCTTCTATGACGAAAGGGAAATATTAGAAATTATTGGTGTTGAGATGAAACTGATTGTATATGGTGATAGATCCTGTGAAATTAGGTTTAAAGATCAAAGCAACTATTCTTTCACATCTGTACTTACATATCTTGAAAAAATATTTTCGGATACCATTCCTTATATGGAAAATTATTTAAAAGAACTTTTAGAAGAGGATTTACTGAAAATAAACGACTTTATAACTCTAAAATTAGAAGAAACTCTTATTAGAGTATATTGTAAGGAGAGGTCTTTTTGGGTATTTGCTTTAGAGGATATTAGAAAGTTTAAACCCTTAATTTTAGAACAAATTTATAAAAAATGGTTTGCAACTGTATACCTTCCTCAAGCAGACGATCCTTTTAAGCCTAGGAAACTTGAATTCTCAGAGGTTTGCAGATTATTTCAGGATTGGAATAACAACGGTTTGAAGAATATTCATTTCACTTATCACTTTTATTCTCATTTAATGGGCTGCTTAATAAAAAATGGGCATCCCTTGGCTTTAGAGATTTACAAAGAGGAAGTACAAAAAAATGAAAAAAATATAAAAAATTACTTAACTGAAGCAATTAAAACAGAAGGATACTGGAATGAGTTTTTTGATTTTAATATTCCTGAAAAATTTTTAAAAAAAGAAACTTATTTGTCAACGTGGAAAAGTTATTCTTATGATTCAAAATTACTCATCCCACGTTCAATTATCAACTTGGAATTATATCTCGGTAAGACAAGGAGCTTGGAATCACAACTATATCCCGGAGAAAATTTAGATAATAATGTGTTTGTGATATCATATTATTTAGAAAAAGAAAATGAACTGAAAGAGATTGATTTTGAGAAGAATTCATATTTCAAGTATATTGAGTTTTTAACTCAAAGAGATAATATTTTAATGGGATTAGGTGAGACAATTAGGTTATTCCTTTATTTAGATAAAAGCTTTATTTTACATTTCTTTAATAGTGGATTTTTACCAGAAGAAGTAATTTTTCCAGATTTTAAACAAAAATTGGAGTCGTTAATTTTAACAATAATACCAGATTTTTAATATCTTCAACGAATTCAAAGTGGGATTGAAGTAAATTAAAAAATTAGAGCCTTAGTTTCTTATTAACATTCTTACTAATCTTTAGAATTACGATTACCTAAATATCCGTCTGTATCCAATTTAAAATAATCTCGTGGAGGAAGGTCAATATTCCATTCATTCCTTAAATTACGTATTGCTCCAACTGTGGTTGAATATTTAGCTAATATAGCATATCGGCTATTTTTAAGACCTAATTTATTAAATGAATTGTCTATTATTGATGCTAGCTTAATTTGGGTATAGTCTAACACCATTGTTTCAAATATATCTTTAGTAATTCCCAAAATGTCCAGTTTAGACTTTAATACATCTTGCGCTTCCCGTACCATGTTGCGATATCGATTTTTTCGATTTAAAAGATAAATATTATTTTGACGTGTGAGATGAGTAATTTCATTAAGCATCACAGATCCTAAGCTTAGGGTATAAAAAGAATTGTGAATGTGGATCTTACCATCCTCATCTATGAATACTACCTTTTTTTTTTGTAACCTCACTGGAAATTTAATATCGAAAGCACTCTTTATCTGTTCTAATAAAGACTTGCTAGAAGCTCCTACAATAGAATTTGAAGATGTTCCATCACCTTGGTAGAATCCCATCAACCATCCTGCTAATAGTTCTCGAGACGTAGGACCTCCTAAAACATCAGAGAATTTAGGTAATGATTTAATTTCAGACTTTGAACCAAAATGATGATGATTCCTTAAAGCTTCAGCCATTTGTACAGATCCAAATTCTAATGTTGCATAGTTGTAAAGTTTACCCTTATATTCTTTTGGTGCCACCTTGATTTTATTCGGGTTAATCCCGATTGCATTAACAAAAGCTTCTAGAAGTTGGATATCAGAGGCAGCTATTTGGATTCTTATCACACCAGCACCCTTTCTAATTGAACCATCAGCACAGAGAAATCCAAACCAATAAGCCTTTTCAATGCTGTTAATTATATCAAAATAATGTGCGTTTAAATTAGGATTGTGCAAATGGTATTGTTGTTTTCTATATTCTCTAAGATTTGGATTAGATAATCGATAATTATTGATAAAATTGTAAATATTTTTGGTTTCTCAGCAAAATTTGCTTTAACATTTTCTTCCAAAACATCCAAATCCTCTATTGCAAAAGTATAATCAGGATAACCTCCCGATTTGATTTCATTAATGAGAGTTCTTATCCTATTCCTATGAAATCCAAATAAATCTCTACTCATAACATCTAACTTAATTTTACCAATCATCCGACCTTTAGATGATATCCATTCTTTTGGACTAATTTTTGTCAACCCATCTATCATTTTATTAATGAAATCTAGAGTAGAAATCTTGATAATTTGACGGTTTTGCAGATCTCTTTCTGGCTGATGTGTATCTCCATCAGGAGTCAAAAAGTAGATTTGATTCCCAGAATACTGATTAATAGGCATACCAAGCGTGTCTTCTTTTTTTTTTCCCAGAATTCCCCCCATCACATCCCCTATAATGAAAGCCAATTCCAATTTAAGATGATCAGCTACAGTATTTTCTACTAGATGTCTTTCATAATAGCGTTTAAAATCCTCTCCCAATAATAAAATTAATTCTTCTAT
>SDBU01007943.1_pt1 | contig 12134 bp, 12 predicted proteins | sample 2277071 | NCBI WGS metagenome assembly SDBU01 (sample SAMN10397929, study PRJNA504765) | marine sediment metagenome | isolation source: marine sediment core GS08_GC12, 126 cmbsf | place: Arctic Ocean: Gakkel Ridge, Loki's castle | collected 2008
CTACACTACTATGTGCCCAGGAGGCATAATCTTCAGGGTTCCCCAGGGCATAGGCCTTGGCTTCTACGGCTTCTGGATCCAGGGACCAGACCTTGGACTCGGCGCAGGCTACAGGCTACAGATCAACGCAGTCACGCGTATCGAGTGCCCCATCCACGAGTTCATGGCAGACAGCAAGGGAGCCAACAAGCTCCTCGACTCTGCGGCTACAGGCTTCATCTTCTGGTTCCACGTCCACTACATCCACTTGGAGCAACTCGTTTTCGCCAGAGAGAACGACGTTGTGGCCTACCAGCTGAAGGGAGCTAACATCGTACTCGCCAACCAGTTCGAGTTCTTCCCGTTGATGGTCATCGCCGGCAACTCAAAACAGCTTTTAACTAACGCTTAGGAAAAGGTGAATGAAAATGGGATGTAAGTACGGAAAGCTGAAGAATCCGGTTGGCAGGCGTCGGTGCAAGAAGCGGCCTAGAGGGAAGCGTAGGTGACTGAGGATGGCGCGTAGAAAGCGTAGATGCAAGCACGGTGTCAACAAGCGGACCAAGAGATGTCTGAAGGGTCCCCGTAGGAAGCGGTGATCTGGATTGACCAAACTTGCCAAGGGAAGTTGCAGATGCGTTCGCAAGGGTGTGAAGGTCTGCAGGTCCAAACGAACTGGCAAGGTTCGGTTCAAGAAGGGCATAGGCTGTCGCTAACTAGGATCAATCTTTTCCCTCTTTTTTATTTCTTCGTTTAGGGTTTCTATCTCCTGTACTGTGCCATCTTGAGTGACATCCTCTGTGTGCAGGTGTCTTGTTTGGGGGATCCCAGTTATCATGGTTACCGTCTAGAGAATGGATTGCTAGTGATTCGTCTTTTCTTCCTGTTAATAATGTAATGAGTCCTCCACAGAAGTAGCACTTCAATGGTTTTGGGAAGGTTGCGATTAGTTCATTTTTGATCTTGTTTCTTCTCACTCTCTGATAGTGTCGTGGTCTCTGCCATTCATTGAAGCAATCCTTACACCATGTATCTCGTTGATATGGCTTTGAAGGCACATATCTGAATCGTTCAAGGTCTTCTTCTGTATAGGCTTCTAGTCCACATCTAGAACATTTTCTCAGATAGGGGGTCTTTGGCTTAGGAGGTTTTCGTTCATAGCCTTTCATGTATTTAGAGGTGCATTCTTTGCATAGATTTCGTTTTCCGTGTTTTGATCCCTTATCGTTTTGGAAGAATTCTAGGTCTTCTTTAGTCCATGCCTCTAGCCCACAATCACGACAGACTCTCAGTGGTTTGCTCACGCTGAACACCAGCAGATAGTATGTTTTTGGTCTATAAAAGGGTGTAGAGGGGAAGGGGTAAAACCCAAGAATTGGTGTTCAGCAGGCCACCCCTCCCCTCTGCCTAATCGTTATTGATAGAGTATAAAAATTATTGTTTTAACGAATATGTCTAGGCTTCACAAGGTATCTGTCAATGTTTATGACTGGGAGTTCCCGTATGACAAAAGGGGTTCTGCTGGAATATCCGTGCCACGAGCAGCGGGGACATACTAGACTGGCTTTCCCTGCTACCTGAATATCGTAGACTTCACCCACGTAGGAGCAACTAGGACAGCGCAAATATTGGACCATGGTTTTTAATGTGTGTTCGTTCTTTAAAAAGGCTTAATGTTCTCTTAAGTTCCATCTAAACTATAAGTCATCTTCCAAGTCCTCTATCGGCGTCTGATATTGAATCATCTGTTCTGGTGTAAGAATCTTCTCGAAGAGTTCCTCATATCCACCATAGAATCCACCGTCCTGTTCTAATGGACTAAAACCCAATGTCCCCGCGAGGTTCCCCGATAGACCACCCCTATCCCCATCTCGCATTATCCTTCCATCATTATAATGCCCGTCGAAAGTGTCTGCATTATTCTTGACTGCATTTAGCCAGCCCTTTGGGACTATGCCCTCTTCTATTGATTGTGGAATTAACTCGTATATCTTCTCTAAGTAATGACTGTCTCTATAGTCGCTCCAATCACCACGTAGCTTCTGCATGTAGTGAACTAAAAGTATCCACTTAGGTGCGACTTCTGAGGTATAGGGTTATCCGACTTTACTTTCCATGACTGCATAGAGCATGTGTGAATCATCAAGAATCGCCCATCTTCCCTTGTCTTTCACCAAGTCATCTATGGATGTGTGTTTAACCTGATTGATTCTACGCTGTTTCTCTTTCTCTAGTAAGTCCCATGTCTTACACGCAGTCTTCCCCGCGTTCCCGATAAAGGCTAATATGAGATCGCCATAAGAAATTCTCTTAAGTGACTCCTCATCGAACCTCTCTCCTCTAGATTCCAGTTCCTTCTTCACATCATAGAATTTTTCATACATTTTTATCTTCGTCCTTTGTTGTGAATGTGGAGGATGTGTCGGGGTGGGAGGGGCGGAGCCGTATTCCCCCTCGGCTTCACCGCGACGAGAGCCAACCAGAAGTAAATGATTGGTGGCAAATACGGCTTGTTGGCGTGAGCGGCACAGTGCGGCCTGTTGAGGGTTCTTGCTCCGATTCCTCCCGTTTCATAGGGTGTTAGAGTTGTTTAAAAGGGTTGTTGTATAGGAGCTAGAGTGCGTTCAGGTGGCTGTTGATTAGTCCTATGATTAGCTGGGAGGCGTTTCCGAGTCCGAAGTCTGCGGTGCAGCCTGTCTTGGTTTCGGGCCATTCTGTTGTTTCTCTTAGTATCATCAGTGGTTTGCCTGACCAGAAGACCTCCTTTTGGAGCCCTCCTGAATCGGTTGCTACGCCTTTTGAGTGTTTCACGAGTTTCAGTATCTCCACATAGTTAACTGGTTTTATGGCCTTGATGTTCGAGGGCAGCTTGATTCCGTATTTTCTAAGCCGTTCTCTTGTTCTTGGGTGAACGGGGAAGATGACCTTTCCCTGGTGTTTCAGTTCATCCAGTCTCAATGCAAGTTTCTTTGGGTCATCTACGTTCTCAGGTCTGTGAAGCGTGAGCAGAGTGTATTCTCCATCCTCTAAGCCCATGTCCTTGACTATGTTGCACTCATCGACTTTTTCCCTGATCTCGTAGAACATGTCCAGCATCGTATCGCCTGTCCTGAAGACATCTCCCCTTACCTTCTCATCTAGCAGGTTCTTTCTGCAGTTGACCGTCGGCGCGAAGAGGAGGTCGGAGCAGTGATCTATGATTCTTCTGTTGACCTCTTCCTTCATGTTCATGTCGTATGATCTGGCTCCTGCCTCCATGTGGGCTAGGGGTATGCCCCGCTTAGATGCGACGAGGGCTGCCGCCAGCGCAGAGTTTGTGTCCCCCGGGACAACCATTATGTCGGGATCTTCTTTCAGTGCTTCATCTAACCTGGACATTATGAGGGTTAGTTGCTCGATGTGGGGGTGGCTTCCAACTTCGAGGTTTGTTATGGGTGGGGGCAGATCAAATTCGTCGAACAGGGAGGAGGTCATTTCATAGTCGTAGTGCTGACCAGTGTGTATTATCGATATGTCTACTTCCTCATCTCCGCTTGAGGCCTTGATGAGGGGGATGGATTTTATTATCTGTGGCCTAGTTCCAAGGACTAGGAGCATGTTTATGGGCATTCAGCCGTCACCTTCCAGAACCCTGAGTATCCTGTCAACCGTCTTCTCCCAGCTATGCTCTAAGGCCTTCTCTCTGATATCCCTGACGCCGAATGGCTTCTCAAGGATTTCAATCAAGTCCTCCTCGGTATTCCACACCCTGTGTTCAAGACTTTGAATAATCCTCAGCTTGGAAAACGCTTCTGGAACCACCAGCAGGGCTCCCCCCGTTGCAGCCTCTATCCTCGTTAGGCCTCCTTCTCCTGGCTGGGTGAGGCAGTAGAAGTGAGCCGCCCTGACGAGTTTCTGGTGTCGGAGCCAGCCCATTCTCTTCACTCCACGGTATACGGGGATGGGGTGAATGAGCTTAATGTCTGGGCGGGGGAGTACGTTCTGATATCTGTCATAAATATCATCATATCTGCCTTTGTAGTATCCATGCATCAGACAGTCGAGGTAGACGGCTTTCTCATCCTTTTCGGGGTAGCAATATTCTGGGTCGGCTCCCCAGCCCACGTAGACGTATTTCTCGTGGCGGTTGGGTTTGGGTTCTACTTGGGTGAGGATGTGGTCAAAGTATTTCACTCGGTCCTTGGACATCCCTGTGCAATAGTCTGAGCAGAGGTAGTTGACGATTTTACCTCTTGTGAGGTTCCTGAGTTTCTCGTAGTATCCAGGCGAGTTCAGGATTGTGTGGTATCCTCGATAAGAGGTAACTATCATATGGTCGGCTATTTGCGGGTAGTATCCCACTCTCTTGAGTTGTCTAGTGTTCACGGGCAGTTGAAAGTTGTCCTTCGTCAATCGGCTGTCAACCCCCATCTTCCTGAACCATTTATTCAAGAACCAAGCGTAAACGGCGTTGGGTCTGAAGATGTTTTTGAGTTCGGCGTCTGGTTTTAGTTCGCTCATGATATTTATACTTGTCAAATCAGTTCTACCTATGAGAATACATGGAACGGATATTAATTCTCACCCCATTCAGAAACGAAGAGCACTCAATCCCCCCGTATCTAGCAGCCATAAAGAGACTGCGATACCCCCCTGAGCTGATTGACCTTTACTGGCTGGAAAACGACTCCTCCGATGACACCCTAGCCCTGTTGAAGGAGGCTCAACCCACGATGCCATTCAACTCAACGACGCTTGAATCCATGACGCTTCACGGTCCAGTCCCAAAGAGTAAGCCTGGAGGACACAGAAAGGATATGGGCTACGGTCCTCGTCGGTGTGCATCGTGGCTCGTCATCTGGAACAAGTATTTCACACCCCGCATACAGAAGAGTAAAGCCGATTACGTGCTATGCTACTGGGCAGACGCAATCCCCCCAAGAAACGTCATCACGTACTACTTGAGAGTCTACAAGAAGTATCCTGATGCGGGATGGGTTGGAGGTAAGATGTACCGCAGGTATCCTAAGCATAACATCATTTTGAGTCCTTGGCCTGAGGATCTGTTTGACTCCAAGGAGATAGTCAAGTGTAAGATGACGGGGCATGTCTGGATGATGCCCCGAGAGCAGGTGGCGAAGTGCCATTTCTACCGTAAGGGTAGGGATATGCACATGTCGCTGGTGCTGGCTATGAAGAAGCTGGGGTTGCAGTCCTATTTCGAGCCAAAGGTTTTCATACACCACATATCCAATGACGGAAAAGTGCACTTCGCCGATGAGAATCCTTAATATCTGCATCAGGGACTACGCGGGGTTAACCTTCCGACTGACTGATGCCATCAACAAACATACTGAGCATGAGTCCAGACAGCTCATAATGGCTAAGCACAAGTGGGGTTACCCCTACGACATATTCACCAAGGACGGCGATGAGATCAGGAAGTGGATTGACTGGGCTGACGTGGTTAACTGCTGGGGGCAAACCTACCCTCTACGAGTGGCGGGTAAAATTCCTGATAAGCTGATAATAACCCATGTCGGCTCATACTTCCGTAGAAGTCCCGAGGAGAGGCATAAGGAGGCTTTGGAGCTGGGGGCGAAGGAACTTGTATGCACGCCTGATCTCTTAATATTTCCCGAGTTCATGTGGTTGCCGAATGCTGCTCCCGTGGACGAATGGGCTAAGATGAAGAGGGAGCACAGCGGGAAACCCATTGTATGCCAGTCACCCAGTAGCCAGAAAAGGAAGAACACTCAGGAGATAAGGAGGCTACTACGTTACAAAGAGAACATAGAGCTTGAGATTATCCGGCTGAATCAATGGGAGGAGTGTATGCGACGCAAGGCTATGGCGGACATCTACTTGGGCTCTTTCAATATTGGCTACGGGATGTCCTCGCTTGAGGCTTGGGCTATGAGTATTCCCGTGATCAACTACATAGTAAGCCCGCATAGGGAGCTTAACCTACGGGAGATAGGGTATCTACCATACTATGAGTCCCCCATCGAGAGGCTGTCTGAGGCGGTTGACGCTCTTCTGGAAGATAGATTATTGTATGAGAAATACGCGAAGCTCGGGTATGAATATGTGAAAGCCTTCCATGATTACCCTGTCGTCGCTGAGAAGTTCACTTTGTACTGCGAGGAACTAATCCAAGCTCCCTGAATCGCTTAAGCATCATCCTATGTGCATCCATTATGTCCTGAGCGTTCATCTTCTCCGTCTCGACAACGACGTTTCCCGTCATGTCGGGCCCGACGGCAGCGTATTCGGTTACGTCCCTAGTTAGAATCTTCATTCCAAAGGCTTCAGGGTCATCCCAAACTGGAGAGCCTGGGTAGGGAGTGAAGATGCACAGGATCGCCTCGTCGGGCATGACGGCCTCCACCATGTCAACCGTGTCCTGAACCGTTTCCCATGTCTCACCAGGGCTACCCACGATCACCGCTGCCTTGGCTTCAATCCCAGCTTCCTTTGTGAGTCTTATGGCCTCGAAGTTCTGCTCGACAGTGGTTTCCTTGCCTAGGTTGTCGAGTATCTGCTGGTTCCCAGATTCCAGTCCGTAGACGATCTGCACACAGCCCGCAGCGTCCATGGCCGTCAATATTTCTTCATCCACCTGATCAACTCTGGTTAGGCATCGCCAGAAGATGTCTAGTTTCTTGAAGCCGTCGAGGATTCTGAGGAGGCGTTTTCTGTTCAGCGTGAATGTGTCGTCTCTTATGCTGAAGGCGTGTATGTCGTACTGTTCGATGCACTCTTTGACTTCTCCTATGATATTCTCTGGGCTTCTAAAGCGAACCCGTTTTCCCCAAACTTTAGAGCAGAATGTGCATGATGCGGGACAGCCCCTGGCGGTGATTAGGCCCGTTGAGTGTAATCCATTAACTCTTCTATGATATTCTTTGATTGGAACTAGGTGGCGTGCAGGATAGGGGATTCTATCAAGGTCTTGAATTGGGATCATACCAATTATTTTACGTGTTTTGTCTTTCAGAGCTGTGAGAATGGCGCGCTCCCCTTCTCCGACAATTACCTTGTCGAAGTGTTCAACAAGATCGCTAGGAACACAGGTTGCGTGGGGTCCACCGACTATTCTTATCGCATCAGGATGCGTCTCCTTCAGGAAGTTGTTCACGGCTAGAGCCGATTTTATCAGGGGGCTTGAGCAGTACAACCCATAGAAGTCTGCATCCGTGTTCTCAAGAACCTTGAAGTCATCGTGGAAGTTCAGGTCCACCACCTCGGCTTCTACCCCGTTTTCCTCAAGAACCGCTCCCAGATAGAGGAGGCCTAGGGGTTCATCCCAGCAAGCGTCCTCCACAACGGGGTCTGGGGGGTTAATCAGCACTACCTTCATTTTGTCGCCTTCATCTTCTCTGCATACAATTTAATTCCTTCCTCTAAACTGTACTTAGGCTTCCAGAAAGGAGCTATTTTGTCGATGTTAAGGCTCCTTTGCTTCAAGTCATCAATGTCCCTAGGTGGAATCGTTTGTGTTTCGACTTTCCTAGATAGGGCTTTACCGATTAGAGGCGGGATGTCCTCGATGCGGGTTTCGATGCCGGTTGCTACGTTGAACACATTGAGTCCTTCTAGGTCTATCATGATTGCAGTTGCATCGACAACATCATCTATGAAGGTGAAGTCCCTGCTCTGCCCCTCTATGACCGTGAGTGGCTTGTCCTGTAGGGCTTGCTCCATGAACCGTCTCATCACATCCTTCTTGCTAGGATAGAACTTGTTGTCGAGATAGGTTAAATCTCCGAAGCAGTTGCTGTAACGAAGGATGGTGAGATCGACCCCGTATTTATGGTGGTAGAACTCGGCGTATCGTTCCTCGTTGATCTTTCCAATGGCGTAGAGGCACATCGGGTTGAACGGGTCAGACTCTTTGAAGTTCAGCCCATTGCCATAGACGCTGCACGAGCTGGAAAGGATCAGCTTTGCTCCCGTCTTTCTGGTCAATTCAAGAACCCTGAGCATAGATGCAATGTTGACTGACTCGTACATGGCGTTCTCGCTTACCCGCTCAATACTCACTGAGGCTAGGTGAATCACGACATCGACATCAGGCAGACTTGAGATATTGATTTTTGATAGATCATGGTTGAGGTAGGGTATTTCCTCTGGGAGGTTCGACCTTTCACGGCTGGTTAAATAGTCCAGTGCAACTACGTCGTGATCCTTCGCCAACAGGGGAACTAGGCTACTTCCCACAAAGCCTTCTGCGCCAGTGATAAGAATACGCACAGGTTTAACCCTCTTTCTCTATGTTCACACCTTCTGATATATAATAGTCAATGAGCGCAGCCGTAGACCAGTGAACCCAGAAGGGATTGTGCTTTAAAAGAGGCTGGATGTCAAGCCCCCGTCGAATGTTTCTGCCATACCATGACCTATCGTAGTTCCTTTTAATCTGCCGTAGATACCGTTTAGGGATTAATTGACCTGTGGGAATGCGTACTCGGGGGATTGCCCCTAGCTCTGGGTTGAGCCTTTTGGCGATTCTCTGTCGCAAACCCGTTTGTTTGTCTATGTCGGATTCTATTATGTGCCTCATGGGTTCTAGGCCATCGATTGGGCTGACGATCTTGCAGGGCATCGATGAAAGATAGTTTGTAGCTAGATCATAGTAGTTTTCATCAAGGAACGCTTTAATTGGATTCCTTCTTCTTCCGATAAGCTGTAGGAACGCATAGTTGAAGTGGTGTGCGAACCAGAGCTCTGTTTCCTCGTTACTCGCTGTCACCTTACCACTGCGTCTTAGAACATCTAGTGCCCAGTATAGCTCATTCACTGGATACGAGGAGGATCCGTTGAGGTATTTACAGGCGTTTTTGAAGTCGAAGAAGTACGAGTAGTAGGCATCGTCGAACCGAGGCAACAGCAGATAATCGTTTCTACTCCAGCCTTTACGCTGCATTATCTTCTTGAATGCGGGGATCTCTGCCCCCCAGCAGATAAAGACGAATCTGCCAAACGCCTTTCTTCCCCGTTTCTCGTATAGCTCCCTTAGAATCGCCGAAAGAATCCTGCTGTCCCATCCAGAGGAATGCAGTACAAAGTGGAACTTGTCTGAAGTCCATTTTTTATCAATGAATTTCATCAGCGCATTCTTGAAGCCATCCATGAATCCGTCGACCGTGACCTTTTTCGTCCTCGGCTTCACCTTCATCAGGTCGAACCAGTAGGATGGCAGAACCTCTTCATACGGCACTACGGTTATTTCCTTGAAGGGGGTTTGAAGGTCGGCTCCAGAGACACGGTAACGATATTTGTTGTTGAATGTCAGTTCATCTACGTCGGTGAAGTCATAGATTTTGTCGCTGACCTTTCCCGTAACGCTATTCCGATAGAGCCTCCGATAGTCACGCATGGCAGACACTCGGCAGTTCATCCATAAGCCTTTACCTCCTCAAACATTCTATCCCAGTCCTTGACGACGATCTCCCAGGAATAGTTTTCTATGATGAACTTTCTATTGGCTTCGCCTACTTGCGCCAGTAAGCCTCGATCACCATCCAGCAGCCTCAACCTCTTATTTGCTTCCCTCACGGCTACGTCATCTGGCTCACTTGGAATAAGCCACCTCTTGGGTACGGCTTTAGATGTGCTACAAATATCCGTGGAGATAACAGCCAATCCGCTGCTCATGGCCTCCAAGATGGTTCTTCCTACGCCATGAGCGCCGTTTTCCTTCATGAATGTAAGGTACACATCTAAGCTATTGTAGAAGCGTATCATCGGCTCACTTTCGCGGCCCTTAACCCTGAACTTCTTATCATGATCCGTCATCGTCTTCATGGGGTAACATAACTTCTCAAGAAGATACGCTCTTTTACGCTTGCTCTCCTTGTTACCAGCCCAGCCAACTCGCAGCTCCTTTGAAGGCGTTTTCTCGGTTGGCCTGTAGACTTCTGGGTCAACGCCCTCTCTCAGCAAAACAACGTTTTCTATGCCTAGCTCCCTCGACTTCTTTAGCAGTCTCTCCGTGCAGACAGCGTAAATATCCACGGGGGTGGGGGGAGAGGCGAAGGAGCTTCCGCAGCACCACATGATAAGAGGCTTCGTGCTGATCAGTTCTCGGATATGCGGTCTGAAGGCGTTCCAGATTGTTCGGCTGAAGCAGAATATGACTTCGTGGGCGTTTATGAGTTCAATAGTTAAGCCATCTTTCGGATAACCCGCGCAGATGGTTACGTCGTGTTCCGAGTAGGCTTTTACGCCTCGTGCGTAGAAGTCGTAGGCCCAGCCCCAACTATCGGGGATGAGCAGAACCTTCATTAGGCCACCAGCAGGTATATCGGTCTGATTCCATACCAGGTATCTTTGACCTTCATGCCCGTGTTTTCCTCAAGCTTGTTTTTGAAGCTCTCCTCTGAAAAGTTCCACAGGTTCCGCTTCTCCGCGGACAGCCATTTGACCTCGCTGGATTTGAGCGGGCATTCAACGAACATCCTCTTCGCCCTGCCTCTGAACAGTTGGAGAGCCTCGAAGGCCTTGGCTGGCTTCATTCGTATCAGATCGTGGTGGAAGACGCTCAGGAACAAGATATTATCGAAGCGGACGCCCTTCTTCAGATTCGTCAGGTATTTCTGCCAGCTTCCGACATGGTATCTCAGCCTCAGATTGCCTAAGGTTGCCAGGTATCTGGTAACGGCTATTCTCCTCTTATCGGTGTCGAGGGCCGTGACCACGGAGCCTTTCTTCGCCAGTTCTCTGCTGAAGTATCCCTCCGCGCAACCGATGTCGAGAACGGTTTTGCCTACCCAGTGTTTGAGAACGTAGTTGAGCCTCTGAGCACTGTCATGTCTCCATACCCCAAAGCCTTTCAATCGGGGATCATCGCAGGGCTGGTAGAGGTTCTTCCCCTTGTTGAGCTTGATTATCGTCTTAACCAGGGGGAAATCTCCTCTCCTAGTGGGGTTTTTATCGCGTGTGCTTATCACGCAGTTCACCTTGACCCGCATCTTTAGGTACTTCATTATGACCAGGCGGTGGTTCCCGTCGTAGACGTGTACCTGGCCGTCCCCGTCGAAGAAGCTGGATATGATGGACCCGGCATAGCCTTTTTCGTCGATGCTGTGGTATACAGCTATTAACGTGGCCATTCTCTGCTGGATGCATTTCTCCTTGTCGGCGGCCTTCTCACAGCCGTACCACCACCTTCCAGCTTTAAGGGCAGCTCTACCCCATTCGGCAAGGGGGCTCTTGTTCAGATCCTGACCCTTCATTAGCATGTCGAGGGTGGCCATGAACATCTTCTCTCTCTGCCCGAGGGGTATCAGGGTGTTCAGGATCTTGTAGCTCATCAGGAAACCTCCATAAGCTCTGGGAGAGGGGTGTACTGCTCCACTATCTTGCTCCACGACAGCTTCTCGAGTACCGTCTGCCTAGCCGCTTCTCCCACCCGCCTTCTAAGCTTCTCATCCGATTTCAGCATCTTAAGAATTGGAATATATTTGGATGGATGTGCTCTGCTTGAGAGGATAAACCCGTTTTCACCATGGACTATGTATTTGCTCACATCTCCTACATTGGTGGTTACCACGGGTAAGCCACAGGACATGGCTTCGTAAACGACTAGGGGATGTGCTTCAAAGATGCTTGTGACTGTCAGGGCGTCAACCGAATGATAGTACCGCGGCATCTTATCATGGGGATACTTTTTGAAGCCTGCAACGCGTAGTTTAAACCCTCCCCGCTTCGCAATATCACCCGCTAGGCTAAACCGTTTGATAGGCCGGGAGCTATTTCCCACCCAGCCAATGGTGAACTCTTTACGCCGTCTGGTTTTAGCTGGTGTGAAGAGTTTACTATTGACTCCATGGGTGAGGTGGAGAACATTTTTAGTGGGAAACGCTTTCCTTAGCTTCGCCTGGATTTTTTCGTTGCAGGCGCCGTAAAACTTGAATCGGCCACACTTCGCCTTGAAGGTAGGTAGCATCGGGAGTTGTTCTCCGCCAGCCATGCAGACCACTGTGTTCTGCGGGTAGAGGCGGTCCATAAGTCCCATCTTCATCCAGGGGTAGACTAGAACCACGTTGTAATGCAGGGGATTAACTTTTTCAAGGTCTGCGAGGTCGACGATTGTTCCAGTGAACTCAGGCATCGCCTTCAGGAGCTCTATAGATGCTATGTCCCAGGCCCAGTCATAGGTGTCTACGATC
>SDBU01007944.1_pt1 | contig 12133 bp, 17 predicted proteins | sample 2277071 | NCBI WGS metagenome assembly SDBU01 (sample SAMN10397929, study PRJNA504765) | marine sediment metagenome | isolation source: marine sediment core GS08_GC12, 126 cmbsf | place: Arctic Ocean: Gakkel Ridge, Loki's castle | collected 2008
AGGGGCGGGACTTAATAGACGAGACGTGGAAGCGGTTGCGGTCCCTGAGCCAGATATACCACTGCCTGGTAGTAACTGCCACCCAAAGCGACGCGGCAGCCTACGACACCAGAGTGATCACTAAAAAGAACTTTAGCGGGGACAAGCGAAAGAATGCCCACGTAACGGGGATGATAGGATTGAATCAAACTCCCGCCGAAAAGAAAAAAGGCGTGACCCGATTGAATTGGGTGGTATTAAGGGAGGGGAAGTTTAGCGAAACTAAATGTGTGTACGTGGCCGGTGCTTTATCTATCGCCAGCCCTTGTATTAAAAGTTGTTGGAAGGATTAGAAAATGATTTATACAGACACTGAAGCTGCTTGTGATGTATGCGGAACAGAGTATGGGGGCGCATCCTCTGTAAAAGAAACTCGGAAACTTCTCAAAGCAAAAGGTTGGGTGAGAAGAAAAAATGAAAACGGTTAGAATTATCAAATCAAGTAATGGTCTCTATATTATGAGACTGGGCGGGGGCATTTATGTGTTGACTAACAAAACCAACGCAACCAGATTTGAAACTACCAAGGAGGTAAGAACAGCCATTGACTTTTGTAAGGGCAAACTCTGTGGGGGCAAATACACCTACTCAAAGATTAAGGGGAATGGTAATGTACAAGCTTAAGTATGACGACACGGTTGAGTATTTCGAGGACAAGGATGAAGCCAAAGATGCCGCCCAACAAGATCGGGTGCCTTATGTATTGAAATGGAAAGTCCTGAAAAATAAAAAGGGCAAAAAGATCGGGGCCAAGTCTGGGAAATACCGCATCACCAAAGTCAAGTCAAAAGATATAGGCACTGACGTGCTCAAAGCCGGGCCTGGACCGGCAGCATTGGATGATCCCCGCACCGTCCGGGAGTTCGTGGAAGACATGATAGGTGCCGGACGCAGGCACTTAGGAATTCGTGCAGTAGCACAAAGTTGCCGCTGGGAACACCATATGCCGGCCATTAACGCCATTCTTAAAGAATTTCCAGAAAAATAAAATATTTATCATCAAGGGGCAGCATTTTCTCCGATAATATAATAGTAAAGCAAAAGTAAGCTAACAATCGAAATTTATTTTGGAAAGGTAAGGTAGGAAACAATGGCAAAGAAAACGACAATGAAGATTTCAAAAGACAAGGCCGTGAGGGTGTTCGAGCACTTCGGATTCAAGACTGCGGGCAAGTGGACTCCGGAAAAGATGACGGAGAAGTTGAACAACCTCATCGAGTCCATCGACCCCAAGGTGAAGATCAAAAGCAAAAAGGTCAAGGCCCTGGTTGCTGAACTCGTCGCCGCCGATACCATCGTGGTCAAGGCTGGAGAGAAGGACAAAGAGGCCGCCACGCCCAAGGACAAGAAAGACAAGGGCAAAGCCAAGGACGACAAGAAGACGGTCCCACCCAAAAAGAGGGGCATCACCCGCCTGGACGCCGCCACTAAGGTTTTGTTGGGCATGAAGAAAAAAGGCCTGACGGTTGAAGAGGTCGTCGCCGCAAGTGATGAAATGTGCGTCGAAGACGGCGGCACATCCAACTTGAACGAGGCCAAGTATTCGTTCAAGCTTGCGGTCAGAGTCCTGGAAGTGGCTGAACTGATCACCGTGTCGGAAGACAAGGAATCCGTAAGACTCGCATAAAAGACTCCTTAATTAGTGCTGGTTTGGGTTGGAGTTAGTTTTCCCTTTCGCCAACCCAAACCATATTCCTTTTCATAGGTTAGGGATTTGCTGTGAAAACGAAAAAAGAAAAGACATATGGTGCTGCAGTAAGCGTCCGGGGCGATTGCTTGTATTGTCCCTTGCCTCTTAGCATTGACACCTATTTTAACTGCTTGACAGACTGTCACCACTGTTACTCCCGCCGATTAAACCGGACGTGGGGCATGGACCTCAGACCCGCCGACCCGAACCAAGTGCGAAAGAAACTTGAGAATGGATTGAAAAATAAGAATCCCCGGTCATCCTTGGCTTGGGCTTTGAAGCATAAGAAGACTTTGAGATTAGGCAACCGCACCGACCCATATCAAAAAGCGGAAAAGAAACGAAAGATCACCCGCCGAGTTATGAGGCACCTAATAGACTTGGATTGGGAATTCGTTGTTCAAACTAAATTCTTAGACAACATGATGAGGGATGAGGATTTAATAGAGGAGGCCGCTGATAAGGATTTGATTACTATCATGCCTGTAATTTCTCCGGGTATGGAGAAAGATTGGGAAGTTCTCGAAAGAAAAAGAACACCCACTATTGAAACTCGGTTGGAGATTATAAAGGATTTGATAGAGTCAGAAGTACCTTTGGGTGTCAACGGCGAACCATTCATTCCCGGATTCCATACTACTGAGGATTTTCGACAGACCATACAACGACTGGCTGAGGTAGGGGTAGAAAGCTACAACACCTATAATCTTCACTTGAACGATCACGTGGCCAAGCGGCTACACTCTATAGGATTGCCCATCGAAAGAATATGGAGATTGAATCAAGATAAAAAATGGGCTTCCACTCAAAAGTATCTTTGTCATATAGCACAGCAGGAGGGTATGATATTAGGGTGCCCGGACTTCGTGAATACCGGACCCAAATGGAAAGAGGAAAGAAACACGTGTTGTGGCATTAGCGTGGGAAATCCATCTCGATTCAATACTCATCATTGGAAAAAACTATTACGAAAAGGACAATCCCCCAATAAGATTTTAAGGAAAACCTGGGAGGGTATAGGGGATGAGAAATTAGGCGAAAAGATAGTCAAGGGCGTTCCTTGCGATAACTATACAATGAAAGATGCGGGAATGATATGAAAGGAAAAGAAAATGGGAATTAGAATAGCTGAGAATTTTGAAGAAAAAAAGTACGCAGATTTGGAAAAATTAAAACCGGGGGACACTTTTGAAAATGATGAGGACTTGCTCTTCTTAGTTATCAATAATGTCTGGGATGACGAAGATGATGATGACGAAAAGTGTAAATGGACAGCAGTGGATTTAAGTACAGGGAAAACGTCCTCCATAGAGGATGACAAAAGAATACGCCTTGTTGATTTGGTAGTATCGAAAGAATAATGATAAGAAAAAATACACCAATTGAAACTTACAAGGTCCAGGGCAGGACGGTCTACGTCAAGAGGGAGGACTTATGTACTGAGCCTCCCGGTCCCCCTTTTAGCAAGTGCCGGGGATTATACGCCAAGTTGAAAAAGATGAAAAGGGACGACGGGGTGAAGGTAGTGGGTTACGTGGAAACCCCTATTTCCATGGCTGGATGGGGTGTGGCGTGGGTAGCACAGAAATTAGGTTTGAAAGCTGTGATATTTGACCCACGATATGTTCACACCCCTCCCGCTACCATTTTGGTTCACCGAGAAAAGTGGAAACAATTCGGCCCCGATATTATCCCTATCAAAGCTGGGATGACCTGCGTGAACCAGCATATTGCTAAGAAAATACTGAAAAAGGAATACGGCAAGGATGCTGTGATGTTGCCTATAGGTATTAGTTTCAATGAGACAGTATTAGAAACAAGCAAAGAACTTCATCGTTTGTTGGATAGGTCTTCTTGGAAATTTACTCCTCCCGGACATATTGTAGTTTGCGTAGGGTCTGGAACGATTTGTGCGGGGTTGTTGGGGGGACTAAAACTAAATCCCCGCACGGAATTGATAGGAGTGATGGCCTATAATAAGAACATGAGAAAGAAAAGAAAGTCTATCTTTGCCAAGGCTGGGGTGAAAGACAAGAACACCCTCATGCCGTCCGGTATAGATTTCAAATTGATAAACCAAAAATGGGAATACACCGAACCATCCCACGCCACGTGTCCTTTTCCCTGCCATCAATACTATGATTTGAAAGCGTGGGAGTGGCTATGTTGTCATATTGATACTCTGCCAGGGATTGTGTTGTTTTGGAATATAGGGAGTGAAGCGGAATGAACTACACTGGAATAGAAGAAGCCATCAATTTGATTGAAAACAGTGATCGAAGCAAATATCCGACAGTGGATGCTTTAAAAATGGCTGTTGGAAAACTTCGTCAAGAGCAAAAGATAATGAACAGTCTCCAAGAAGATAATGATAAACTTCTAAATGACGCAGAGATTGCACGTAAACTATTAGGAGATTTAGGTTTCCGTGCAGAATACAATACTGAGAATGACTTGATGCGGGCAGCCATAGTAGCGGCTTTACTTATTAAAGATTTATGGTATTTTCAATCGGATGATCCCAACCACGAAAGAGAATCTGAAGCAATAGCGTCCATGAAGACTACTTTTGAAGAGGCTATAAGAGTATCATTCCTACCTGAATGTAATCGTCAATACAGAGACGGTGGAGTTACCAAATGTGGCAAGGCAGATAGTGAGTATCACCAAAAAGCATGTTCCAAAAGATGCTTAATAGCATTGAAAGAGAATACAGAATGAGCCCAGTAACTAACGAAAAAAATTGCCGATGTATCACGTGCAAAAAGGATTTCCATTATTTGGGGATAACCAGGCACAGGGCGATGCACAGAGATAAGAAAGAGGTTTGTGAAATTACCTACACGGACGGAAGAACATATTTGCACGATTTTACTCAAGAGGACGAAAAAGAATGAAAAATTTTCTCAAAAACAATATTGTAGCGATCACAGACACCCTCATAAGATTGATTATAGTATATACATTATTCGCGTTATTTTTTATTCGTGTGCAGAGAAAATCATGAGTTACTACGACTTGAGAGCCGAAGTTGCTAAGATCATACCCCGCACCCCGAACTTTCGGACAGGCAAAGAAGCCCCTAAACCTGTAAAAGAAAAGGGACGCAAGAGCGGGTACTCTGAATTCAAGCTCACCACTCAAGAATGGGTAAAGCAAGAGCGATTGTTAAATACTCAAGAAGTAAATTCTTTCGTCGAGGTAAGTTGCAGGGCGGCAGCTTGTCCCATGCCGTTGAATTTAGACGTATGGGATGGGCTGCTTTGCCCGTTTGGGTGTAAGTATTGTTACGCCAATGCTTTCCGGGCATCCTTATATACGGCGTTTTTCGATAATGCAAAGACCATGGGTATGCGTCATTGCAATCCTGATAAGTATAAAAGGGAAATGGATGTGTTGCTAAAGATGCGGGGAAAGAATCCACACGACGTGAAAAGTGATATAGCCAAGGCCATAGCATTAGAAATCCCCATCCGGTTCGGCATACGGTTTGAGGACTTCTTAGCTGAGGAAGCCGAAGCCGGGATTAGTTTACAAATGTTGAATTATCTGGCTGACAACGATTATCCTTTAATGATAAACACTAAGGCCGATTTAGTAGGCAAGAAAAGATACTTGAAAGCCCTGTCCCGAAATAAAGGTAAGACGGCGGTGCACATGACTTTGATAAGTAGTAACGAAAAACTGCTGGCTGAGTTAGAGCCGGGGGCACCGACTTACAAAAGACGGATATGGGCAATGGAAAGATTAGTGCAGGCCGGAGTGAGAGTCGTGGCCCGGATAGAACCATACTTACCTTTCATAAACGACCGATGGGATGAAGTAAGTAGGTATATGATTGATTTAACGGAAGCTGGGGTGAATCATATCACTTTCGATACTTATTCTTACACGGCTAAAAATCCGGGCATCAAGCAGTCTTTCGTCAACGCCGGGATAGACTATGAGAGAATGACTCTTGTTGGATGTGATTCCCAGGCATTAGGAAGTTTGATGCTGGGAGAATTTATGAAGATGTTCCGGAAAGCCGGGTTCAGCTGTAGCACCTTTGATATGGGCAATGCCCCGGACAACGACGACCCTATATGCTGCGAGGTAGGGGATTGGTTCCAGGGTGGGTATAACTATGGGTCTACTGTGTACGCAGCACGGTACATCAAGGAGCGTGGTGGGAAAAGCACTTCGTGGGGGGACTTTGAGGGTTGGGTGAATGAAAAGGGTGGATTCTTGTCTGAGAGTCTAAAAAGAGAGGTTCACGAGCTTTGGAACTGTGGGGGGAATAGTGCCTATTCGCATTCTTGGGCCAGAGGGATGGTAGCTGTAGGCAGCGACCGGGGCGGATTGATTTGGAAATTTGACGATAGTGATTTTAGGCAGGACATTTTGGAGAACTTAAAATGAAAAATCTACGGGTAATATATTTTTGTGATATAGACGATGGCATGGAACAAGAACGTCTGGACATTCAAAAGTTTTTAGCAAGAGTCCACGGATTAAAAACGAAAGTAGAATTGTGGGACGTGCCCCCCTTTGAGGAAAGGTTCGACGTTCTGTTTTTCGATTGGGGTGGGATGAGCATGGGTAATTCTATGTTAGAGCATTTCTGTGGTTATGTAATAGAGAATGCGGAAAACAATCCTGGTCGAATTTACATCATGTCCTCCAGTATGACAGAATATGCTATGAAAGAGGCATTAGCGGAATTGGAAGATAAACCAAATAATATTTACCTGACGAAAGAAAAAGCCAAAATGGCTTTGTCATGTTTAAATGTTTGAAAGGATAAGAAAATGAGTTGGAATGGGTTTTTTACTGCCATACAGTGGCAAAACATTTGGTGGAGGACCATCTCTGGATATCAAACTTTTGAAGAAATAGCAAAATGGTTAAATGACAACGGAAGCGATTATTTTAGAGAGGCACATGGTGTGAGAAGGCTCTTTGGGAGATTTTGTCATGATGCCAACGTGAAAGATGACGAGTGGGTGAGATTCTTTTCTCCCGAAACTTTGGAGGATAAGGATTTAGTGCAACATATTATGGATCATCAATTTAGACCTATAAACAATTTTGCCCAACGTGCTGTCTTTTTTCAAATCTTTGACAAGCATAAGTCTGTGGTAGAGGTTGCAAGAATGCTTTATAAAGAAGAATCCATTGTATTAGGATGTGTTCTCGTTTTCGCTGCTCGATATATAAATGAAAGAGGGGACGGAAACACGTTGTTGAAAATTGGGGAAGATGTTCCCAACCAACAACGTGACATCGAAACCAGAAAAGTAATAAAAACTTTACCCTCCTTTATAGAGCAGTGGGAAAGCCGCAAAAATGTGAAGATGAGTATTGAAGGAATCCGTGATCCAAGATATTGGGCTCAAAACCCTCGTGACATTTATACTAACTTACCTGAACATTGGAAGGATTTTCCGGATGAAAAAAGCTGATCACCGAATTGAAAAGATTTTTGCCCACGCAGCAGCTTTACAACAAAGTGGACGCCTGCGCAATACGATTTACGGGCTGAAAAAATCCGTGTATATCTTGAATCAAGATTTTACGGTGCTTTTAAGGTTCCCCCTACGACAGAGCGAAAATCCTTTTGATTCACCCATTTCCTTTGCAGCGAATGATTATGATAGTAGCATCTTCGCAGAGAAGGACGGTAAGATATGTTTTGTCCAAGAGCAGGGGGATTTCGTGCGGGAGAAAAGCTGCCGGACTCCGGGACAAAGTCCCAAAGAAATAAAAAAGATGTTCAAAGACTTATCCAATGTGGGTAAGAAGAAAGACAAGGCCACTCTCAATACGGACTTCGTGAAACTTTTAGACGAAAGTTTGAGCCACGTGGAGTTCAGTGCTCGTAAAGGGTCTTTGATAATCAAGCAACGGAACATCTATGACGGCAGCGTGATCACTATCGTCAAAAAGAAAAAGAAGGGGCTGGGTGTTTCCTCCGATGCCAAGCTCGAATCCTTCAAGCCCATAGGTATTAGAACTAATGATTTGTTGGCCCTGTTCGCCTTTGCCGAGAGCGTGTCCTTTTACTTCAACAATAAAGGAATCACATGGGTGGAGAGTGAAGACCGGAAGATGCCTTTCAAGGGTATAATCAGTCAATGTATTTACGACGAATTAGGAGTTACTTGATGGGCGGAAAAAGTAGAAAGAGCGGCGGCGTGAGTCAAGCTTTAATAAACAAATTGATTGGAAAGAAAAGTGGAAGACCCAAGACTAACAAAATCGGCGTATCTGGAAGCGGTAAAAAAGCAAAACCTGATGCCAAACTTCTGGATGAGTGACGAGTATATCGAGAAGGCTGATTTGAAATGGCTTAATAGTGGCAGCGAGTGCGGCTGGGCGCAACCCGATATGTTAGAATGGTTTTTTCCTGTAATGACAAGACATGCTATGTTTAGAATAGATATGCCAAAGAAAATCTATTCAGGATTTCTTAACTTAGAATTGTTTCCTCCTGGAGAATTCTTGGACTATCAATATATTTATGATCCAGGCGATTTTGTAAACTTAGATGGTCATAAGTGGAAACAGTTTCGACAGGACATCAGGAAATATACCAAAACCGTAGGGGAGACTTGTTATATTAAAATACAACCCGGAGAGTATGCAAAAGAAGTTAATAATTTACTTTTGACGTGGGCTGGAGAAAAGGAATTTTTCGATAATCAAGTGATGGTAAGATATACTCTGGCAGGGGAGAATCGGTGGGGATTGTTTGCAGATGGAAAATTAGTAGGAATGAATATATGGGATGAGAATTATATGTTCGTCAACTATCGCTATTGCATAGACGACGGCTCCCCCAATCTCAACCGATTTCTAAGACATCAATTCTATACACATCCCGTAATTTTAAACACAATGAAACTTATCAACGATGGCGGCTCTTTAGATGACAAGGGGTTGAGAGAATTCAAGCTGAGACTAAACCCCATACGTGTAGAAACAGTAACCTCTTACAAACAGGAGAACACTAATGAAAATCAATGATTACATCAAAGAAATTAAAAAACTTGATGCTTGCGGTGAGGCAATTAAGGATGCATTGAAATACGAAACTTCTCAAGACCTGTGGGAAGATTGCAAACGTGGAGATTGGATGTTGTGGCTAATTGGTAAAATGTCCGGTGAGCCTGGAAGTGAAAAAAGAAAAAAGTTAGTTATTTCCGCTTGTAAATGTGCAAGATTAGCATTGGTCCATGTGCCAGAAGCAGAAGACAGACCATTGATAGCCATTGAAACAGCTGAGAAGTGGGTAAGAAACGAGGATGGCACCACTTTGGATGATGTACGGAGTGCCGCTGCCTATGCCGCTGCCTATGCCGCTGCCGCTGCCGCTGACGCTGCCGCTGCCGCTGCCTATGCCAGAGAAAAAACTTTGGTGGAGTGTGCCAACATTGTTCGTGAAGATTACCCCAATATAGATATGATTATTAAAAGGAGACACTAATGAAAATCAATCGTGAAAAACTGTTGGACCAGTTAATTTCGGTCCAACCCGGACTCTCTCAACGGGAAGTCATTGAACAATCATCTTGCGTGGTATTCCAAGACAAAAGAATTTTGACTTTCAATGACGAGGTGGCATGCTCCCGGAAGTCCTGTTTGGACATAACGGGGGCGGTGGTGGCAGAGCCTTTCATCAAAATCCTCGCCAAGTTAAAAGAGGACGACATCGACATCGAGGTGAAGGACGAGGAGATCATTATCAAAAGCGGCAAGAAAAGGGCGGGGATTCGCATGGAGGCAGAGATACTGTTGCCCGTGGAAGATTTGGAAAAGCCTAAGAAGTGGAGCAAATTGCCGGACGACTTCGGGGACGCTGTGCACTTAGTTACCCGATGTGCAGGGAGTGATGCCTCCGAGTTTGTCATGACTTGCGTCCACCTTCATCCCAAATGGATAGAGGCGTGCGACAACTATCAAGCCGGTCGATATACCATTGCTATCGGTATCGACAAGCCCTTCTTGATACGGAGCGAAAGTTTGAGCATGGTGGAGTCGTTGAACGTCACCAAATTCTCCCAAACTAAAAACTGGGTACACTTCAAGAATCCCGATGGTCTGATACTCAGTTTCCGAAAATACCTGGACGAATATCCCAGCATGAAGAAAACCATAAAGATCAAGGGCGACCCGTTGACCTTACCCAAAGGGATTAAGGACTCAGTGGAGCGGGCTGAAATCTTTTCCTCTGAGAATGCCGAGGATAAGAAAATCCACTTGCAATTGAAAGGCAAGGTCTTGCGGCTCAAGGCAGACGGAGCATCGGGGTGGTATGAAGAGCCTTTGAAGATTAACTACAAGGGCAACAAGTTGTCTTGCCGAATGGACCCGAATTTGCTGGTGAGCTTGGCCGAAAGAAATAGCAAGTGTACGGTGGATAAGAGTCGCATGATGGCTCAAACCGGAAAGTTCAAATATATCACAGTATTGAGCGACTAATGAAGAATAAGGTTATATATGGCAATTGCTTGAAAATGATGAGGGATATGTCAGACAATAGCATAGACACTGTTATTACTGATCCACCCTACGGATTGAAATTCATGGGTAAGAGTTGGGATCACGGCGTGCCCGGACCTCGTTATTGGAAGCAATGCCTGCGTGTGTGTAAGCCGGGAGCAATCTTAATGGCATTCGGGGGCACTCGTACCTATCACCGATTAACTTGTGCTATAGAGGACGCTGGGTGGGAGATTCGGGATTGCATACAATGGATTTACGGTAGTGGTTTTCCTAAATCTTTGGATATAAGCAAAGCAATAGACAAGGCGGCGGGTGTTGAGAGGGAAGTGGTTGGGAAAGCAGGGGAAAGTGGTAGTGAAAGAAATTGTATGTCTGGGGATTTTGCAGGGGGCATCTATAATGAAACCATTCCAGCAACTCCACTCGGTAAAATCTGGGCCGGTTGGGGTACGGCATTGAAACCGGCCTGGGAACCCATCGTGGTGGCTATGAAACCATTGGACGGGACATTTGCTACCAACGCTGAGAAATGGGGCGTGGCTGGATTTAACATTGAGGGGGGGCGGATACCTACAGAGGATGAGAACAGAAGAAGTGTGGGGGGATTTAACTCCAAATCCGAAATATATAATAATAGCAAAAAATATGAAGTAGATGGCTTCGATTTACCTCCAACAACGGGCCGTTTCCCTGCCAACATAATACTTGACGAGGAAGCCGGGCGGCTTTTGGATTTGCAGAGGGGGGAAAGCGTCTCGTCAGGAGGGGGTGGTTTCAAATCTCCTTGTTGGACTGAATCAGCTCCTGATAAAATGAAAAAAGATTATGGTGAAAAAATAGGAATGGGAGATAGAGGCGGTGCTTCCCGCTTCTTTTATTGTGCAAAAGCGTCACAGGAGGAACGCAACGCAGGGTGTGGGGGGCTGCTGAAAGAACGTGGTGGTGCCTCAGAAAAGGGATATACAGAAGATATGGCCAAAGGGGTAGACAGAAATCGTCTGGTTCCTAATTTTCACCCCACCGTTAAGCCTCTTGCCCTGATGGAATACCTCTGCAAACTCACCCGCACGCCCACCGGGGGCGTAGTATTAGACCCTTTTGCCGGTTCGGGTACCACGGCTTTGGCTTGCTTAAACACTCATCGAAAATACATTATGATCGAAAAGAAAAAGAAATATTACCGCATAATGAAAGCCCGGATTAAGGGCCGTAAAAAGAATAGAAGGTTGTTGGATGAATAAAGGATTTTTTAGTAAATCTGAAATTGCTACACAGCACGTGCCGCGAACTCCCCGGTGCGGATTGTGCGGTCTAAGTAAAACTTGCATCTCTCCAAAGATGAAACCGGACGGAGAGGGCCGGAAGAAAATATTGATAGTAGCTGAAGCACCGGGACGTAACGAGGACGAAATGAACACCCCCTTAGTAGGCAAGGCAGGTAAGAGATTAAAAAGAACTTTGAAAAAATTAGGCGTAAATTTAGCCCGCGATTGTTGGAGGACCAATGCCGTCATTTGTCGTCCCCCGGAAAACGAAACCCCCAACAGCGAAAAGATAGAGGCGTGCCGTCCTAACCTGTTACAAACCATTAAAATTTTAGACCCCAATGTTATTATCCTTTTGGGCGGGGTGGCGGTGGAGTCTTTCTTGCCTACTATCTGGAAAGAGAAAACGGCCTCCGTGGGTAAGTGGGCGGGATTCATTATTCCCTGTCCCAAACCCAACATGTGGATAGCACCCACCTATCATCCTTCTTTTCTCCTACGCAAGCCCAGCCCCATAACAGATAGGCTATTCGAGAAACATTTAAGAGCAGCGGTAAAACATAAAAAGAAACCATGGTCAGTCCCACCTTCCTACTCTGAGCAAATTGAGGTAATCACCATCCCTACTCAAGCTGCTCGCATCTTAAACCAG
>SDBU01007945.1_pt1 | contig 12133 bp, 8 predicted proteins | sample 2277071 | NCBI WGS metagenome assembly SDBU01 (sample SAMN10397929, study PRJNA504765) | marine sediment metagenome | isolation source: marine sediment core GS08_GC12, 126 cmbsf | place: Arctic Ocean: Gakkel Ridge, Loki's castle | collected 2008
GTAGGAATGGCTTGCGGAACTAGATTTTATTTAATAGGAATAATGCTCACTACTGTAGGTTGTAGTTTAATGTATTTCATGACATACACCAAATTTGGGCAGAAGGGTTTAGCACAAGATATAATAGAACTTGATTTTCCCATCACTAAAGATTATTCCCTGGTTTTAAGTCCCATATTTTTACGACATTTGAAATATTATTCAATGTTGGGAATAGATTCGATAGATGAGAAGACAAACCGCATTAGTTTCATTGTCACTTTCAAGAAAAAATCAAAACTCCTATCACTGAAAAAAAGTAGAGAATTCTCAAAGGAGTTAGATTCTAAAGTAAATTTATTATCAGATATCCAAAAGCTTCCCTTTATTTCAAATGTTAAAGTTATTGATGGAAGTCATTCAGTTGAAATTTAAAAAAGTCGTGTAAAAACAGAAAACAACTTTCAAAACGGTACCAATTTGATCGTTTCTTCCAATATTTTTCTACTTAAAAGAAATTTAATTCATTTTATCATTATTTTGGTTAATAAGTCTAATTTATTTTTCATATCACGATAGTACAGGTTCAGTAGTATATCATCCAGAAGTACCACTAATTATTCAAAAAGCACATACTTAATAATAATAAAAACCTATTCACTTAACTCAAATTTATAGAAAAAATTCTATGAAGTGAAATAAAATTGAAAAGTAAAAACAACAGACAAATTACCATTTTTATTCTATTGTTCTTAGCATCTATTTACATTATAAATTTTAATAACTTTGTATCAGAACCAAGTAATGTTATTAAAAATAAAGTAAAAGATGAGGATATTTATAGTACACCAAAAGCTTCGCTTGTTGAAGATTGGAGTGTGACTTGGAGCGAAGGAGTTAATGAGCAGGGAGAGGGTGTTGCAGTAGATGTATCAACTGGCGATATTTACGTCACAGGATATATTAATGACGTTGATGGTGATGTTATATTAATCAAATATAATAGTAATGGAGACCAGCAATGGAATGTTACATGGGATAATGGAAAGGATGAAACGGGATATGATGTGGCTGTAGATTCTCAAGGTTTTGTATATGTTGCAGGATCTAATGGAACTTTTACTACAGATTCTTCGGATGTTCTGTTATTAAAATTTAATAGTACTGGGGAACAAGAATGGAATAGAACATGGGATAGTGGAGAAAATGATGCCGGTCGGGCTTTAAAAATAGATTCGCAAGATAATATTTATATAGCAGGACGAACAAAAAATTTGGAAGCAGATTTACTTCTTTTGAAATATGATAGTTCTGGCGTATACAAGTGGAATTCAACATTTGGGGGGCCTAATGCTCAATATGGATATGATCTTGCTTTAGATTCATCGAATAATATTTATGTAGCAGGTCTTGATGGGCTCAATCCTGATTTTGATTTATTACTAGTTAAATTTAACAGTTCTGGTTTCCATGAATGGAACATGACATGGGGGGGGACGGGTAATGAGCAAGGATTTGGTGTGGCGCTTGACTCGGGAAACGGCGTTTATATTACAGGTTGGACAACAAGTTTTGGTGCATTAAATAAAGATATGGTAGTTGTAAAATATGACGCTGCAGGAAATTGGCAATGGAATCGAACGTGGGGAACGAATCTAAATGATGAAGCTAGAAGTATTGGGGTAGATTCGGCAGATAATATTTACATGTATGGTTTTACTACATCTGCTAATGTAAGTATAGTAAAATATAGTACTTCGGGAGAGTTTTTATGGGATAAACAATGGGGTAACACTCCCACATATGCATATTGGGGTCATGACTTATTTATAGATTCTTTTGATAAAATCTATATCACAGGAAAAAATCGTACAGGTGGTATAGCAATTTATGATATTTTTGTAACAAAGTTATCGATTGAAGCCCCTGGTGATTTCATATTATCATCTAATGCAGGAAGTCCCGATGATGATGGTGCATTTACTCTGACATGGACCAGTTCAAGTGGAGCAAATAACTATTCAATCTATCAATATTCGAGTTATATAACAGATATTAATGGAAGCTTAACATATAACGGAAAAACAAATTCTCTCTCATTTCCATTTAGCGGATATTCTAATGGTAGTTATTACTTTATAGCCGTAGCCCACAACAATTTCGGAAATAGATCTTCAAACAATATTAACATTGTTGTAAGTATTTCACCACCATCACCACCTGGTTCTTTTGTATTATCTTCGAATGCAGGATCTCCTGATGACGATGGTACATTTACGCTGTCATGGACGAGTGCGAGTGGAGCAATTAATTATTCACTTTATCGACATTCGAGCTTTATTACTCAGATTAATGGTAGCTTAACAGTGCTAGCTAGTGAAACTAATTCCATCTCACTTCTGCAAAGTGGTTATTCTAATGGTACTTATTTCTTTATGGCCGTAGCTTTTAATGTTAATGGCAATACAACATCAAATGTTCTTATGATAATAGTTGCAATTCCAGTAGACACTTCAGCAACTCCTGGTATTTCTGGATTTAATCTAATAATTATCGGTTTAGTAATTGGAATTTTATCTGTTACCCTGATTAGAAAAAAATCAAAACTCAAATAACTAAATTCTATTTTCTTTTATTTCTCTCTTTATCGTCCAAAGCTAATTTCAATTTCTTTCAAAACGGTACAAATTTGATCGTTCCTTCCAAATTTTTCGAGATAGCTTCTTTTGTAAATAATAAAGGAACATATTTTCCTCTTACCCACAATTTCATGAGATCCTTGTAATGCTTATGAAATGGTAAGCCTGATTGTCCACCAGGAAGTGCTACTTGAGATTTATCCCAATCAGATAAATCGTGAATTTGTCGAAATGAAGGTCCTGCGAACATCTGAAAATCTTTTGAGGGAAAACAGTACCCATTATTAAGAGTGTTTCTATCTCCACCCCTCTTAAATGGTCCAATGTTTAGCACCTTTGCGTCCTTATTTACAGATGAAAATGGGTGAGTTAGGGTGAGTTTATGTAGGTTACCCCACTTCCATTTGTTTAAATCAGAAGAAAATCTTTCTGTCAATTGTTTAATTGTTCCTTTTAGCGTTTTGACAAGGAGTCTTTGAAGTTCTTCCTTTTTTTCATTAAATATTTCAAATAAATATAGGAGATCAAAGTAAGTTGGATCGATTAATTCTTTACCAATAATAGGTGTTAAAATCTCAAAAATAGTTTTTTGGCACCATATCTTATAGATGGAGGCTTCAACACTATTTTTTGTCAAGAAAAAATCCCATTTATCTAATAAGGATATAATTTCAGGTTTGATATCATGTGATGTATTTGTTTTTACGTAACCTATCATTATAGGTAAAAGTTCGGCGGTTTCTGCAGAATAAAGATCATTTTGAAAATCTTTAAAATCTTGAAAGGAAATCTTCACTTTTGATTGTAGCAAATTCTTCAACCTTTTTTGCCTATAAACTCCACTTGACTCTTGAGAAATGAGAATTCCATTTGGAGCTTTATCTTCATTATGATTTGCTGTGTATACAAACCCACTATTAGGATTGTAAATTGAAAACATTTTTTCAAATGGGGCGGGGCCCTTCCAATCGTATTTTTCATTGGTACCAGGTGTAATAGTGGCGCCATCACCAAAATTTCTAATCGGAATTTTTCCACCATGTTGGTGACCAATATTGCCCTCGATATCACCGTATATAAAATTTTGAGGATTCATTGCCATATAACTTGTCGCTTCCCTAAACTCTGCCCAATTTGAAGAGTTGTTAATCTTAAGAAAACCTTTTAGTGAATCTTCAGTTCTTCCTTCATAACTAATCCATTTTAAGGCAAGTTTTCTAGGATAGCTAATTTTATGAATCTCCCTATCGTGTTCAATGTATTCTATAACTGGTCCAAATTTTGTCATTAAGACATTGAAAGAAATGGGATCTTTATCTTTTATTTTTATTGGATCTTCAATTTCCTCAAAATTCACCCACTCATCATTATAACGGTATTGCTTATCGTTCTCAGGATTGATCTCTAATTCAAATAAATCAATTGTATCTGCACTAACATTGGTGCAACCCCAGGCGATTTTTTCATTATGCCCTATTAAGACTGAAGGGAGTCCAGGAAGAGAACTGCCGATTACTTTTGATTTCGGGCAAATAATATGAACCAAAAACCATATTGACGGTAACATTAATGGTAAATGAGGATCATTTGCGAGTAATACAGCACCTGTATTAGATTTTTTAGGGCTTACTGCCCACCCATTACTCCCCACAGGTTTTTCTAAAGTCGCTCCAGAGAAGAGTGGTATGATTTTATTTGCGGTTTCACGACCCACTTTTGATATCAACTTTGCTCGAAGTAATTCTAAAGGATGACTTCCACCAGACAAGCCCCAATCTAATAATCCAGAAATCTTTAAGGAATCTTCCATTCCCCAGTCTCTTATATTTAACTCGAGAACTGAAAATTCAACGGGAGGATTTTTTCTAGCTTTTTCAATACCTACATTTACCCCCTTTACATAAGATTCTAACAAGCTTAGTTGTTCATTTGTGGGATCATTTTTTAACCGTTCTACACAGGCTTTTGCAATTCTGTGAAGACCAATTATCTTATAATGTTTATCCGAATCAAGAGAACCCTCTCCTGTTATTTCTGAAAGTTCTCCTGTAGTAAGACGTCTGAATTGTTCCATTTGAAATAGCCTATGCCGTGCATGGATATATCCTTGAGCAAAATATGCATCATAAATAGAATTTGCATAAATATGAGGAATCCCCCATTTATCCCAGAGAATCTCAACTTCTTCCTTGATACCATTTAATTTTTCAGTCCCTGATACTGATGGGAACGCATTTTTAGCTGTATTTAATAATTCTTCCATTTTTAAATCATTCCTAATTGTAGTTACCTATTGACAAAACTAAATTAATCAAATAATTTTGTAATATATAAAATATTCTTCAATTTAGAATTAAGAGTTTTCGCTTTCTGGGTAAATATACTTTCTCAACACCTAATTCTTTTACAAATTCAGCTGCTTTTACTAATTTTTTAGCAGATTGATGAAAAAAGCATACCTCTTTTGGTTCTAGAGCTGTTATCATTTCTCTCAATTGATTTTTATCCGCATGTAGTTTAATTTTAATGTTTGGGGCAAAAGTATTCAAAAGAAAAGCACGAAATGGCATTTTCCAAGTCTCAGAAAACTCAATCTCTTCAGAACCTTCTAATAAGTCAGAACCGGGCTTTTCATGAATAGATCCAGCAAGAAACACAAAATTGTGTGGATTTCGGCCAACACTATTTATAATATTTCGGATCAACCCGTAGGAGAGATCTGGGGGATGCGAGATAATAATATTATTTTTTTTTCGCAAAAAATCTAAATTTGAATGATCAAACCATCTAAATTTTATACTGTTAAATGGATTTGCCTTATCTTTAATTAATCGAGAAATTGGTCCGTAAATATATTCATACCGGTGATTTATTACCTGAATATTCTTCCTAACCATCATATCCACATAAATATTTGGTCGATTTTTGTAATCACGCCTAAGTTGGAGTTTTCTAAAATATCTCCAAAAGGTTAACATAAACGAGATGGCTAAGCTTGAAGGATCTGCTCCGATTAAGGAATTGTCACCATATTCAGCTTTTTGTTCTAAAAATAAAATTAGACTATGAAATTGATCTGTGATATTCCCAAAATCTTCCTGAGCGCTTGTTCCATCAATTAATAGGTAATCAATAGGACGAGAAATTTGTTTTAGAAATCGTTTTGTACCAGCGAATGGGGTAATATCATGGTAAGTATAATCCCCTGTGTAGAGTAGTCTAAAATTATTTGCTTTTACTAATATCATTAAAGCACCAGGCATATGGCCCGCATGAAAAAAAGAAAAGAAACAATTTTTGTCCTTAAATTCGATTTTTGTGCCGTTTTCAACATAAATGATGTTTTTAACAATATTTTGGTATTCTTCTTCCTCAATTTCCTCATGGTTTTCTTGTTTATTGAATTTTGAGTCTCTCAGTAGGAATAAATCGACTGTTATTCGTGAACTTAAAATTGGAATATCAGGATATAATTTGACAAGTTCTTTTAGCCCAGAAATATGATCATAATGGCTATGAGAGATGAAAATAGCATCTATTTTTGGATTTTCAGAATCATCATCCTGAACAACTTAATATGAATCTGAATTATCAGAAACATTGTTAATTTTCTCACTTTCTGCTTCTTTAATAAGTTTAGGTAAATTTCGCAAGTATTCATCAATATATCTAAAATCACCTTCTATTTCTTTTTCCTCATCTTTCTCCGATAAACCACAATCTAATAATATATTGAATTTTCCTAATCCTATAATATGACAATTATGGTTAGGTTTTAAAACTATAGGATAGATTGTAATTCGGATATCTTTTGAGTCGTTTAAATCCTCAACGATTGAAATTTCTGAGAAGTAATCCAAGTTATATCTCTTCTCTATTTTATCAATTGCGATGCATAGGTCACTTTTTCCAACAGGAACACCAGTAATATAAAGGTACCATCCGTATTTTTTAACTAAGGCTTCTAAATTTGCGTACATCAAATCTCCTATTAGAGATTTAATAACAATAACTTTTTCTTTTTGATAATAGATTATTTTTCTAATTGCTTTTTTTTCTTCAATCGGCACGAGTTTATCTGTATGGAAAAAATCATCGAGGACATCTTTTATAGGAAGTTGTGTTGTGTTTCCAGATTTAATTAATTTTATATACTGTCGATATTCCTTCGTGCGATATAATCCACGCATATTCTCTTTTTGTTTTAAAATGATGTTAATATCCTCAGAAACATATCCTTCAGAACTTATCGTTTTTTCTTCTCTGGCTCTACTCTTCCCTTTACCTTTTTTTTTTGCTCCTTGACCTGGTTTATTTTTTTTCTCAACAAAAAAAAACCAACCATAATCTCTTATTAATTGATCCCGATTAGTAATGATGTCTCTTCCAGATTGAGTAATAACAATTATTATCCTTGCCTTATGAGAATAAATTATTTTTGAAACAGATTTCTTAGTCTGATTGGAGATATATTTATTGTTATTGAAAAATTCCGTGATAACGATATTGAATTCTTTTTGAGGAACTTTTTTATTCGACATATATATTAATTTAGACTTATAAACACTAATTTTGAAAGAAGAGCTAATTTCTTCTCTATTTTCAATAAGAATTTTATTATCTAAAAACTTAAATTCCTCATTACTCATTATTATTAAGAAATTTCCTTATACAAAAATCCTTCCGAATTTTGAATGCAATCATTGAACTTAAAATTGAGAAGAATAATGAAGATAAGATGATTAACATTTCAAAAAAATGTTTACATTAATGATGGGGATTTTTAGACTTCTCTTCAAACATAAAAACAACAAATTATTTGAGGGGAGACAATTTTCTTAATCTTTCAATCACATGAGGTAACTTTTTTAGGAAATAATCCACATCTTCATCTGTAGTAAAACGCCCTAGAGAAACTCTCAATGAACCTTGTGCATCTACAGGTTTCAAACCAATTGCTAGTAAGACATGGGAAGGATCCAAGGATTTTGAAGAACATGCTGAGCCAGTTGAAGTTGCAATTCCATCCATATCCAAATCTAAAACAATTGATTCACCCTCAATATATTTAAAATTAATATTTACATTGTTGGGGAGTCTTTTTGTAGGGTGTCCGTGAAGAAATGAATCACTGATATTTTCCAAGACCCATTTAATAATTCTATCACGTAACAGGATTTGTCTTGCAGCTTCGTTGGGTAATTCTTTTTTTGCGATTTCAACAGCTTTAGCGAAACCCGCGATTCCGGGGATATTCACGGTACTTGGTCTCATATCCCTTTCATGACCCCCACCGTACATTATTGGTTCAATAAACTTACCCCAACCTTCCTTTACTCCTTTATTGCGTATATAAAGTATCCCCACTCCTTTAGGTCCATATAATTTATGTGCTGATGCTGATAATAAATCGATATTCAATGCATTTACATCAATCGGAACTTTCCCAAACGCTTGTACAGCATCAGTATGAAAAATTATATTATGTTTTTTAGCAATTGCACCAATTTCTTTCATTGGCTGGATTGTACCAATTTCATTATTTGCAAACATTATACTAATGAGTAAAGTATTCTCAGTAATTGCACTCTCTAATTCGTTGAGATCAATTAATCCATATTTGTCGACAGGTAAAACAGTGGATTCAATCCCTTTCTTTTTCAATTGTTTTATTGGATTCCCTACCGCATGGTGTTCAATAGCGGAAGTGATAATATGGTTTCCTCTATTTTTGTTTTTATTACCGACGCCTAAAATTGCAATATTATCTGCTTCTGTCCCTGAAGAAGTGAAATATATGTCATCTCTTTCGGCATTAATTAACTCGGCTATTATTTCACGTGATTTTATTAAAATTTGAGCTGCCCTTTGTCCGGCTGAATGTAAGCTCATTGAATTTCCATAGGTTTCTTTAAAATGTAGATTAACTTCCTGGATCACGCGTTCATCCATAGGAGTGGTTGCCGCATTGTCTAAATACACATACCTTGAATCATTCATCTTTCAATCCACTTTCTTATTTTACCGTGTATTAGTTTATTAAATAAAATACTCAATTTAATTATACTTTTCTTTAGGTTATATAAAACAAAATTAATATTTCAAAAAATAAGTTAATATATATTAGAAAATAAAAAGCAGGCGCTTCGAATGTTTAAGCTAATATGGGGAATTACAGGGACGGGTTATCTTCTGAAGGAATGTATTGATTTAATGAGGGAATTACAAGAAGATTATAACGTAGATTTAACTGTGATTTTAACAAAAGAAGGAGCAGCTGTAGTTAAATGGTACAAACGATGGTTGGCTCTAACTGAAGCCGTTAAAAAGGTTAAAATAGAAAAAACTCCTAACATTCCCTTTTATGCTGGACCACTACAACTTGGTAAGTTTGATATGTTTTTGGTTTGTCCTGTTTCAGCAAATTCAATTGCCAAAATTGCTTATGGATTCGCTGATACTTTAGTTACGAATTGTGTAGCCCAAGCAATTAAAGGAAGTATGGATGTACATTTATTTCCTGCGGATCAAGATGCAGAACCTATTATAACTTCAAGACCAAATGGATCTCCCCTAACATTAAAAATTAGAGATATTGAATTAGAAAATATTGAGAGGTTGAAAAAAATGGAAGGAATTATTGTAATTCCAGAATTCTTTAAAGTAAAAGAAATAATATGTACAAAAATTAATTCCAAGCTGGAAAATCTACAAAAATAAACATGAATTGGTTTTTTCAAACAAGTTAATTATCAGGATGAATGAATAGTAAATAAAGAAATTTTATCCCGCAAGAACAAACCAGACCAAAAATTACATAACGTAGCTTTTTCTAGCTTTTTATAACACATACTTTTAAAGATATAAATTTTCTTATGCTTTATAAGGTGTTAAATCTATTAAATGAATCCAATAGTAAGTTAGCAAGAAATTTGAGATGAGCCTTCAAGCAATAAAAAACAAAGTTAGAAAAGATCTGAGGAGATTAATCCCCGAATTTGGCGATAAAAAGGAAAATTTCCAAATTCTTAAGCTTAAGAGCAGGAAAAATTTTGTTTATGATGTAGTTTTTGATAATAAACCGCAAAATTTACCTAAAGAATTTATAATCAAGGTTTTCAATACTAAAAATATTGTTAGTGAAAATAACATATTAACTAGGTTAAAAAATCAGAACTTCCGTGTCCCTGAGATATTCATTTTAAAAAAACCTTATTTAATCCTTGAGAAAATTAATGGTGATAATTTGTGTGATTTCATTAATGATAATCTAAACGATACAAAACAATTAGATGAATTAACCACTAAATTAAAGGACCAGATTATTCACTGCGTTGAAAAATTAGCTGAGTGGCTTGCTCTATTACATGAAAAAAATATTACTAGAAAATACAGAACTGAAGAAAAATTTGTACTAAACAAGGGAGATACACGGTTACGAGATTTTATAATAAATGCTGAAGATGATGTCTTATTTGGAGTAGATTTTGAAGATGCTTATGAGGGAAATAATTTAGATGATTTGGCTTGGATTTGTTGTTCTTTACTTGATACCGATCCGGGTATTTTTGAAATGACCGAGCCCAAACATAAAATGGAATTGATAAATCATTTTCTGAAACATTATTATAAAGTAAGTTCCTCATTTCAATTTGATTTTAATTATTTAGCTGAAAAAATAATTGAACATTTAAATATTGTAATATCAAGAAGAAATCTACCATATGGTCCGTTTAACAAATCTACTTTTCTTCAAGATATAAAAATCTAACGAAATTTCTTCTTTATTAATTGATATCGAAAAATTAAAATTTTTATAATCAGAGTTTATTATCTTATAAAATTATTCATAAAAATCTTTAATGTAGGAGAAATTAGTATGAGTCTTACTGAAACAAAAAGTTCCCTAAAGAAAATATTCGCTATTATCGAGGAGCTTAGTGGATTAAATTCAGATTCAATTCCAAAATTACAAGTTCAGCCAACAAATATCCTTGAAAGCATTGCTAAACTCGAGGAGGACAAGGCTACTGACTTTAGGAATTCTGAAAATAACGATGATGAAATCAACTCGTTAAAAACTAAAATTTCTCAGAACCAACGAGATGTTGCCACATTAGAAGAAAACAATAAAGAACTAACAACAGAGCGTCAAATTCTTCTGGAAAAAATTCAAACGGCTCAAAATGAATTAAACGAAACTCAATCAAAAATAACTACTAAAAAAGAAGAATCAGCAAACAGAAATGGTCGACTAGAAGAATTAGAATCAAGGATTACTGAATTAAAAGATTTACAAGAGAAATTCGACAATAAAATGAATAAACTTGAATCTCAGCTCCAAGTAGATCTCAATAAAAAAGAGAAATTTAGCAACTCTTATGCTATGCGTACTGCAGCAATGAAATCATTGATTAAATCGGGCTATATACAATCAGCACAACTTAAAGTAATAAGAGCCCTAGTACCCCAAACGACTTTAGAATTAAAGGGGTTAATTTCAGCTAGTGGTTTAAGGGAAGATACATTTAGAAGTATACTTTCAAAAATGGTTCAAAATAATGGGCCAATTGATTATGATGAAACGGAAGGTACAGTTACTCTACAAGAGGAGGTAGATTTCTAATGAGTTCTCAGGAAGTTTTATCCTTAATTGAGCAATTCGAGACCGCCTTCGATACATATTGGCAGATCTTGCAAAAAAACAATGAAGAAGTTCTTTCTCAGTTAAGTTCAACTTGGAGAAGTATGCAGGCTGAACAAAAAGAATGTGAAATTAGAAAAGAAAAAATTTCTGCTCAAAACTCAGAACTTACAGAACTTCGGACAAAATCAGAAGAAATGGATACGATGATTGAAGGGTTAAAGGAAAAGAAAGAAGAATTAACTTCTAAAATATCTGAATTGACAACATCTTTAGAATCAACTATTAATGACCTAAAGACACCAAGTTTTGAACTGGATGGTTTGGAAACCAAATTTATTGCAGTAAATGAAAAAATTAACGCTAAAGAGGCAGAAAAGACTTCCCTAGATCAAAAGACAGTAGAAAATGAAAATCGAGAGATGGAAATAAAGAGTTCTAATCAGAAGAGAATGGATGAATTAGATAAACACATTGATGAATTAAGGCAACAGAATTTCTTCACTTCCTTCTTAATTGAGAATTCTGACGAAGAGATTCATGAAGTTGACATTATAGCTACGATAATGGATAGAGGAAGCGCCAAACTTGATGAATTAAAAAAGCTTTTAGATGTACCTCCAATCATGGCTGTGCGCACGATAAAGCAGCTTGCAATAAAGGGAATTTTGAATTTGGACGAATCTACTGGAACTGTAACCCTTCCCTAGCAAGAAAAATAGCGAAATAATATATTCTGTTTAAATTATTTTTTTTATTTTTTATTTTTTTTATTTTTATTTTTTTTCTTTAATGTCAAACAACACTCACCCGACAAAAATAACTTGGTTCTCTGAGGTGAATGGAAAGGTTTATCTTCGTTTAATCCTTA
>SDBU01007946.1_pt1 | contig 12133 bp, 12 predicted proteins | sample 2277071 | NCBI WGS metagenome assembly SDBU01 (sample SAMN10397929, study PRJNA504765) | marine sediment metagenome | isolation source: marine sediment core GS08_GC12, 126 cmbsf | place: Arctic Ocean: Gakkel Ridge, Loki's castle | collected 2008
CAAAAACGTAGTGGACGAGCTTGCTCGTCGGTCAACCAAGGTTGACCACTACAGTGGAGTAGCAGAGCTTGCTCTGCGCGAGACAAGTCTCGCTACTCCACCACTACATAATAATCCTGTCCATCCAGTCAGAGAATCTTTTGTTGTTAAATTAGAGTAATTTGCGAGAATATCGTGGTTAGATAAGGAGAAAAATGAAGAAAGAAAAATCAAAGATGGAGAGGAATTGGCTCTTAGTTGATGCCAAAAACAAAATTTTAGGGAGGATGGCGGTAAAAATCGCTATTGTTCTTATGGGGAAGAACAAGCCCACTTATGCTCCAGAAGCCGATAGAGGGGATTTTGTGGTGGTCATCAATGCGGAAAAGATTAAGGTTACCGGAAACAAGAAAGAGGATAAAATTTACTATAAACATTCCGGTTATGCCGGGGGCTTGAAGAGTATCACCCTGGGAAGATTACAGGAGAAAAATCCGACGGTAATTATTGAAAAGGCGGTAAAAGGGATGCTGCCCAAGAATAAACTTCAGGCAAAGAGGATGAAACGACTGAAGATTTATTCCGGGGACAAACATCCCCATCAGGCACAAAAAATGCAATTGCTGAAATGACACAAAGTGTCATTCTGAGCCAAAGGCGAAGAATCTCTCTTTTCAAAGAAGTGAGGGATTGCCACGTCGCGGAGTTTATACTGAACGCACTGAATGTGCTCCTCGCAATGACATGTCTGCGAAATCTCGTGGTTAAAAAGGAGGAACTATGCCTAAGATTTATATTATTGACGTTACCAATCGTGATGGGGTGCAGACCTCAAGATTGGGATTGGCAAAGTTGCAGAAAACCCTGCTCAACCTTTACCTTAATGAGATGGGGGTTTTTCAGAGTGAGGCGGGCTTCCCGGTAACCAGACACGAGATTAATTACCTGAAAGGAAATCTGCGTCTGGTTGAAAAGAAAGTGCTTTTTCCTATCAGGATTTCTGGATGGATACGTGCCATCGGTGCCGATGTTAAGGAATCGTTCAAGAACGTAAAAATCAAGCACTTCAACCTTTCTATCTCCACTTCCAAACAGATGATTGTTGGTAAATTTCGGGGGGAGAAGAATGAAAAGGATATTTTAAGATTAATGGGGAATGCCGTAACCCTGGCTAAAGAAAAAGGGGTAGAATCAATCGGGGTGAATGCCGAAGATGCCTCCCGCACCGATATGGATTATTTGATAGAGTTTGCTTCTCTGGCTAAAGAAAAAGGAGCAGACCGCATTCGCTATTGTGATACGCTGGGATATGATTCCCCTTTTAGTATTTATGAGAGGATTTACAAATTAGCAAAAGAGGTAAAAATACCAATAGAAATTCACTGCCACAATGATTTGGGGATGGCAGTGGCTTCCAGTGTTGCCGGGGCAAAGGGAGCAATCGACGCCGGGGTTGATACTTACATCAATACTACGGTTAACGGAATGGGGGAGAGAACCGGAAATGCCGATTTGGTATCAGTGATTTTGGCGGTGCAGAAATCGTCGGGTATTGCTAACAAATATAAACTTGACCGGAAAATTGATTTGAAAAAGGCCTGGAAATTGGCGTATTATGCTTCTTATGCCTTTGGCGTTCCCATTCCGATTAATCAGGTTGGGGTGGGGGGCAATGCCTTTGCCCATGAATCAGGGATTCATGTCGATGGCGCCCTAAAGGACAGAAGAAATTATGAACTCTATGATTTTGAGGAGTTGGGGAGAGGTAAAACGGAAATTATCGAGACCGGAAGAATGATTACCCTGGGGGAATACAGCGGCATCAAGGGTTTCCGCAACATCTACGGGAAATTGGAAATAGAATTCAAAGATGATAAGGAAGCAAGAAAAATTCTTGAATTAGCCCGCTATGCCAACGTTCACACCCAGAAACCCCTTACCGAGAATGAATTGAAGTTTATTGCCCAATATCCTGAAGAGGCACGTCAGATTATGACCGTTACTCCCTAAAGGTCCCTAAAGAGGTCAGGTTTCCACATTGACAAATAATAAAAAGGAGAATAAGGAAGAGGTTGAGATAAAATGAATATCTTTAATTTTAGTGAGGTAGAGAGGATATTGGTTCTGGGTGCGCACCCGGATGATGAGATTATCGGTCCAGGGGGCACAATCCACCGTTTCTCCCGCAAAGGAAAACAGGTTTATGTCATTACCTTTACCTGCGGAGGAACTGCGGCCGATACACCAGAGAAGATGAAATCGATGGTTGAAAAACGACGCCGGGAAATGGAAAGCACCAACCGCATCTTCGGGATAACAAAAAGAACGATTTTAAAATATCAGTCCCAGGAGGTTTACCGCGCCGCTTACGGAACCGATGAACTTCACCACCAATTGATAAAACTAATCAGAGAATACAAACCGGAACTTATCTTTACTCATTCCCGTGATAACCATCGCGACCACAATGCCGTTTACGCTATTACCCGGGAGTCCGTATTTCAGGCATCGGAATCAATTCTGGGTTATTTGGGGAAGCCCTGGCCCATTGCTCCTGTTTTCTATTATGGGGTGGAGCAGGAATTGACCGAACCTAATGTAGTGATTCAAACAAGTAAAGAAGATTTAGAGGCAAAGATTGAGGCATTGGAAACCCAACTTTCGCAAACCAGAGAGGATTATTTAAAACACTTCAAGCAAATGGTGAGAGCAAGGTCAGAACTCTGGGGAGCAAAGTTTTTTGGGGCTGATAAATTTGCCGAGCCCTTTTACGTTAATTACCGCAGTCCAATTTTAATTGAGGAATGAAAAATGGAAAGAATAAGTGTGATTAAAATTTCTGCCGATGCAGAGGAAATGGGAAAGGCAGCGGCACTTGATGTTGCCGGGAGCATAAAAAAATATTTAGAGAAGAAAGGAGAGTTGAATATGGTTTTTGCCGCAGCTCCCTCCCAGGACACCTTCCTTGCTTCCTTGTCTGCAATAAATCTTGACTGGTCAAGAATTACCTGTTTTCATCTGGATGAATACGTTGATTTGCCAAGAAATCACCCAAATACATTTGAAGTTTATTTGAACGAACATCTGTTTAAGAAAGTAAAGCCCAAGAAAGTTTATTTTATTAAGGGGATGGAAGGAACTCCCGAAGAGGTATGCGCACAGTATGGGAAATTGATTGATGAAAACGAAATAGACATTGCCTGCATCGGAATCGGAGAGAATGGGCATATTGCTTTTAATGAACCGGGTTCTTTAATCGATGATGAAAAAGTCGCAAGGGTAATAACCATCAATGAGCAATCGGTGCGCCAGCAATATGATGATTACAAAAATGACCCGGATGAAAACAAAAAGTATTCTTCTCTGGATGCCATTCCGCGTAAAGCGATTACTTTAACCATTCCAACGATTCTTGCAGCAAAGGAGATTTACGTGATTGTGCCTGGTTCGCAGAAGGCGGGCGCGGTTAAAAAGATGTGGGAAGGTCCTGTGAGCGAGAAGTGCCCTTCCTCCGCTCTACGGCTTCACTCGTCGGTAAAAATATATCTGGAAAAAAATTCCGCAAGTCATTTAAAAAAAATATAGGAGGAAAATGGGGTGGAAATAAGTCGTCGTGATGGATGGACATAATGGAGGACATAATTTTATCATTGAAGAACTACATCCGGATGGCGAATATATCATTGGCTATTCAAGAAGAGATATTCTCTCCGGATTTTCACAGACAATTGTCATTCTCTTTTTGATTAACTTCTCTAGATCGCTGTTTTGCAAACCGGCGAACGTTCTGTTACCAACTATCAGTGTATAGTCCAGGGAATGCATTATCTTTAACGCTTTTCTGATATTTTTTAACTCTGGTTTCAAAAAAATATCGTAATCAGCGGTCATAATAATTTGACGGCTGCCCCCGGCATAATAATTTATACCAGAGACCCCGATAACAATGTAGAATATTTTTTCCTGATTAAATTTCCTGATTATTTCTAAGTAGGGGTCAACCATAATTACTTTTTTACCTTTAAATAATGTTTCCTTAAATCCCAGATAATTTTGCTTACCCATGTTTTGTCTTTATTAGAGGACTTATTTTTCTCCAAAAGGACAATTTTTCTCCAATTTTTTTCCAAAAAGTTCGGTTTTTCCTCTAAAATGTCATTTAATTTGCAGGACATAGCCAGGGTAATCCGATTTAGTTGACGGAGAGTAATAGCGGTTTTCCCACTTTGATACCGAGACAAACTGGGTTGTGGGATACCGCATCTTCTGGATAATTTACTTAAAGTTATCCCCTCCTTTCGGCATATTTTTCCAAAATTTACTTTATACATTTTATTCTTTTATAACATATACGTTATAAAATATCAAGTTTTGTAGGTGAGGAGAACGGAATTTCACAATTTTTATTATTTGTTGTATAATTTAATTAAAAATGAAACAGACGATTGCGGAGAAGATATTAAGTGAACATAGCAAGAAAGATGTTTTTGCGGGAGATGTCTGTATCGCTGACCTTGATTTAATTATGGCGCAGGATGGGACTGCTCCTTTAGCGATTAAGGCGTTTGAGAAAATGGGAAAGAAGAAGGTCTCCCATCCGAAAAATGTTATTTTTGTTATTGACCATAATAGCCCCAGCCCAAATATTGGTGTCAGTCAATTGCATCAATTGATGCGAAATTTTGTCAAAAAGCAAGAAATAAATTTCAGCGACGTTGGGAATGGGGTTTGCCATATTGTCCTTCCGGAAAAGGGCTATGTCCAACCGGGAAGTTTGATTATTGGCGCTGATTCCCACACTCCTACCTACGGGGCATTGAATAGTTTTGCCATTGGTATGGGCTCTACCGATATTGCGGCCGGTCTCTATACCGGTAAACTCTGGTTCAGAGTGCCGGAGACAATCAAAATCATCTTAAAAGGAAAATTGCCGCAAGGCGTTTTTGCCAAGGACATTGCCCTTTTCTTAATTGGGAAATTAAGAGCCGATGGCGCAAATTACAGGGTAATCGAGTTAAAAGGAGAAACAATCGAGTCCTTAAGTATAGAGGCACGTTTTACCTTATGCAACATGATGGTTGAAGCCGGAGCCAAAAGTGCGATCTTAGAGGTAGATGAAAAAACAAAAAAGTGGTTGAAGGAACATAATGTAAAAAATATAACCCCTGTTTTCCCGGATAAAGATGCCTGTTATTCACAAATTTTGGAATTTGACATTTCCCATTTAGAGCCCCAGATTGCCAAACCCCATCGGGTTGATAATGTTGTACCAATCAGTAAAATAGAAGGGAAGAAGATTGACCAGGCATTCCTGGGAACCTGCACCAATGGGAGGTTGGAGGATTTAAGGGTTGCCGCCTCTATCCTCAAAAATAGGAAGGTGCACAGAAACGTTCGGCTAATCATTGTCCCTGGCTCCCGAGAAATATTTGTTAATGCCGTAAAGGAAAATTTAATCAAAATCTTTATAGAAGCCGAAGCGGTGGTTTTACCTCCTGGTTGTGGCCCCTGTGTAGGCACGCATCAGGGCGTGCCTGCCGAAAAAGAGGTGGTCATCTCTACCGCTAATAGGAATTTCAAAGGAAGGATGGGGAACCCCAATAGTTTTATCTATCTGGCCTCCCCGGCTACAGTCGCCGCATCAGCACTCAAAGGAAAAATCACCAACCCCTCACCTCTATTTTCAATGAAGCGAGGGATTGCCACGCTCGATAAATCGGGCAAAGCAAGCCTTGCAACTACAAAAACAATGATGTAGTAGTCGAGCTTGCTCGACCGGTAGTTGCCTCATTTATGAGGCGAATTTAAATCTTGAATTTAGAGCCAAATTGCGGTATAATATAGAATGTGAAGATATTCTGGGAGGTTTTAAGCAAGCAACAAACCGCAATTTTACCTTGTCTTTCTCTTCTAAAAGAGAAAAATTTTTATTTAGCCGGAGGCACCGCTCTTGCCCTGCAGATTAAACACCGCACCTCTCTGGATTTTAATTTCTATACACTACAGAAATTTGATGCGGTAAAAGTTTATCATCAGTTTCAGGAGCAAAAACCTAAGAAAATTTTGCTGGACACAATGGCTGAGGATACCTTACTTTTAGAATTGAACAATATCGGCGTCAGTTTATTTACCTATCCCTACCCATTAGTTAAAACCCTTGCTAAAAGTAACTATTTTAACCTTGCTTCTCTGGAGGATATTGCGGCGATGAAGATAATTGCCATTATCCAAAGAGGAATAAGGAGAGATTTCGTTGACCTTTATTTTTTGATTAAAAAAATTGGTCTGAAGAATATTTTTAAATTTACCGGAAGGAAATATTCTGGTTTTAATGAATATCTAGCTCTGCAAGCATTAACTTATTTTGGGGATGCCGAAGTTGAGGAGAAGAAAAGGAAGGTTAAATTTTTTGTTCCTTTTAAATGGGAAGACGCAAAAAAGTTTTTTATCCTTGAGGCAAACAGAATCAAGGAAGAGTGGCGTAAAAATGAAAAGTAAAATTCCTGAATTCATTGCTCCCTGTCTCTGGTCTTATGACATTAAACAAATTGACCTGCAGGAGGACAAAAAACTAATTATCACTCAGGTGCTAAATTACGGGGATGCTAAAAGAATTAAGTGGCTTTATTCGGTCTATAGTGAAGAGGATATTAAAGAGGTTGTTTCCAATCCGCGACGTGGTCTCTGGTTTCCTAAGGTCCTCAATTTCTGGGAAACGGTATTAGAGATTAAAATTCCCAAAGATAAGAGAGAAAAGGCAATATTTAAACTATGTCCATTTTAAAAGAAAAAGTCATATCCTTTAAAGAGAGGAAAATTTTAGTTCCCGAGAAACCAATCATTCCTTTCATCGAAGGGGATGGGATTGGTCCGGATATTATGCAGGCATCCTTAAGAGTTTTTAATCGCGCCGTAGAAAAGGCATATAAAAATCAAAGAAAAATAATTTGGCTGGAGGTTTTTGCCGGAGAGAAAGGATTCCGGAAATATAAAAACTATCTGCCTGAAGAAACCCTGGATGCGCTAAAATATTACAAGGTAGCAATTAAAGGTCCGCTTACCACACCGGTGGGAAAGGGATTCCGCTCTCTTAACGTTGCCATCCGCCAGAAATTAGATTTGTATGCCTGTATCCGTCCCATTACGTATTTCAAGGGTGTGCCCTCACCGGTTAAGCATCCGGAAAAATTGAATCTGGTGATTTTTCGGGAGAATACCGAGGACGTCTATGCCGGAATCGAATGGGAAAAGGGAACAAAAGAGGCAAAAAAAATAATTAATTATTTAAAAAATGAGTTTGGCGTGAACATCAGAACTGATTCCGGCATAGGGATTAAGCCCATCAGTGAATTTGCCACCAAACGTCTGGTCAGGAAAGCAATCCAATACACTCTGGAGAATAAAAGAAAGTCCATTACCCTGATGCATAAAGGAAACATTATGAAATATACCGAGGGTGCCTTTAGAGAATGGGGATACGAGTTGGCAAAAGAGGAATTCAGGGATTCGGTTATCTTTGAGAATGAAATTTCAGGGAAGGCGCCAGAAGATAAAATTATTATCAAGGACAGGATTGCTGATAGTATCTTCCAGCAGGTCTTAACCCGACCTGATGAATACGACATTATTGCCACACCTAATCTTGACGGCGATTATCTTTCCGATGCCTGTGCGGCGCAGGTGGGAGGATTAGGTCTTGCCCCGGGAGCAAATATCGGGGACGAGATTGCGGTCTTTGAATCCACCCACGGCAGTGCCCCCAAATATGCTAATTTAGATAAGGTAAACCCCGGTTCCTTGATTCTTTCGGGAGTGATGTTATTTGACTATCTTGGCTGGAAAGAGGTCTCGCAATTGATTACAGATGGTATGGGGAAAACGATTCTGCAGAAGAAGGTTACCTATGATTTGGAACGTCAGATGGAAAATGCAACTCTGCTCTCTACCTCCCAGTTTGCCTCGGCAATTATAGAGAATATGGAATAGAATTTACATTCTCTCTGACTTTTTTAACAGCAGTGATAATCTCATCCATATCCTCTCTATCTGCTAAAAGAACGGAATGGCGAAGCCAGACCGCCTCTTTACAGATTCTCTCGGCATTCGGGCAGGAGACCTTGCTGTAATCTATCTCTTTGCCATAGTAGGGGCAGGATAGAGGGCAGAATTTTGGTCCTTTCCCTTTTTTCAAGAATAAAGGATTCTTATAGAGCGGCTGGGGGTAACCACTGTAAGCGGGAATACCTTCCGCTTGTAGAGCATCTAAAAATTTCTCTCTGGGAATGTTATTCCATTCTTCCCTCAAATAACGAACCAGGTATAAATGGTAGGAACGTCTGGTTATTCTGGGGTCATCGCTGTCTACTATTTTTAGCCCTAGTATTTCCTTTAATTTTTCGTTAAGATATTTGGCATTCTCCTGCCTTTTTAAGACCTGGGATTTTAGTCGGGTAAGTTGTCCCAAAAGAATTGCCGCCTGAAATTCGGTGAGACGAAGGTTACTGCCTAAAAGATAATGCTCATACCAGGGTTTATCCTTGCCTCTGCCGCAATTAGTGAAGGAGCGAGCGGTGTCGGCAATCTCTTTGTTATCGGTAAGGATTATTCCTCCCTCTCCGGAGTTAATGTTTTTACTCCTCTGGAAACTAAAAGCGCCGCAATCACCAAGAGCACCCGTCCCCTTATTCTTCCATTTACTGCCCCAGGAATGGCAGGCATCCTCAATAATCTTTAGGTTATATTTTTTTGCCAAATCATTAAAAATGTCCATATCAACCGGGAGACCGGCAAAGTGAACCGGAATAATTGCTTTTGTTTTTTCGGTGATTTTCTTCTCGGTATCTACCGGGTCAAGATTAGCCGTTTTCAGGTCGATATCAGCAAAGATAGGAATTGCATTTACTCTTAATACCGCTGATGCGGTCGCCATAAAGGTATAGGGTGGGACAATTACCTCGTCCCCGGCACCAATCCCCAGAGATAATAGAGAGACCTCAAGAGCGGCAGTGCCATTGGTGCAGGTAACCCCGTATTGGGCATCCTGAAAAGCGGCAAACTTTTCCTCAAACTCTTTTGCCTTCTCGCCATACCCCCATTTTTTGCTTTCAAGAACCTCTAAGAGATTATTCCTTTCTTCTTCTCCGGCAATAGGCCAGGAAGGGAAGGGTTTTGTCCTTACCGGTTTTCCACCGTTAATCGCTAACTTTTCCATTTTTCCGGGGAAACGTAGTCACCGTATTTTGCTCTTGCCGCTTGCAATTTCTCTTTTTGCTCCCGGAGAATATCAAATAATATTTCCGGAGCATCAGGAACCTCATTTCTGTAAAGTTTGATTACTCTCTCTATTTTAGATAAATTTTCCGGAATTCTCAAGGTAAACTGTTTTGCATAATCTTCTTGCCGATATTCCTTATTAAGTACCTTTTTAAATAAAAGTTTTAAATCCTCATATTTTGGAATAAAACCTGTCGGTATTTTGATTGCCGAAATTTCTTTGTGCGAACGCAATTCCATCCATTTAAGCCAGACCTTTTTATCCAATCTCTCATTTAAGAAATTCCCTTTTCCATCCTTCAAAAAATAGTTCACCGAAAAAATAGGAGGCGGATTTTTCAAGGCAGCACCAAAATTAAGGTGATTTTTTATGTATTGTCCCAGGGAGATAGAAAGAAAAGCCAGATTTGCCATCGGATTACATTTTCTGGCCCCTTCCTTTCCTAAGGCGGCGGCGGTGAGTTCGGATTCAAGACAAGCACCTTTGGTAATTACGCCATACACCCAGTTAAAGGATTCCTCAACCGGCACCCAGGTATCCGAGTCCCTCCCACCGTAAATAATGCCACCTACAGGGACACCTTCGGGCTTCTCTAATCTTGGGTCTACGTTCTCTAAAATTTTTAAGTCAAGGGTAAATCTGGCATTTTTATGTGATGGTGGTATCTGCATTTCTTCTTTATCCTTTTTCCCTAAAAACCAGTCCCCGGAGTGGTTAAAACCTTTTTGCGGTATTGGGCCATCTTTACCTGTCCAGTAAACCTCTTTATTTTCAGTAACCAGGACGTTGGAAAAGATAATTTCCCGGGGTTGATGCAGCACCTTCCATAAGATAGGGTCATCTTTAGAATTAACCCCTCCAATTACCCCGAACATCCCCTTTTCTACATTAACCGCATATATCTTTCCATCCTTTTTTCGGAGATAGGCGATGTCATCACCAACGATTGTTTCTCCTTGCACCATAGAAGTAGAGGTTTTTCCACAGATAGAGGGGAATGCCCCGGTGAAATAGGTTATTCTGTCTTGAGGCCCCCTCACTCCCATAACAAACATATGTTCCGTCAACCAATGTTCTTTAGATGCCTTATTTATAGCCAGTCGCATCGCTAACTTTTTGTGACCGATGGTATTACCGCCATACTGGGTATTTATCGTATAGACCAAGCCATCTTCGATATCAATGTAAATTCTGCGTTTGTCGATATTTTTGCTTACCCTATTTTCAAGTTCTCCTTCGGAATGAAGAAACTTAAAAAATTGCTGGGAATTGCCTGATTTCTTAAACTCTTCATATCCTAACCGATAAAGCAAGTCGGAACTATGTGCCACGTAACTGGAATCGGTCAATTGCACACAGGGAATGGAGAATTCGGAGTTGGTTGGACCCAGGCAGAAAAAGCAGATATATAGTTGATGCCCCTGCATAATATCTTTCGAAAGAATACGAATTTCTTTAAGTCCCTCCTCTTTATTTATAGCATTGATATTGGGACCTAAATCAATACCCTCAGGTAGAAGAAATTTGGTATTTTGCTTATCCCTTGCCTGGTCATAATAACCATCAAAATGAACCGTGTGACCGTTTATTGCGAGTTTCCTTTCTTCTCCCGCTTTAACCACTTGTTCTCTGATGTAGGCAATATCCTTTGGCGAATCATCACAGACAAAAACCCTATCCGGATTACAAAGTTCTAAATATTGGGCAATGAATCGATTGAGTTTTGGATTCTGCAGTTTTGCCAGTTTCCGATAATTCTCTTCGTCTAATTTATCTTTAAGCATATTTACCCCTTTTCTCCCTCAAAACTTTCTATCAGTTCTTCTTGTGAGACGGTGGCGGTGCCGATCTTGCCCACCACAACCCCGGCGGCGAAACTGGCGATGATGGCTGCCTCTGAAATTGTTGCTCCTGCAGAAAGGGCCAGAGTTGCCACTCCAATTACGGTATCCCCGGCTCCGGTTACGTCAAAAACTTCCCTTGTTTTAGCCGGAATGTGAGAAGTTTTTTCTTTTTCAAAAATGGTCATCCCTTTCTCCCCTTCAGTGATAAGGAGGTATTGAGGTTGTAATTTTTTCCTTATTTTCTTCCCCAAACTCGAAACATCCCTTTCTGTTTTTGGCTCGGATTCCTTCATTCCTGAGGCGGCTTCCTGACAGTTAGGGGTTAAAAGAGAGACGTCCTTGTAGAGAGAAAAATGCTCTATCTGCGGGTCGACGGCAATGATTTTTTTGTATTTTTTAGCAAGTTTGCCTAATATGAATAAAAGAGAAGGAGCAATTGTTCCTTTCCCGTAATCAGAAATAAGAATGGCGGAACTATTTTTAATCTTCTCTCTTACATATTTCTCAATTTTTTTTGCGTGTTCTTGTGATAAAAAGTTTTTATCCTCGCGGTCAAGACGAAGAAGTTGTTGGTTTGTGGCAATAATTCTGGTTTTGACAATTGTCGGGTGTGATGAGTCGGTTAAAAGAAACCCCTTTATCTGCCTGTTTTTTAGAATCTCCCTCAATTTCGTGCCTTCTGCATCATTACCAATAACCCCAATGAGTTGGACCTTTGCCCCAAGAGAGGTAATGTTAGCGGCGACGTTGCCTGCTCCGCCGGGAGAGAAGTTTTCTCTTTCCATCTGGACAATGGGAACCGGTGCTTCAGGGGAGATGCGGCTTACCCTTCCAAAAACAAATTTATCCAGGATTAAATCCCCGATTACCAAAATTTGTTGCTTTTTAAACCGCTTTAAAATTTCTTTTAGCCGCTTTTGTTCCATTTATTATTTATCCACGGCTTAATACAGATCTTTTACCACGGAGGACACGGAGACAAAACATAATTAAGAGACATAGTCATTCTGAGTGAAACGAAGAATCTCGTAGTATA
>SDBU01007947.1_pt1 | contig 12133 bp, 13 predicted proteins | sample 2277071 | NCBI WGS metagenome assembly SDBU01 (sample SAMN10397929, study PRJNA504765) | marine sediment metagenome | isolation source: marine sediment core GS08_GC12, 126 cmbsf | place: Arctic Ocean: Gakkel Ridge, Loki's castle | collected 2008
TATGCAATTTTCGCTCCCCCACTTAACTCTGAAGAGCCACAAAATAAACTGCCTCGACACGAAAGCAGACCTCGAATTTTTAATTCGTAATTCGTAAACTTTCGTGGCAGTCTAATTCGTGATTCGTAATTTGTTTACGCGGCGTGGCGATAGCCGCGAGAAATTCCCCAATTCCTGCATACGGATGCTGCGCATGCAGTGCAACGTCGCAATGCGCCCGGCAAGCTCCATAAGTCCGCAGGTATCCGCTGACCGGCGCAAGAATCTCGACAGTATCCAACGTCTCATCATTCAATAGGTGTCCAAGCCGCTGTCCTGCGGACACATAATCCCACGGCGATAGACCACTTTCAACGAAGAGCCCATTGCATGGCGCTTTAACATCCGTTATATCCACTTCATCTAAATAGAAGCTTGGTTCATCTATACCCTCCAACTTACCGTCAAAAATTCCTAACGACTTTGCAACATTAGTAGCGGCGCGGACGCCTCGCTGTACTTCGCGTTCAGAGATAACATATTGTCCGGTGAGTTCTATCGTAAATCCTGCTCGTCCAGTGCGGCTAAAATATCCGCCAATTGTGGTAAATTCCGGTTCTTCTTTGGGAATGGGCGATACGTGAATAAACCGAATCGCAGATACATCAGCTAACGCTTTGGACGGCGGATAGGCTTTGCGCACAATTGCTCCCGTCGCGCTGAATCGCGCCCAGCTATGAAAATCCAAGACATGAGTAGCATGTTGAGCAACCGCTTCGTTGATGGCATAAGAGAGCCGTTGTGTATCATTGCCATCCGCTTTCCCCGGCCAAGTGCGGTTCATATTGTGCCCTCGGTCATCGCCATAAGGTTGTTCTGGGCCCATATTCACATGCGGGTGACGTTCATGTAGCGCTAAAATATTCGCAAACGGCACGGCGAAAATAACGCCGCGTTGCAATTCGTTTCGCGCAATTTCGACAAACCGGCGGATGGCTTCGCTGCCGTTTACCTCATTGCCGTGCTGACAAGACAATACCATGAATGCCGCTCCGTCAACATTGCTATCAACCTGCCAATACGGAATGCGTACGCGCTCACCTGATGTTAGCTCTGCTACTGCGTATTTTATATCGATGTGAGGCATTATCAACCTCCATGTATAAACCTGGTATTTAACTCTGTTTTTCTTGATTCAGAATCAGTTGCTTGAGCTTTTCCTGAGTTTGGGGGTCGAGTCCACGCAACCGCTCTTCGAGAGTCAGTCCGCGCACCCGTTCTTCAGGAGGCAACCCGCGCACCCGTTCTTCAGGAGTCATCATCTTGAGTAGTTTTTCTTTGCCGATAATAGATAACAAATCTTGGGTGACGCGTTCCAAGTTCTTTTGATATGAACTTTGTCTTCCAGCCATTTCTAGCACCTCCTCTGTAAGTTCGTAGTCCGTAAAGTGGGCATAGTAGATGTAAACCGTATTGTCTTCAGAAACAATTTGTTCGACAAACTGACGAAATTTCTTCTTTGAAGATGCAAACAGGAGCAACGGATAATTTTTCGGTTCGATTACCAGTTCATTGCTCACAAACAGGTGAACGGGCAGAAGGTCAGTGCTGACATAATGCCCAACGCCGACTTTTTCCCACCTGACATCGTCTTGGCAGTGGTACAATACATTAATCGGCTTGCGAGCGGATACAATTGTAACTGTCATCTCCTGAACCGAAATATCTTTTTCGCCGAGATAAAGATTTGTACGTCCCAAGATGAGGTGATAGCCCGCACGAGTCAGTGCATCCTCTTTTCCTTTGAACTCGATTTGGTTATGAACACGGAAATAGCTGAAAGCCGTTTCTTCTCTGATTTTTGCCAAATCTTCGGGCTTCTGAAGAACAACAAGCGCGTCCATTGTGCGAGGAAGTCGGCTGACCTCGACCTGCGTTTGGAGAAGGATGTCTAACTGTCCGAAGTTGAATGTCAACACTTCCTTGAAAACAGGGTCTATTTCAGCTCGTTCCACTGTGGATTTGGTCTTTTTGTCAATGGACATCAAACAGTCTCCCCCATATGCATCAATTAAGGTAGAACGGTTAGCTGGCAAAGGGGAAAGTGGAAAGGGGGAAAGTAGAGATTTCCCCATACGTATCAAGTTGATATATGTAGTGAATTCGGATATGACAACGAATTTTAGGATTAACCGAATTAGACCTAACTCATTATATCTCCTCAGTTGCATGGCGTTTTTTTCTGGATGAATCAAAGAATCTATACTTTTGTGTGTTTTGACACTAGCTCACGTATGTCAAGCAAGGATGCTTGCCATGCGGGGGATTGTGGAATTTTCGCAAAAGTATAGAAAGAATAATATTCGATAAATCCTTGAATTCGCTGTCATATCTGATTCTCTTTCCCATTTAGCATTTCAGCCTTAAGTGCTTGCACTACTTCGCCGTAGGGCAAACATCTTGTTTGCCATGTTTGCGCTACTATCTGCCCAATCGTCGGTATTCAGCAGATAGCCACTCTCCATAAGGGCGCGGCATATTCTCCTGCTCGTCCAGACCTGCTTCAGCGCGCCAACGCCGCAAAGGATGGTCACGCCGAGTTTGTGGTAAATCAACGCGCACTCCGTAGGCGGCAGATTCAAATATTCCCATCATGATTTCGAGAACATGACGCCCTTCACTACCGCTGCATTCGTGGTCGCGGTCCTCATCCAACGCGCGTACGTATTCCTCGACAAACCAGTAGTCGTCTTGCGAGGCGCCCTTTTTGGGGTCGTAATGCTCAGGATAGATTGGCGCCAGTTGTTGCCACTTGCTATGTTCCTCATCCGGCAGAAAGTGCGGCTGTGGAAGCAACCATGCGCCGCTGCTCTTCCAAAATAATCGTCCTTCGGCACCGTAGAGTTCCATAGCATAAGCCGCCGAGTCCATCCGGTCAAATCGATGTTGCAGCAGTGTCCCTGTGACATTATTGTCAAACTGAAGCGTAGCGGTGATATGTTCGCAGGCAATCGTCCCCATGCCGCCGGGCGATGGCGCGACATCTTGAGGGGTAATGAGATGCCCATCTGTCAGTCCCGTAGCGACAACACTACGACACTGCCCGCCGAATTTGAGGATGTCATTAATCATGTGGGTGCCGATGTTCATCAATCCATAGCCAGCGTAGTAGCCTTTGCCACTGCCGTAGATGTAACGGATGTCTCCGATACGTCCTTCATCAAAGGCACGGCCAATCGCCTGCATCGAAGCACCCACGCGGCCTTGATGGTGTACTGCAACCCGAACGCCTTTCTCTTGAGCTTTCGCCATCACATCATCAGCTTGCTCAAGGTCTATGCACATCGGCTTTTCCACTTCGATATTCACACCATGTTCCAGCACGCGCATACACAGTTTGTAATGAAACTCCGTGCCTGTTGGAATGGCGACAATGTCGGGTTTCGTTTGGACAATCATCTCATCCAAATCGGTAAACCGCGCCGAGACACCGAGTTCATCTCCGAGGGTGTTAAGGCGTTCTGGGATGAGGTCACAAAGCCCCACCAACTCTATACGCGGATGAGCATGATATGCTCGCGCCGCGGCAGTGCCTCGACCGCGACAACCTAAAATTGCAACACGATAGATTTTCATTTAGTACCTCCGATAATGTGAAACGTGTTTCGTGCTTCGAACCACGCAACACGCAACACGTTTTGCTCTTTACCTTCTTGTCCTCATAGCCCTATTGCTCTTTAAGTAGCTGGAACTTTCACAGGACGTCCTTCCTTCGCCGATTGATTCGCCGCGATAGATACCGCGGCACTCTTGAGGCCGTCATGATATGGTGAGCGGACAATAGATGCATCCCCAGTTTGAATTGCCTGGATAAATGCTTCATCAATAGAGGGCATCGGTTTTTCTTCGACTTCAATAGCTGCCGCGCCTTCAGGGATAATCTCCAATCCGCCTCTGCTGTAACGCAGCATGATATGCCCCTCCAGAACGAGGTCCAGACGCCCGGAGCCACCGCCTTTGGTAAAAGCGCAGGATGTGGTGATATATCCAATAGCGCCGCTTTCAAAAACCATCGTCACAATTTCCGCGTCGGGCACTGTGAAATTCTCCTGGTCGATATTTACGCGAATCGCATCTTTCTTATACACTTCGACGATGTCTCCCGCAAGAAATCGAATGAGGTCAACTTGGTGCGTTGCCATTTCGTGGAGCATCCCGCCGGATTTATCCATCACACGCCACCAATGTTCTGGCCCGCCGGGGATGCCTCCCCAACGTTCACAGGCGACCATGCCTATGGTTTTATCCGCGAGAAATGCGCGAGCAGCATCTGCCGCGTTGCTGTAGCGGGAGCCATATCCAACGGAGGAGATGACACCTCCTTTCTCAATAGCTTCTGAGATTTTTATCCCTGTCTCTAAATCAAGTACGACCGGCTTCTCGACGAAGAGATGGAATCCCTTCTCAGCAGCTAATATCTCCGCATCCGAATGTGCAAAAGGCGGAATACAAACATACATCGCGTCTAAGTCTTCGCTGTCAATCATGACGCGATAATCCGTATATGCGCGGCCTCCAAATTTCTCAGCCGTCGCATTCGCTCTTTCAGGCGCGACATCGCAGAGAGCAACAATCTCCACACCATCAATCTTCGCCAAATTGCCAAGATGATGATTTGCAATACCGCCTGTTCCGACAAATCCAATGCTAACTGTTTTTGCCATGTTTTTCTCCTTCAAACTCCGTATTGAGATGATGATTCGCAATGCCATCTGTTCCGACAGATCCAACGGTAACAGCTTTGGCTATTTTTGCCTCCTTCAAACTCCTTTAAGAGTACTAATATAAGCCTGAACTTCCATGTTAAAATAGTATTCATCCCACATTTCCATTTCATAAATATGCCACGTTCCTGTAAAGTCCATACCTTTACCTTCCGTTTTTATTAATTTCATACAGCTTCTGATAAAAAACCCAAGTGTTATGGAAACCCCGCCTCTTATTACGGTTACATCCTCTGAAGATAATCACTTGTATACCTTCTTTACACATCTCGCATGTACAGGATTTCCAAGGCTTATCTAACAATGTTCGCTCATACTTCTGCCTTAGATTCTTTCCGTCAGTTCCATTTCTAAGCAAAAGTTGGTCGTATTCTAAAACGGTATTGAGCGTATCCTCTAAAGTGGATTTTCCCGCGTCGTATTCTCTCAACAATTTTAAGCTCTCCTGCTCAAGTTTTTTTAGCCCTTGCTCTGAATAACCGTTTCGCTTGGCATTCTCAATCACACACCGGTTGCTTGATTGCGGAACCCGAATAGCTGTATACCAACTGCCGTCAGGAGCTAAATAGTTCTGACCAGACCGCAGCCAAGCCTTTCTTAAGAAGGATGCGCTATCAATACTTGTGACTCCAAGCTTTTGAAATCTTTCCAAGTAATCAGGTCTGAGCACTCCAAACAAATGTATACGCCGACCTTTAATGACTGGTTGTATCGCCTCAAGGATCTCTATTATAAAAGATGAACGATATTGAACTAATCCGCCGATGCCTATGTAATCGTATCCTATGGAAACGAGATTGTCTACAGATTCAGCATAGGTATTCAAATCATATCCTTGAGCAGACCCAATAGGACAGAACTTGAAATTTTGCGCCTTATGATAATTGTAGAATGGAGAATATTCACCGTAATTTTCAATGAAATATTCGATAGTAGTTCAAAATACCGTCGGTTTTATTATCATTGAATAGAAATTTCGCGTACGGTTCATAAGGACGGTATTGCTCGTAAAAATAGTTTTGAATTACCGAAGGTTGAGCAGGTATTCCCTTTTGCTCAATAGCTTGCTTCACATATTGAGGCATTGTTTTCTCCCTCCTACCTGATTTAGCTTTTATGAAATTGTTAAATAAAAATAGTCATATCCATTGACGGTGATTGGTGGAATAATCTGACGTCTGGATGTATCTTTCAAAATAATCTTTTTATCCCCATCATTCTCGCCGATTTCTCTTTTGATTTGATATGTGGCAGCAATTGAGCCGAAATCATTGTTACGCAACGGTGGACGCACAAAGCGATAATTCTCATTCTCTCGCCACAACTGGATTAATAGATTATCAAAAATTTCACGATGCAATTGAAGCTCTTCGCAAGCATACTCCCGTAAAACAGGAATTGGAACAGACTTAGAGGTACCTCCAATTGTGTAGAATTTCCTTCTAAATTCTGAGCAAAATGTTTCTACATAAGTTTGAAAATTTGAAATATCCACTTCCTCTTTTGCGATGAAGTAATACCTCTCGAAGTAATGTTTCCTTTTTTTCTTCCTATACTTTGAAGGTTTCCAGAGTTCTGATTTTAATTTAGGCTCAGAAATATATAGCTGATTCTTGGTTATGCTACCAGTGTACATCCCCCATTTTGCGTATTCCTCTACACCAGCGTTATTGAGTTCTGCTTCTCCACCCTTTGAAAGGCTAATAATTTGTTTTTTAGATAAACCTACATAACTTTCACTTTGTGCGCCATTGGGCTGATGATTGACAAGAATATTTACTAATTGCTGATACCACCGATGTTTTTCTTTAAGAAGGGAGTGAACTAATCTTCCGCCTGAATGCCATCTGGCGTGTGTAGCATACCATGTTTTATTATAATTCGCTATCAGTCCATCAATTATGGCGAGCAAATCTTGAATTGTCCCTTCATCGGAAGTCGTTTGGTAGTTCTGTCGAAGGATAAAAAGGTTCCCTTCATACCCAATGAACCCTAAGATTTCCAATAGGTCAAAATAATTCTTAGCTCGTTGTTCCTCATTCTTGACATCAACGCAAAGATCTTCGATAATAAGTGAATATAGTTCTGCTTTTGGATATGGAACGGAAAAATCACGTTGACTTAGAAAACTGAGTGCTTTATGTAGCTGTGGCATCGAAACTAATGCAGGCATGATTATCTATTGTCCCTCCAACTTTTCTTCGTCAATAATCTTTTGAAGCCAATTTTTAAGTTGGTGCATTCTCTCGCCAATTTGCCCCTTCACGAAAGAAACATTGTGTTGATTTAACAATCCTTCGCTATCAGTTAAAGCCAATGCATAAGTGTTCCCAAGATTGATAAAAATTTCTTGATATTGTTCCTTGCTCAACAGAGTTTGCAAGAAATTGTATATATCTGATGAAAGCTCTTTTGCTTTGCGCGGCGTCAGATATTCGTCGTATGTTGAGATTAAATCGTGAGAGCTAATGAGCCCATATTTGGCAGACAGAATTAGGATGTTGAGGTGCTGAAGCACGCCGTACTGTCGGTAAGCCTTTCTAAGAATCCGATAGAAGGGCCCATCATACAAATCTATTGCTGGTATCTTGCGTCCTGGAGTCAAAACTTTTCGTTTGGAACAAGGAATAATCAGTAAGTATTTGCGTTTTGAAATAACGATTTCTTTCACCATCTTACGTTCACAAAAGGCTTCTTTTGTAACTGCTAATATTGTATCATGGAGCAGTCAATGTTTACAGCATATTCTTAGCCTTAGAGTAACGTTGCCCACCCTTTTGAAAAAAATCAAAACACTTAAACTAATAACCGACATTGAGCAACCAGGCACAACGAAAAACTGATTTATCTCCCCGAATTCTTTCTACAGCAGGACTGATGATTATGACCGAATTGATGGCGCTATCACGGGCGTCATTTTTATCATCACCATTCAGTCGTTGCAGATCTGAAACCCACGTTCTATCTGAATCTGAGGTTAATGGAAAATATGCCTTTGCCCCCTGCTCAATGTCGGTAATAACTACAAAACTCGTATTTCAAGCCAATTTCCACCCGCTGTGAAGTGCTGATAGCGAATATTATTTTATCAATGAACGGTATATTCGTCAATTAAAATTATCCTGAGGTACCTTTTTATTTTGCATCTGCATGACAGCATGCATTGTCATAGAGCGCAAAAGTTAAAGAATAAAGGGATGACAATCTACAAACTCAAAGTCAAATATCATCTGGTTTCCACAACTTCAATTTAGAGATGCCATCAAAATCGTTGTCGTGAGTGACAAAGTCAACCATGGAAAGTCTTTCCATCGTCGCTAAAATGATAGAATCGTTCGTTAACACACCGTGAGCGCGCCGGATACTGGCACTCGCTAAAATATCCTTTTTCGTTACAGATTCAACAGTTAGCGGTGTTTTAATGATATCTTGGACATCTTGGGAATACTGCGTAAGGCTTTTGACAAAATCAGGGCGCTCCTTGAGTCGCCTTACTGTGTTTTTAGAGGTTACCAGCCCTTCTTCGATAGCTTCAGCAATCATACGCCTGTGTAAAACCTCTGCAAGAATAATCGTATTAACGAAACCAGTTAGTTCGCCATCCCGAATTCGCTCAAACAGATGAGTACACTGTTTTGAGATGCCCGCAAAATGATAGATAAATATATTGGCGTCAATAAAACACTTCCCTTGAATCAGGAATATCATTGATATGCACTGAACTCCTCGCTTTCAGCAATCTGTTTGATGATTTCTTTATCCTTTATTTTGATAGTGCCACAAGTATTTTTAACCACATCTCCGATTTCATCGGTATGTTCCACATATTCAGGTTTCCTAAAAATGAGCTCAGTATCTTTGACTTCTACTTCGACAACCTCCCAGTCTTGGAAAAATTCGTCCAACAAAGGATGTAGTTCTGCTTTTTGTTTGATTTGGACTTCTCCCATAGATGGCTCCTTTCTCATTTTTTATTGCTCCGTTAAGTGAAGGACAGTATATTGCCTTACATCATATTCCAGGAAAGTTGAAAGAAGTTGGATTGAATGTCCTGTGAACTTCCCGCATATAAAAACGCAGATGAGGGGAATTTGGAAAAGTGGTAATTTGTAAAATTTCCAAACCATCCAATTTCCCAGTTTCCCAATTACCGTTTCTTTATAATATCGGCGATGATGCGTGGACTCCCAAATCCACCCGCTTTGGTAACTACAGCCGCGCCTGAATACCGGCCGCCTATTAGAACACCGGCAGGGATGAAAGGCTCAATTGCGCCTCGGATTTCAATACCTGATGCGCCCAAAATCTGCGTCACGGAATACGCTGTCTGTCCGCCGGTCAAAAATAGAAGGGCGATTTGTTCCATGACTGCATCGTCGTGAATTATTTCGCCCAAAGCGGATACAATATCATATTCTTCTTCCGGACTGCATGGAAGTCTCGCGCGGTTGGTTCGCACAATCAGATGCTTATTCTGCCGTAGCGATGAGAAAATTTGTTCGCGTACGCGCAAGATTTCTCGCTCTCGTAAATTTCTGTTCGATTTGCTGAGATTGCTCCAGTTTAGTTTGCTTCGTTCCTCGCAACGCCTCGCAACTCGCAATGACATTATTTCGGAACGAGCTGATTGCTTCGTTTCCTTCCAAACTATCTTACGGTTGGCTATCACACTGCTGACATCTAATTCCAATAGTGAAATTTTCTCGCCGAGAAGGGTCATCGCCGTTTCAATCTGTGTATCTGTCTGTGCGTTCAACGAACCTGCCAGCACTACAACCTTACCGCCTTTTGGAATATGCGAAAATTGTTCCCTCCAATCAGTTATATGAGGCGTCTGACGTTGTTCTCGTCCAGATGTGCGGCAGAGGGCGCGGAACAATCCCGCCGACCCCACAGGCAAGATGTTGAGATGTGTGTGATGAATTGCCTGGGCAATATTGTCTAAATCTTCTGGCGTCACGATGTCTATAACTACCGTTGCGCCATCGCTGTAGGATGAGTAGACTCTTTTTATATGACGCCACCCCTGCTGGACGACATCTAATGTAATTAACTCTACTGTAAACCGAGATGTAGGCACGCGGTCAGTGGATGAAGCGAACCGTTCAGGTCCTTGCATCTGGTATCCAATGATGCCGGGAATATATGAGGTCTTTTCTGGCATCACAATTTCACGGGCGTATTGTGTTTCATGCACGGGCACTGCATGTCCATCTCCCATAACATAATGTACGCCATGCCGAGTTATGCGACCATTTTGTGGTAACGCCGGCGCGATTATTACAATATTGCTGTGTAAAGCCTCTCGCAATGCTTTAATTCCTGCACCGATGTGCCCTCTCATCGTCGAATCAATTTTATAATATAATGGTGTTCCTTTGGGTACATCTATCGCGCGCGCATATTCCTTAGTTATCTGATATGTTTGTTCCGCAGAACATGAGCGGGTTTGAGTATTTATCACGAGAGTGATATCGGTTGGAGGGGCAAAGGCAGTCTCCACGCGATTGAGCACACACGCCGGATAACTTTGCAGACCAACTTCCATAGCACCCGTCAGGTCATCCGCAAACACAACGGGCGGACGGAATTGATGATATTCAGTTTTCTGTTTCTCTGAACTGCTCATCTTGTATCCCTCTTTGATGAGGTGGAAGGATTGTACAGTCAACATACATATAAAAAATCCACATGAGACACACGCTTGACGGCGAAAACTCTATTGACCCTTAACGCTCTTGCCCCCTTGCCCTCTTGCCATTTTTTTCATTTGCTCATTACCTCTTTGCAAAACCAAAGTAACAAATGGTGACTATCGTTTATTCAAAACCTCAAGTAATTGATTAAGAATAAATTCTCCCACAAGTTTTGAACTTCTATAATTTACGCCGGCTTCTTTTAGCCGTTTTTTTGATATTTGCGCGCCCGCCGCCGAATGTCTGCCGCCCGCTCTGCCATACTTGCCATAAGCTCGATTGGCTATGCTACCAGCATTTTTTTCGCCTTCATGGCACCGTATAGAAATATAGAAATTACCCTCATTTTCACATGACACCACACTCCACGATATATCCCTTGTCTGTATGAAAAAATCAGCCACTCGAGCCAATTCCTCTATAGCCTGGAATTTTCCCAAATGAGAGAATATAACGCCATCAATTATGATTCTGTTTTCAAGGGCTTTTTGATATGCGACCAGAGATTCCATTGACATCAGGGGCTCTTGCAATTTTTCCAATAGTTCTTCATCTGCCTTCCGATATAAAAATGCCATCGCCTCCAGGTCATATATGGTAATATCTCTGTAGCCACAATCGGTTTTGATGCCATAATACAATGCCGTGGCGATATTTTTACGGATGGGGCGGTCAGAATCTTTTAGGTATACGGCTAAAATGGTGGATGTTGCGCCAAACCACTGCCTTATGTCCCGGTATTCGTCTCCAACGCGCGGTTGAAATGAGTGATGGTCGATAACTATGCTGGGCGTAATCTCTTTGGGCAAACTATTGTTTCCACCGGGTTGAGTGTCCACTAACGCTATATGGTCGAAATCGTCGAAGGAAAGTTCATCGACATGGGATAACGTCAATTCCAAAGTATCTATCATTCTGACATTCTCTGCCCTTTTTAGATTTCCTCCGTAGCCGATAGTGATTGTTACTTTTCTCGCCCTCAAGAGATATGCTAAGGCATAGGCGCTGGCAATAGAATCCGGGTCTGGTTCATTGTGTGTGAGGATGAGAACTTTTTCGTTCTCCTTTACAGTATCCAACATTCTCGCGATTTTTCTTTGCCTCTTGACTAAATTCAAGCGCGCGCCGATAGTTTCGTTAAAAATTTTTGAAGCGGGCAATGACACAATTTTATCAGGGAGTTGGATTTTCTCAGTTAGGTCATTGACAATGCCAATGACAAACGCATCGTCAGGGAGTTTGCGCAGAAAACTGGAGACTTTTTTTTGATGCGACTTGCGATACGGAATGATTAAATAATTGCACTGCGAACTGCTGATTAAACTATCTATATTATCTAAGACTTCAGTAAAATTTACGTATTCCATATCGGGAATTTTCGGTTTATCAGCGTTCAGTTCTGCATATAATCCGACGCCTGTACACTCGCGCTTTATCCATTTGATAGCAAGTGGAAGGATGTCATCAGATATTAAAAATATGCCAATCATGTCATTTCTCCAAAGTAAAGGCGAAGGGGCAAAAGGGTTAAGGTGAATGCTGCTAAGAATTGTCGGAGGAGTGCAGCATAGCACTGGGATGAATCCCCATGCTGAAAGAGCAAAGCACATTCGTGCTGAAGCTAGCCCATGGGGCTTCGCTCTCTTAGCCCCGATGTTCACGTCTGGGCTGTTT
>SDBU01007948.1_pt1 | contig 12132 bp, 14 predicted proteins | sample 2277071 | NCBI WGS metagenome assembly SDBU01 (sample SAMN10397929, study PRJNA504765) | marine sediment metagenome | isolation source: marine sediment core GS08_GC12, 126 cmbsf | place: Arctic Ocean: Gakkel Ridge, Loki's castle | collected 2008
GCCCGGCGCTTTTCGCTGCTGGAGCTGATAGTTCCCGCCACTTTCGCCAGGCCGCTGTAGGCTGCCACGGTCACATCTTCCAAGCCGCTAACCGCCGTGATAGCGGCCCGTTTCTCCGAGGAGGAGCTGATTGAGGCCACAGCCAGCAGCAGTTCCTCGAAGGCTTCGTCATAAGGCGCCACACGGGGCATCACCGCCGTTATGGCGGCCCGTTTCTCAGATGAAGAGGATATGCCGGTGATAGAGTGCGCCAGGGCTACCCCGGCACTGTCATCCAGTGGCGTTATGTCCGCCAACGCCACCAGTGCCCGGCGGCGCTCCGATGAGGAGGAAATCGTCCCCGCGGCGGCGAATAGCGCCCGGGAAAATTCCGCTGTACCCGGGAAACGCTCAGCGGTTGATACCAGCATATCGGCCAGCCGGGAGCTGCCGGAGATTATCTCACCGGATAACTCCACTGCCCTGGCGGCCACCTCCAGGGAGATATCCTGCCGGAGCAGGAACTCCAGAAAGATACGTTGCTCGCTTCGGGAGACGTTGGGAGCAGCCTTAACCGCCGGGAATACGGTCTTGGGGATCGAGTCAGTACTGATGAGTTCCGTTTTTACCCCGGTCATGCGGTAAAGGGCCGCTAGCACCGCCTCGCCGCCGCCTGACGCGTATACCCGGCGTACCCGTATCACGGCCCCGATGGTGGTCTCATGGTAGGTGATCAGCAACATCTCCCGCACCCAGTCGCGGTCGGCAGCGCCCAACTCCTCCAGGGAACGATTTTCGAAATAGTTCAATCGCACGTTACCGCTTTCGTCCGGTTCGAAGACCACCTTGCGGGTCTTAAGCCCGCGACGCTGCCGGATAGACAGGTATGCTCCCGGGGCCATCCGGGCCACCCCTTTGCCATCAGGCGTGAAATCGATCACGCCCAGGGCCCGTACATCGAAAGTTTCGTACAGGTTGGATCGGCTGTAAACCGCATAACCTTCCTCATTCTCGTGGGAGTAGCTGAAAATGCCCACCTGCGGATCCTCGAGAGTTGCTCTCGATGGTTGGGGCGCAGCGAGGAAAATCAGCAGAAGTAGTATTAATCTCGATTCAGGGAGATTTGCGCGGGTTTTTGTGTCAGCAATCATACCGCCAATTTCCTTAGTTTTAGTTCTCACTGCCGGTAGTTCTCAGGATAATTCCACCATTACGACGAGCAAGACCGAATGTTTGTTGCAGCTGCAGTCACGCATACCGGATCGGAACAAACCCGTGCAATCGGCTTAAATTAACCAGTGTTACAGCAGTGCAATCAACGAGGGAGGAGAGAAGCATGTCAGACTGGGCTGTAATATTGGGTGCCTCCAGTGGTTTTGGAGCCGCCACTGCCGTCGAGTTAGCCAAGGCCGGTGTAAATATCGCTGGTGTACACCTGGACCGCCGTGCCAACCAGCCCCAGGTCCAGGCGGTCTTCGAACAGATCCGGGCCACCGGGGTAGAAGTTGTTTTTTTTAACCATAATGCCGCTAAGTCCGAAACCCGCCGCGATGTGGTTTCCCGGCTCCAGGAGTTGCTGGGGGAAGACGGGCGGGTGAAGGTGTTGCTGCATTCCCTGGCGTTCGGTGTGCTCAAACCGGTGATCGCGGCCGATCCCCAGGAAGCGTTGGACCAGCCGGAAGTGGAACTGACCCTGAACGTGATGGCCGGCAGTCTGCTTTACTGGGCTCAGGACCTGTTCGGGGCCGGCCTGCTCAAGCGGGGCAGCCAGATTTTCGCCCTGACATCATCCGGCGGGCATAGCCAGTGGCCCTATTACGGTGCGGTGTCGGGGGCCAAGGCAGCCCTGGAATCGTATATCCGGCAGCTGGCCGTGGAGCTGGCTCCCGCCGGCATCGCAGCCAACGCCATCCAGGCCGGGGTGACCGATACACCGGCCCTGCGCAAGATTCCCGGCAGCCGGGACATGCTTGATCTGGGCCTGAAACGCAACCCCCACCGACGCCTGACCGAGCCCCGGGAGGTGGCCCGGGCCATCCGGCGATTGGGACTGAGCGAGAGCAGCTGGCTGACAGGCAACGTCATCCGCGTCGACGGAGGCGAGGATATCGCGGGCTAGCCATTTTATTAAGCAATCTACATCTTTATGAAGGTCACGGGAGAGGATTATAATATTTGTGAATTCCTTGATTTTTGAATAAACTTATTGTAGTATAGATATTAGGAAGCCGAAAACGGATTGTAAAGGAGGGAAAAACCTATGACCGATTTATTAAAGAAGGAACTAGAGACCTACCAAGCAAATAAGGATCGGCTAATTGCGAGCGCCGAAGGCAAATTTGTGTTGATTCATGGCGATGAGGTGTCTGGTACTTTTAACTCACAACTCGATGCAATAAACGTGGGATATAGGAAATTCGGAAACGTACCTTTTTTCGTGCATCAGATCCAAAGAATTGAGATTCCGGAGAATTTTGTTTCCAATAATCTAGCCTTCTAATGCCTTCATTTACTTCTGAAGTGCCCGATCTCCGCGGGGTTGGACCGGTTGTAGAAATTCAGATCTCGGTAGCAGAGACAGCCGAGGATACTCTGCAACAAGCTAGTCAGCCCATACCCCAACCAGTTCGTGTGACTGCTCTAATAGACACCGGTGCTTCTGTCAGCGTAATCCAGCAGGGTCTCGCTCAACAGTTGGGACTCCAACCGGTGGGTATTGTATACGTGAACACCCCTTCGTCTGAAAATGTCCACTGCTATCAGTATGCCTTAAGATTCATTTTCCCCAATCGACTTAATTTCCAGACAACGGCAATTGAAGCCCGGTTACAAGGCCAAAACATTCAGTGCCTTCTCGGTCGAGATCTACTCTCACACGGGGTATTTGTTTACATAGGATATAAGGATTTGTTCAGCTTGAGTATTTAGCGGGACCTGTTTACCTTTGCGCAACAAGGCGAAAACTTGTGACGTTTTCCCCCGCTTCAATCCGCCGGTAACAGTTCCCAGCGTACCTGCCAGCGCCGGTTCACCAACTGGCGGCTCAGCAGCGTCGTGGAGATCACGCCACTCACCACCCCGGTGGTAACCCACATCATCATAATCACGATCTGAATTTTGATCGCCTCCACCGGCGGCATACCGGCCAGGATTTGCCCGGTCATCACCCCCGGTAGCTGCACCAGCCCCACCGTCATCAAGGCGTTGATGGCCGGGATCAGGGCACTGGAGACGGCACTCTTGAACACCGGGTGCAGGGCTAAAGACGGCGCCGCCGCCAGTGACAGGGCCGTCTCCACCTCGTCCCGCCTCAGCCGCAGTTCGCTCAGGAAGCGATTGGCAGACAGGGAGATCACGTTCAGGCTGTTGCCCAACACCATGCCCGAGAGCGGGATGGTCACCACCAGGCTGTGCCACGGCTCGGGCCGGATGATCAAGGCCACTACCACTGCAGTGCTGATTGCCAGAGCCACCGCCAGCGAGACGAAGGTAATTAAGTAAAATCGGGGTATGCGGACCTGCTGCCGCCGCACCGCTTCCCAACTGGCAACCGCCAGCATTGCCAGCGCCACGGCCATAAAAACCCATATGGAATTGGCCAGAAACAGGAAGTTGAGGGCGTAACCGATCAACGTCAGCTGCACGAAGGTGCGTACCGTCCCCAGCACCAGGCTCTTCTCAATCCCCAACGCCTTGAAGCGGGCCACCGCGATCGCCAGCGCCATCAGCAGCAATGACAGGGATACGTCACCAAAACTCAGGTAGTAGGGGTGCATCAAGCCACCTCGCGCAATTGTCCTTGGGCCAGTTCCAGTATCGTTTGCCCCAGCCGCTTGGCATGCGAGCGGCGGTGAGTGACCATGATGGTCAGCAGCCCCGCGTCCCGGCTGATGCCCGCCACCAGGTCCAGCACCTTGATGGCGGTGTCGTCGTCCAGGGCCGCCGTGGGTTCATCCAAAAGAAGTACCTCCGGCCGGGTAATAAGGGTACGGGCCAGGCACACCCGCTGCTGTTGGCCGACGCTTAAGCTGGTCACCTGTCGATCCAGCAAATCAGGGTCCAGTTGCACCTGATCCAATTGTCCCTCGAAATCCAGCCCATCTCGGCCGCTCAACCGGGCGGCGAAGGACAAGTTGGACCGCACTGTGGGGCCCACGAAGGCCGGTTTCTGAAATTGCAGGGCGATCCGCCGCCGCAACCTGGCCGGTGGCAGTTTGGTGATATCCATGCCGTCCAGTGAGATGACGCCCCGGTCAATGGGCAGTAGGTTGTTGAGCACTTTCAGCAGGGTGGTTTTGCCGATCCCGGATTCTCCCTGGATAGCATAGCATTGCGCCGGCTTGAAAGTGTAGGAACAGTCACGCAGAATGTTGGAGCCGTTACCCGGGTAGGATTGCCACACCGCCTCCAGTGCCAGCATGGCGCGTCAGAACGACTGTGTGCCGCTCGGGGTGGAAAGCGATTCCAGGTCGCCTCGCCGGCGAATCAACTCCTGCAGCTCGTAATTCTCCGGGGTGGGGCGCAACTCGAAGGTCTTGCGGGCCTCAGCCAGGGCCATCTCGTACCACTGCTTGCTGGTATAGGCTATCGCCAACCCCCGGTGGGCCCGGGCCACCAGTCCCACTTCCTCACGATTCATGCGCCGGGGATCGGCTGGGGCCACCCGGATGGCTTCCTGGAACTCCAGGATGGCGTCGTCCACCAGCCCCTTTTCATAGTACCACTGGCCCAGGTCCACGTGCCGCCGGGGGTTTTGGCCGCAGCCCAATGCCAGCAGCATTCCAAAACACAGCAGCAGATAGGCGGGGGTGGGTTTGGTCATGACGTAGGCTGTATATGATTGCTGTTGATACGACGGGAAGTTTGCGGCTCGCAGGGGAAAATGCAAGTACAAATCGAAGGTAGGGACAGATGTTCGTCACGGCTGGCCGCAGCAGCGCTATCCCCGCGATCAGGTATAATCCTTCCGGAGCACGCCCCCTCATTTGGGAGCACACCGAGAGCACCTACTACTGGTCAGGTCAGGGATTGGCGGGTATTGGAATGCCAGTACAGACTGGTCACTCCCCGTCAGGGAGCACCGCCTGCTCCAGGATCGGCAGCAGTTCGCCCCGCTGGTGTAGCTCCAGCATGATATCCGAGCCACCGACGAGTTCACTGTTGACGAACAGCTGTGGGATAGTGGGCCAATTAGAGTATTCGGAGAGTCTGACCCGGATCTCCGGGTCGGCCAAAATATCCACATCCTTGAATGGTACCCCGTAGTGCTCGAGCACCTGCACCGCCCGCAGGGAAAAACCGCAGCGCGGCATTTGCGCCGTGCCTTTCATGTACAAGACGATATGGTTGGATTCTATATCGCTCCTTATTTGGGCTGCCAGATCCATGGCGGGACTCCTTCTTTTTCAGCCTGCTCCCACTGGACAGGGCTGAATGTTTGCAGTGCCAGGGCGTGAATGGCCCCCTTCAGATGCCGGCTGCAGGCGCCGTACACCAGGCGGTGCTGCTCCACCAGGCTGCGATCTTCGAATTGTGAGGCAATTACCACGGCCTCGAAGTGGTTGCCGGTGCCGCGCCGGTCCTTGACCACGGCCCTGGCGCCCGGCAAACCGCCCTCGATCAATGTCTGCACTTCAGTAGTTGTCATTACTCCTCCTCCCAGGAGTCCAAAATTACGACCCTTATGGTCCCATATGCAATTATTTATGGATTCCGCCCGTGGGGGCGGTTAAGGAAGGATCAATCTGTGCTTTGATCTATCTATACCGGCAGGTGCTGGCGGCAGTGGATGCCATCGCGGACGGCAACTTGCTTTGAAAATATTGGGATGATGGCCTTTTTAATTCCCAATGAGATCTGCGGCCCAAGCAACGACAGCCTCGGCCAGGCGAACAGCTGCCCGGTGTTCATCTTCACTAACCGGCTCAAAATCACCCGGGTACCGGCTTGAAACGGAGTAGTCAGCCAAAATTGTTGCGTCTTGAATCTCTACCGGTATATTTATTTCTTCCGGTAATAGGTCAATTAATCTCCTGATGCTATGGGTGCTGGGCACAGCTACGGAGTTCGCCACCAACAGAGCTTTAAGTGCTTTCTCCGCAGCTTGTTGAGCATGAAAGCAAAGGTCTTCAAGTAGCACTCCGTCAGGCTGGGACAGGCGCGCCAGGTTAAGATCGCTATTTGCGCGGAGGAGCCAGTCGGAGGGGCTCCCAGGGATTCGATCCTCAGCTGGCATAAAGCTCCTTCCCCTCCTTAAGAACAGTGTGATAAATGAGACCGATATTGTCTTTATGTCGCTGGATATCGCCGGTGGTGGCAACCAGAATATCGAATGCTGCTGGTATACCTCTAATTTGGCGGTAAAGCTTTTGTGCGGTCCGGCGGCGGTGAGTCCCCTCAGGCATTATAATGAGAAGATCAATATCACCGGCAGCGCTGATGTCTCCTCGAGCTGCCGAACCAAATAAGATGATTCGTAACGGTTGGACCGTTTTCACAATCGCCTGGACCAAGGCATCAATCACCTGAGGTTGGATTGCCATCTTATAACTCCCGAATTGCGACGAGCTTTAAGTAGGTTGGCAACCAGCTGTGACTAATCGCCGTCTGCTGGAATGAGTTTTTAGCGAGCATCCGACGATAATTATCCTTTGGCTGCTATACCCTAAGGTGAAAAGAACAGTAACACATAGACAATACCAAACATAATAACAACAACATATATAAGCCATTGGATCTTAAACAGGCGACTGCCCCACCGCATACGTATTGTATCGCCATCTACTGTTACGCCCTCACCGGATGAAAATCTCTGACCCTCAGCAAGCATCTTGGATGCTGGAGCCAGCCCCACTTTTTCCAACTCCCTGGCCCAAGCAAACCAGTAGCGATAGTAGTCGAATTGCCTCATAGTGATAAGAATCCAAGTCACGCAGATAGCAGCCCCCAGTACGGGCAATAGCTTTGCAAGGAAATTAAGTTCTGGATAAAATTTAAGGACAGCACCAATCAGAGCGACTATGAAGACGTTCGCTGTCAAAAGCGCACTGAAAACCATCCAGATTAGCTGTCCTTCGTAAGAAATCATCTGAATAGCAGCACGATAACCTTCTTGCGTTTGGGCTACTTTCAAAGTATTGTTCTCAGTGGTCATTTTAATTTTCCTGTTTTATGAATCTCATTAGCTCGCCAGCAAATTTTATACGCTATTTATGCGGTACGACGACATACTCCCGCGTCGAAACTTGCCCTGCTATACTGCCTGGCACTCCCTTTGAAATACTATAAATGCAAAGTAAGGCCCAGACATAATAGCCTACAAGTGAATTATGCCTATAGCACTATCCGTCCCCCTTCGGATTCTTCTCCACCTTGGCCGGCAGGTGCTTCCGCCGGCGGATGCTCCCCCGAATGCGCCGCATGGCCGTGGCGCTGCCCCTGATCAGTAGGCTGGAATACTGGTCCGCCTGGGCGTGCTGAAAGTGCACCGGCTCAATGATATCCTGCAGCTGTTTGCCGGTCTCCATCCGCAGGGCCGGCGACTTGATGATAGCCAGCACCTGGCTGGGGTAGATGCTGCGGTGCCCGGACATGAGGTAGGCCACCACCGAGGCCAGGGCGGCGTAAGGTACGATCTGGGGGCCGAACAGTTCCACTGCCATGATGGAGGCCGAAATGGGAGTGTTGGTAGCCCCTGCCAGCAGGGCCACCAGGCCGATGGCGGCGAACAACGACTGATCCAGGTTCAGGATTGAGGCGAACAGCCTTCCCCCGGTAGCGCCTATGTAGAAGATGGGGCTTAAGGTGCCGCCACTGCCGCCGAAGTTCAAGGTGATACTGGTAAACACCATCTTGAGAAAGGGCGCCAGGGGTGAGGCTTCGCCGCCGCGCACCACCGCATTGGCCTCCTCGATTCCCATCCCCAGGTACTGCCGCCCCAGCACCGCTGCCATCCCTACCAGTACCACGCCACCGGCCAAAGCGGTGATCAGAGGGGACCATTTCAGCCGCCGCGCCGCTTTCCGGGCCAGGTGCATGCTCTCGATGAATAGCAGCGCCAACAGGCCGAAGAAGATCCCGGCTGCCAGCGTTTCCACCATCAACAACGGCTCAATTGCCACCGTGAATTGTTGGAAAGCGTGGGGGTAGGTCAGCCCCATCCAGTGGGCGGTGGCGAAGGCCACAATGCCGGCCACGAACGAGGGGAACAGCACGTCGTAGACGATAGCGCCCACGAACAGTACCTCCACACCGAAAATGGCCCCGGCGATGGGGGTGCCGAACACCACCGCGAAGCCGGCGCTGATGCCGCACATGACGATCTTTTTGCGTTCATCGTCCGAAAAGTGCAGGATATCGGCCAGCTTCGACGCCAGCCCGGCCCCGATCTGGGCGGCGGGACCTTCCTTACCGGCGGCGCCCCCCAGGGCAACCGTGATGATGGTAGCCAAGGCCTTCACCGGCACCACCATAAAACGAATCCGTCCCGATTTGCGATGCACTGCCTCGATCACTTTTTCGGTGCCGTGACCTTCGGCGTCCGGGGCGAACCAGCGCACCAGGTAGGTGCTGATCACCAACCCGGCCGGCAGCAACAACCAGTACCAGGACCACTGTGCTGCCAACGCCACCGAGCCGTCCAACGCCATCAGGAAGGCGGTGCTCGACAGCCCCACAATAACCCCAACCGCGGTGGCGATGAAGAACCACCGGATGACGTGGATGAACAGGACCGAACTTTCCAGGAAACGTCGCAACACCAGGGGCAAAACTCCAGTAATCGGTGAAATCAGCTGTCTGGACGCGGGGGAAATTACTCACAGTAGGGAACGATGTCTGAGGGTGATAAACCCACAGGGCAATTAATAGTAAAAGCGCCCGGCCGTGGCAGTCAGGCGCTTCAGGCTGGTTGTGCTATCGAATTACCCTCGCATCACCACAAAGCGCTTCAAATCCCCGATCGCCTTGGTGATCTCGATCTCCCGGGGGCAGGCTTCGGTGCAGTTGTAGATCGAGTGGCAGCGCCACAAGTGAGATAATTTCTAATGGTTTTCAAAAAGATTGTTCTTACTATTGCTCCGAGACCAATCCGTGTTGAGAGACACCTTTATATCGCGGAGAGTAGGATTGCCGTCTTTGTCTCCACGCAGGGCATCTGCACCTTTGTTTAGAAAGTATCGGTTTCCGTCGTAGGCACTTACTTCTTGAGCATACTCAGCTACAAATAACGGAATTCCAAGTTCCATCGCTTTCTTTCCGGCAGCGAATGTTCCACCTTTCATACTTGACTCGATGACGATGAGAGCCTTAGACAAGCCACATATTATCCTGTTTCGTCTCATTGCATTACCAGCGTTCCAGGGTAATGTTGGAGGGCATTCGGAAATGATCAAATGGTTCTGATCTTGTAGTTTCTCTTTTATATCTTTTTTCAGTGTGAAATTCATAATTCCTTCAGCAAGAATAATGCTTGTTGAACCGCCTGCTTCTAAAGCGGCCTGGTGTGTTGCCAGATCCACACCATGGGCGTAGCCGCTTACTATGTTAAATCCATCAGACGCCAATGAATATGCCGCACGGTACGCTACTTTTAATCCTTTATCAGTCGCTTTGCGTGATCCACAGAAACCAACCGAGCTACTCTTAAAGAGTTCAAGATTCCCCTTGATAAAAAGTATCGGCGGGGCTTCATCACCTAGCAGTATCGATAGTCTTTGCGGGTAGGGAGGCTCACCCTTGACAAGAATCGAAACTCCTTCCCGCCTCAGATCATTTGCGAGATTCTCCGCGTCCTTCAAGCTATTGGAAAATGACTCAGCCACATTATAACCCAATTTATATTTGGCAACCAACTCTTCAATTGATGCCCGGGCGAAGTCTTCCAATGATCTCTCTTCTTTCTGAAGCATTTTTAAGATCCGTGTAAAACTCTTAAAGCCTAAGCCCTTTGTTTGAAACAGTTGAAGGGCTGGTATCTGAGCGCTCATATATTATCTGTATCACGTAGGGACTTTACACACACTAAGCCGAATACTTCCGCAGCACCCTCGACATTTCTAAGGTACCGCGCGAGATTCCACATTGTTGTTCCAGATTGGTAGAGGTCGTCTAACACGATAACCGTCGCATCTGATACTGAGTTATCCAACTCTATTCCTCCGTTCGCTGTGATAGCATCCCATTCTTGTTGCTTTTCAGCTAAGGAGAGCTCCTTGATCTTCGATTTAGGTGCTCTAAGGCGCGAATTGACTAATGGAGTATCGGTAAAAAAAAATGACTTGTCAAGGGCTGAAATCACACTCTTGCATAGCAACATCGGAAGACAAAAGGTACTGGTATTGGAATCACTTGAGGGTACGAAGGTTATAAAGCGTGGCAGTTTTGAGTCGGAGATCCCCGGAATACAGTGCACCGCTCGGACAAGATCAGCAACTAGCGAATCCAGAGCTTCTTGAGATTGATGATATTTGGCATTATACTCGAGTTGACCAACCTCTGTATATTCGCCCTCAGGTCCGCTAAAGTTAAAGTCGAGAGCTAAGCAACCCGTGAGTTCGCTCCTTCCAAAACCCACAAGATGCCTATTTAAACCAATGATTATGAAACGTTTATAATCATTTCGGAACTTCTCGATTCTCTCACGCTCAGCTTCATCTAGGTTAATAAAAAAAGCATAATTTGTCTTACCGCTCCTTGATTCCCTCCAACCGGTGTTTGACTTCGCCATTATAATTGGTTCTAGAGATCCAAATACCGATGTGTAGAACGGTGGTAAATTCAAACACCAATTGCCATCTTCAGTCTCTTTAAAATGGCTCCACCCTAGCTGATTTCGAGAAGATGGAGGTTCGATATAAGACATTTGGAACCGAGACAAGGCATCGTCGATAAGAGAGTTTACCTAAACCGTATAAATCCCTACCCGCGCATCACCACAAACCGCTTCAAATCCCCGATGCCTTTGGTGATCTCGATCTCCCTTGGGCAAGCCTCGGTGCAGTTGTAGATCGAGTGGCAGCGCCACAGGCCGTTGCGGTCGTCCAGGGCCTCCAGCCGGGCCCGGTTGCCGCCGTCGCGGGAATCGAAAATGAACCGGTGCGCCTTGACGAACGCCGCCGGTCCTACGTAGTGCCCGTTGAACCAGAACGAGGGGCAGCTGGTGGTGCAGGCGCCGCACATGATGCACTTGGTGGTGTCGTCGAAAATGGCCCGGTCTGCGATCGACTGGCGGCGCTCGGTGGCCGGAGCCGTTTCCTGGGGTACAAAGTAGGGCGTCACCTGCTCTAAGCCGGCGAAGAAGGGGTCCATGTCCACCACCAGGTCGCGGAGTACTCGCAGTCCTTTAATTGGTTCCAGCCGCAGGCGGCTGGACTTGAGGTCCTGGATCAGCACCTGGCAGGCCAGGCGGTTCAGGCCGTTGATCATCATGGCATCCGAGCCGCATACCCCGTGGTTGCACGACCGGCGGAAGGCAATGGTGCCGTCGTCCCGATCCTTGATGTCCATCAGCACATCCAGCACCCGATCCTTGGGGTCGGCTTCCTTGATGAAGGTGTCGAAGCGCGATTGGCCGCTCGCAGGGTCGTAGCGATAGATCTCAACAGTCAGTTTCATATCAGTACACCCTCGGCTTCGGTTGGAATTTGGTGATGGTCACCGGCTTGTACTCGAACTTTACCTGCTCATCACCGGCCAGGGTGATGAAGGTATGCTTCAGCCAGTTGGTATCGTCCCGCTCCTGGAAGTCCTCCCGGGAGTGGGCCCCGCGGCTTTCGGTGCGTTGCAGGGCGCTCTCGGCGATAGTCCAGGCCACGTCCAGCAGGAAGCCCAGCTCCAACGCCTCCACCAGCTCGGTGTTGAAATAGTCGCTCCGGTCACTGATTGTCACCTCCCGGTAGCGCCGGCGCAGTTCCATCACGGTGTCCCGCGACTCAGTGATACTCTGCTGTGTACGATAAACCCCCACGCCGGCCATCATGGCCTTCTGCATGCTGGTGCGCAGGTCGACGGCTTTCTCCTTGCCGCGGCCGTTTTTCAACCGGTCAATCTCACCCATGACAAAGCCGTCGGGTTCACCGGTGATCCGGCCGAACTCCGAGTCCTGTAAGTACTGGGTCATGGCCTTGCCCGCCCGGCGGCCGAATACCACGATGT
>SDBU01007949.1_pt1 | contig 12132 bp, 14 predicted proteins | sample 2277071 | NCBI WGS metagenome assembly SDBU01 (sample SAMN10397929, study PRJNA504765) | marine sediment metagenome | isolation source: marine sediment core GS08_GC12, 126 cmbsf | place: Arctic Ocean: Gakkel Ridge, Loki's castle | collected 2008
GCTATATATAGGACTATCAAATAATTAATTAAGACCACATAAAAACCCTCTACATTATAGGAAGAAGTCTGAGAAGAGCAAGAAAAGCAATTACAGCCCATATAATATTTAACACAACGGGCTGATAATTCTTGTCGTTATACGCATCTACAATAATTGCAATCGCCCCAGTAAAATTTAGGACTTGAAAAATTACGGTATTTGACTGAATAATTTGGAATGAGACTAATATATAGGCAGTAAGAATAGCAAAGACTCCATACCAACCAATAGTTTCTAAATAGTCAAGCTTCATTTAACTAAATGATAACAGATAACATTTTTCCCTTCGTTTAAATCAATATTTACCTCAATCTTTTTATTGCGGAACAAGTCCATTAAGGGGGGCTAGTATCCTATAACCCTTTAATCATATTAAAAATGATAAAATTAAACCATGGGCAAAGAACAGCAGACAGAAAGGCCAGTTTTTGAAAGATATCTTGAAGACACGAAAACCACCGAAGACACTGTTCCTGAACTCAGCGAATTAAGTCAAAAATTTTCAGAAGTCAGAGCTAGTCTCGAACAGGTTACCTTTGAGCAAGTTGCAGATAATTTAGGAAAAAAAACTCCTTTCCTAGAAGGGCACGGCTATTTACCTATAGGGAAAATCACCATTGAAGCGGTAATTTATCTTTGTGAAATGGGATCTTTAATTGCAGCTGATCCTAGATCCAAAGAGGTCTATCCTTCCCAAGAAGCCCTCAACGAAGCAATAAGGAGCTTTTACGAGGAAGCTACAAGAACACTAGAACCTTCTTATTTAATCAATGAATGCCCTGTCATTTCAGCAATAGCGAGTAGAGCGATAGAGTTACTAGAAGAATACGCTCCTTTTCTTCGAGAATCGGCTGAATAACGGACACCAAAGCACACCTTAGACATGCTAATACTTTATTTCTAATTGGAATAAAGTTCGAAAATCGTTCCATCCCCTGAGCAAAATATCGTTAACTAGCCACGAGAGAGGTCCTGACTTGGTCCAAGGCGGGGAGCCAAGGTTGACGAGAAGCGTAAAAAAGCAACGTTTTTGTTTAGAAACTTCAGGAGTTTAAGTAGGTGGTTGAGTAGTCTTTTGAAAAGTCATTCAAGGTTTAGGAATTTGAAATAGCAAATTTCCCTGATTGCCAGCCATCACGTCCGGAACATCGCCACTCCACTTTTCAATCCACATTTTCATCAGCAAAGCATCATTTAAAGTTTCTCTTTGCAGTCTTTGTTCTTCAGCTTCCCCTTCAGCTTTTATTATCCTGGCCTCTTTCCTAAAATCTTCCTGTCTGGCAATGTTCTCTTCTGTAATCACTCTTTCTTTCTCAATTTGCTTTGCCTCAATCGCGCTTATGTAGTCATCAGTAAAAGTAATTCCTCGCACTCCAAATTCATCTAATAAAAGTCCATTCTCTTCAAAAATTGGTCTTAAAAAATCCTCAACAGCTTTTTGCATTTCAGCAATATTTCCGGTGTACAAGTCAGCCGCATTGAATCCTCGGGCAATATTTCTAGCGTGAATTCTGGTATCTGTCTTTACAATTTTCTCAACTACATCAGCTTCTGTTCCAATATTATTTGCAATCCAACCAGCTTTTTTAGGTTCAATTGAAAATCTCACTGTATAGTTTATCTCTATTTGCTGACCGTCTTTTGTAGTTGTATCCACAGACAGATCAGTATAGGTAGCTTTCGAGATTTTTGGTTGATCTGAGGCCTCATAAGTAACCTTCTTTGTATTGTAGGTAATCGTCGTTTCCATCAATGGCAATACAAAATGAGCTCCGGGGTCAAGCATTCTTCCGGTCACTCTCCCAAATCGAGTTACTACCTTCACCGTTCCAGCAGAAACTACTCTAAAAGAATTAACTAGTAAAATAAAAATTAATATGAAAGTGGTAAATGGTTTGATGTAGTGCTGATACTCAACATTTTTCATCATATTCAATACAATTATATCACCCTACCCCGTAATTTCTAAAACGAATTCGAACACTTACAATATTCGGTATGAAAAAAGTAAACAAAATCAAAGCCTGGGAAAGAGACAGGATAGCCAATCTTCTTTCGCAAGGTAAAGGCGTCAGGCAACAATAGAATTAATATCAATCACCCCAAAAAGATTTCAGAATCCAAAAGTTTTAGAAATTAAAAACTTATTGGGCACACTAAACAAATATTTAGAAATATTATTACCCGGGTTTACTAATAACATTGAAACTAGTGGCATATACTAATCTTTTGTTTGAGCCACTCTTTGTCCAGTATATATTTCATAAAGTATATTCGGGGAACTGGGGAGCTAGCTCACATTTCACCTATCTTTACGTTGAATCATTCAAAACAAGGTATGGAAAAAACTCTTGGTTATACTAAGGTTACACCCTTCGGACCAACTCCTTGAAAGACTGTTATGTCAGTCTTTTTGTTAGTTAATTTTATTTTTGAGCGATCAATGACCAACCTACTGAATCTGGAAACCTCCGCTTGTCCTCATGATTAAAAACAAGTTTATCCAAAAAATTAAAAACTGGACAACTAAGCATAAATAATTTACGAGGCAATTCTGGTAAATTTAGTTCTATGGCATGATAGACAACCAGAAAGGGGCCACCCATTGACCATATTTTTTGAATCTTTAGCTTAGCTTGGCGACAAAGGAAAGAGAGACCATTTTTCGTGTACCGATAGTAATCATTTGGGTGGTCATGTCTATGTCAATACTGTACCGTTGTTAAAAGGAGCAGGCCACGTTGCTTTAGCACTCTTTGGCACTCGTTTAGGGCAAGCTGTGGGTCATGTAAATGTTCAAGCACCATAAAAAGAGTAACGACATCAAAACTTTTTTCAGGAAATGGAAGCTTGTGGGCATCCCCAATAACATCTACATTCGGCCCTTTTTGAATATCAACAACCAATCTTGAGCCTAGCTTATTGATCTCCTCCCCACGATTTTTCAGCCTCCCGCCAACGTCTAAAATAGTTAATTTCTTATTTGATAAGTTTAATTTTTTTACTTCAGATACCAAGAGATTGATCTGCTTTTTGGGAGAACTGTAGGTGTGTTTATTAACGTATTCCCAGATATTCATAAAGTGTCAGTTTATCTAAAAAAACATAACAAAGCTTTTGCTGTTGATGTGTTTTTAATTATAACAGCAGCAAAATAACAAAAAATTTGGCTGGTAGAAAGAAAATAGGTTCTGACCTTGCCCGTCAGGCGGAGCAAGTTCGAAAATCGTTCCATCCGTCGAGCACTCCATTTTTACTCAAGTGATTTTAGTACCCTGAATAGGACGCTTGAACCTTTGATACAATTTACTTATGTCGGTCAAAAAAACTTTTTCAACATCAAAGACTACTTATGAAGAAGCAATTCTAGAAACACTTACTTTGCCGGAAGAAATTAAAGATTGGTGTAAGAAAAATCCTAAATTTTTAGAAGCATTAAAGGTCGTTGTTTCTAGCAGATTTCTTCATCTGGGAAGTGTTATTCACTATCCAAAAGATAAAGTTTTTGGTATTTATTCTTATGACTATCAAATTAAGAATCCAAAATTTAAGCAAGACTTTATCGAATATAGTGATATTCTTGATCCAACATTTACTCTTTATACCAGAAACCCTAATGGATCTAGTAAATGGGTAAAAGATATTAAGGAATTTTTCAAAAAGTTTAAAGGGTACAACAAAGGAGTAAGTTTGCATCACCTATCATTAGAAGAGTTACCCACTGCTATTAAGGAAAGAGGTAATTGGGCAATTAAAAAAGGTGAGGAATTTAAAAAAACTGGAATTCGCAAATTGACAGAAGAAGAATTGGAGGAATGGCTTGATAAAGTTAGGCAAATTAAAAAAGAAACAAAGTGGCTCTCGTATACACCAGTGGAAGAAGCTGGTGGTTAAATAAAACAGCTCCTAATTTTGTTATCAATTATCCAATTTCGAAGTTTGTATGTCACGGGGAGCCTAAGAGGATTCTTCGGAACAATCAACATCATTTTGGCATAGAGCCATTCCGAGAATAGTTGCGTTTTTATCTCCAATAATTGACGCTACATGATCGCGATAGGATTGGGCTTGTTTTCTGTATTGATCGGTCTCTGCGGACTGTTCTGTTAAACCCTTTCCTAAGCAAAATAAAACCATCCTCCAAGCTCCATATAATTGACCAGTTTTATCCCACCTTTGTCTTAATACACGAAGTTGTTCATTAGCTACTTTTCTAAGTTTCGGATTTTCTACCTTAGGAAAATAATCCACTCCCTCTTTAAGCTGACGAGGGAGGTTGGGAAAACAATGAAAACACCAATCTTGAGGATACAATCTTTCCATAACCCTATTTTAGGATTTTTTCACGGTAAAATCAATAAAAGTTCGAAAATCGTTCCATCCACTAAACCAGTATTCACATTTAACCTATCTTTGCGGTAGAAGAATCTATTTCACCCATCATTGCAATTAAACCTTACCCAACTCTCATCTCAACCAAGCGTTTTATACAAAATTATAAACCTCTTAAATCATGACAATCGTGACTTAAGGCTTTTCGTGATTCGATAACAAAACCACCTATTTCCTGACGATTTGTAATATCGGAAAACAAATTTTCTTCCTCAACGTCACTATCAACTAATTTCACCGGAATTCCCCTCATCGGCTCACGTACTAAAAAACGAAGACAGGTAGTCCCAGTTTTAGGAGGAGGCAACGTACCAGGAAATCCGAGAGTATTGCCGGTTTCCCAATAAGGAAGATAGTCATATTTTTTTAAGCCATAATATCGAAACAAATATGCCCAAAGAGTCTGGATCTTATAAGGAATACCGGTCAAACGAACGGTAAACCCTCGTCCTTCGGCTTTCTGATACATAATATCCATCAATCTTTTCTCGTCAGCAAGTTTCATCCCCGGTTGAGGCTTAAGATCAGAAATCAACCCTTGAGGTGACTGACGAGAAATAACAAAAAAATTCCCCGCAACAATAATGACTATAATAAGACCGAAAAACAAACCAGAACAATATTTTTTAAGACTAGACAACAAAACTGAAGCGGCGATAATAATTCCCAAACTATTACCAACATTAGTGTAATAAGCCATATGACCACCCAAAAGCATTAAAAATATCCAGCTGAACATCCACAAGAGAAGGATGCGGAATCGATTATCTTTGGTACCTTTATAAATCATCCAAGTAGTGAAAGTGAAGGCCACAACAGTAAGAATAATTTTATTTTCAGTAAAACCAAAAAGATTATCGTGGTACATCATCAAAAATTTATTGAAGAAAATCTGGTACTTTGACCACCCCGAACTGATAATGTTATAGTCACTAAAAACCAAAGAAATAGCCAATTTTACAGTCCGAAAAGAGTATTTTAATTCAGCCAAAATATATGTACTTAAAACAGAAAAAGAAAGAATTATAGCAATAATCCGAGATCTAAGAGAAATAAGGGAAAGATTCTTTCTAAAAATTAAAAGTAAGACGACGACAGTAAAGTAAAAATAAAAAAACATTAAATTCAGCTGAGCAGCAACAGCAGCACCGACAAACATCAATGGTAAGGCAAAATTAATTTTTGATTTCTTTTTATAAATCAAAACAGCGCCAAGAAATATCATAAGAGTAGTAAGAACACCAAGAGCTGGATTACCAACATAGATAGCATATTGACTTTGTTCATAAGAGACAGCATATAGAAGTGCAGCTAACAACCCTGTAAAGGGGGTAAATAAACTACTCGCAATGATAAAAATAGGAAAAACACCGAAAGCATTAAGCAAACGAAAACAGGCAGATACGGCTTCTGGGCTACCTCGAAAAGCAAGGTAAAGAGGTCCAAGGAAGTACCAATAGAGAGGGCCGTGAAATAATCCAATATTGCCTGTAGCAGGAGGACCAATCAGTTTAAGGTCTTTTTGGGTGTAAATAGCTGTGGAAATAAAAGCATCACGTGCTTCATCAAAACTAAAAATTATACTTTCCTGAAAAGCATAAAACCGAACTATAAGTGCCAATAAAAAAATTAATAATAACCATAAGAAAGAGCCAAAACGTTTCATATATCCTCATATTAGCAAAGTTTAGAAGCGGTTATTAACGAAAATAAACGAAGCAAAGCGAAAAGAAACAATTCTAAACCCTTTTTAAGTAAAACTACACTAAACCCACTGATTTCTTCATCCTTCCGTCAAATATAAACTCTCTTACCCACATGAAACCTAAAGACTTAGAAGTTTTTTTGTCTGAATTCATTTTTTTTCCTTTTTCTTTTTTTTAACAAAATTTAATACGCTGAATGGAATAGCAATCAGAGTATAAATAGGAATAATAATAACTACAATCACAAAGAAAAAAATTTCTTCTACCTTCATCAAACCACTGATTAAATTATGTAAAACTATTGAAGCAAAACCCGCAACTACAATTACCCACAACTTTTTCCAACTTAATAAAAAGAAATCTTTACCTTTCATACTTAACATAATACCCTTTTTGTGAAATAAGTTCTAATTTCGTACATAAAGAACAGCAAAAGCCCAAAAATTTATCTGCCCCTGGTGGATCGTTCCATCCGCTGAGTCATCGTTGACTTTCAAAACTCAAGAATAATTCCTTTGCCTGTTTAGCCAGACTTAATGCCTAATCTGCCATTCTTGTCCAGGTCACTATTAAAAAAAAGATTCTGCTGTCACTTCGTTATTTTTAACATGGCCTTTATGATACATTTGTATATCTATGAACTTTGTTTTTCGGCACTATACAAAAGGTATTTCAGTATATCTGTCCTGGTTAAAATGGCAGTTTGCCAAAGTCAATCACTTTTTTTCTCCCCTGCTTTTGTTTAAAACCTTTTTCTCTCCTTGGAAAAGAATGTCTATGGAGGAAAAGAAAGGTTTTAATCTTTCCCTTCAATTTGAAAACTTAATGTTTAATTTCATTTCCCGATGGATAGGAGCGACCGTTAAATTCATCCTTCTTATTAGTTTTGCTTTTACATCAATTTTTCTTTCTGTATTTGGTATCATCGGTTTTCTAATTTGGTTTTTTCTTCCTTTCATTAGTCTTCCTGTCTTTTGGAGCAAGAAAAGAAACACCCGTAACGTTGTTGCTATCCTCTCAGAACAGCTAAAAATTTTTCCGGAAAAAACATTCGATTTGATTTTTTCTAGTAAGTTGGGAGAGTTTTTAATTACTTCGACTGGTCTTGACATTGAAAAACTGAAAAACCTTTCTTTTAAGCTCAAACCGGTAACTGTTTTCACTGATGCTAAAACAATTATCTCCTGGTTTGTAGGTTCTGATCCTTCCATTGCCAATATTTTAAAAAATCAGGGACTGACTACTAATGATTTAGTTTGGGCAGCCCGCTGGTGGGATGAGAGAAACAAAAAAAATAAAGAAAATAATAAAAGAACTTTTAGTCAGCCGGGAATTGGTTTGGGTCTTTTATTTGGGTTTACTCCTAACCTGGATCAATACAGTCATGATCTGTCTATCTCTCGTTCTTTTTCGCATCGACTTATTGGCAGACAAAAAATTGTTTCCAGAATTGAAAGAACCCTAACTTCGGGAAACAGTGTTTTCTTAACCGGTCTTCCGGGGGTGGGGAAGCAGACGGTTGTTTTAGAATTTGCCAAAAGAGCAGCAAATGGAACATTGGGAAAAAACATGGCTTACCGACGAATTTTAGAGTTTGACTATAATTTCCTGCTTTCCGAAGCTACTGACGTAAATCTAAAGAAAACCAAACTCACCAAACTTCTAACCGAAGCCTCCAAGGCAGGAAATATCATCCTGGTAATCAAAGACATTCACAGGATTACCAATCCTGAGGTAGAAGGTTTTGATTTTGTTGATGTTCTACAACCATTTTTAGAAAAAGGCGAACCCAAAATAATTGCTGTTTCCACCAGTAATGAGTATGAACGGTTTTTAGCTCCTGACGGAAGGCTTGGTAAAAGTTTTTCTCCAGTAAAAGTTGCCGCTCCTAGTAAAGATGAGGCCATGATAATTTTAATGGAGGCAGCTCAAAAATGGCAGAAAAAAGAAAAAATAATTATTTCTATTCCGATAATAAGACAAATTATCGAAAAAAGCGATCAATATATTACCCAGATCCCTTTTCCGGAAAAAGCTCTTGAAATCTTAGAAGAAGTATTTGTTTTAAAACGACAACAGGGTGGAGATAAAGTAACAGTCGAAGACATAAACGCTATTCTGGCAGAAAAAACTGGTATTTCTTTCGCCAAATTATCAAGTGGAAAAAAAGACAAACTGAAAAACCTAGACAAAATTATCCACCAAAAGTTAATCAATCAAAACGCCGCTGTTTCTTTGATTTGCAAAAGCTTACGAAGTCGAGCTCTAGGACTAAAAGACGATAATCGTCCTGTAGGTTCGTTTTTATTTCTAGGCCCTACCGGAGTCGGAAAAACCCAAACTGCCAAGGTATTAGCTAATGTATATTTTGGCAGTGAACAAGAAATAATTCGTTTTGATATGGCTGAATTTTCCGGTCAGGAAGGAATGAGTCGATTAATTGGTTCAGCCACTCAAAACAAGCATGGAAGTTTAACCACGGCGATAAAAAATAAACCAGCCAGTTTACTACTTTTAGATGAGATCGAAAAGTCTTCTCCGGAGATTTTTAATCTCTTATTACCTCTTCTGGATGAAGGATTTATTACCGATGCCAGAGAAAGAAAAGTCATTTGCCGTCACCTTTTCGTCATTGCCACTTCAAATGCAGGAGGAGAGCATGTCAGACAACTGATTGGTAAGGGAGTTTCTGGAGAAGAACTTCAAAAAGCAGTTATTGACCATGTCCAACAGGAAAGAATCTTCACCCCCGAGTTTTTAAACCGATTCGACGGAGTAGTTGTCTTCAAACCTCTAAAAGAGGAGCATTTGATAAAAATCGCCCATCTAATGCTCGAAAATCTTACCAACAGCTTAAGTAAAAAACAGATCACTCTAAAAATTACCTCCCAGCTTTGTCACAAACTTGCCAAAGATGGTTATAATCCGACTTTGGGAGCCAGACCAATGAGAAGAATTATCGATCTTACCTTGGGTGATATAATTGGCAATTCCATTTTAAAAAATGAGATTTCCAAAGGCGATACCATCATTATCGTCCCTGGAGAAAAAAAAGAAGAATATCGGGTAGAAAAGATTACTTCACAATGAAATTATTTGTAGATTTGAAAAATTCGGAAAGTAAGTATCAAAAATCATTCCATCCACTGAGCAAAACCTGACTTTAAACTTGAAAAATTACAATAATTACATAATATGTCGTCACTAGTTTTTCCATTTCACGATCCGAACAATATAGAAATAAAGTTTTTAAAACAAGCCTTATCAGAACTAAAAAATAACTTCGATAACGCCTTTATCAGCATCACTCCTCCCACGGTTACGTCTAACCCAAAAGCGGTACGGTTTCTACAACAGGATAATTTTTTTGTTGTAAATCTTAATAGTAAAGATTCTTTTATTGGAGATCATTTTAAAAATGCCTATTTAAATGCAGTAAAGAATTCAAATCCCGATCAAATATTACATCTTTGTACGTCGGATAGACTGGCGTATATTTTGTTAACTGACCACAAAAAGGCTTTCCTAGCCGATACTCTAAGAATTAACAAAAATGATACCCCTCTTCTTTTCCTTCGATCACAAAAAGCTTGGACGACATATCCCCAAAATTATTACGCAGCAGAATCAATGGTTACTGAAATGGGAAAAATATTGTTTGGAAAAGAGTTAGATTTTACCTGGTGTCACTTGGCCTTATCCACCCAACAGTTAAATAGGATTTTACCTAGCCTTGTCGCACGTGATCTAGTCATTACTTCACAACTAATTTTGTCTCTGAAAGAAATAATACACACAAAAAAAGTTGACTGGTTGTCTTGGGAAGATCCATTTATCTTTGGTAAAGATCCAAAGCAATATAAAATTAAAAAAGAAGCTGATCCAAAAGAATTGGAAAAGAGAATGGGATACGTATTACCAGAAATCAAGTATTTGTTTGAAGAGTATAGAAAGTCATTATTTAAAAAAGATTAACCAATTTACTAAAACTTTTTACACACAAATAGTTTTTTAAATCATTAAACAGAAAGATCTTAACTTGGTCCAGGGCGGAGAGCTCAAACAAAAAATTGACAGAAACATTTAAAACCTTTACCATTTGACCATGAATAAAAAGACCGATGACAATTGTTTATGGATGAAACACTGTCTAGATGGAAAAAGGATGAAAAAATGTGGTGGCTCTGGGGTGGCAGGTGGTGTTTATTGTATGGGTTTTATAGGTGCAGCAATCTATTTTATTCAACAGGCAACCTCTTTCGGGATGGGGGTGACGGGTTTATTAAAAGCCCTTGTCTGGCCGGCGTTTCTAATCCATAATTTGTTGGGATTCCTTAAAATGTAAATGTGAGCAAACCTCTTTTTTGGCTATTTCTCATAATTACTCTTTGGTTATTTATCCGATTTGTCATCGGGGGTCCCGAGGATGATTGGATTTGTGTCACAGGACAATGGTTAAGACATGGATATCCTTCTGCTTCAATGCCAGAGAGGGAATGTGATAATTAATGTCTATGAAAAAGTAGATAAGTTCGGGAATCTATCTGCTAAACACCAAAAACTTGCCCTGCCATTACAAATACTTCCCTGTCCAGGACTTTCTTCACTTTTTTATATCATCAACTCCGCCTTACCCAAACAATTTTAGAACTTTTGATAAAATTCAGCATATGAAAAGAATAGTTCTCTTCTCCACTTTTCTAGTCGGAAAGAATCAAAACAAACTTCTCAAGCTAATTTTCCCATCAAAAATGCAAAATAAAGTTCTAGCCTATATGCCCAGTGACGGAGCTAATACGAAAAAGAAGTACATTGACCAATGGAAACAGTTTGCCAAAGATCACCAGACAAAATTTTACTTAGTCGACAATTCCAAAACAAAAGCTGAAAAAGAGATAAAAAAAATACTCAATTCCAACATTCTGGTAATTACCGGAGGTAACACCTTTACTCTTTTGAGCCATCTTCGTCAGTCCGGATTAGATACAGCCATCAAGAACTTTATTAAAAAAAATAATTTTATATTAGTAGGCTTTAGTGCCGGGGCCATAGTTCTAACCCCAACAATTGGAGTAGCTGGAATAGAAGAATTTGATAAAAATGAGGTGGGCATAGAGGATCTGACCGGACTGAGTATCTTGGATTTTGAAATATTTCCCCATTACTCAAAAAAATGGACCCGGGCAGTCAAAAAGTATCAAAAAACAACCACTAATAAGGTAAGAAAAATAAAAAACGAAGACTATATCGTAATCGAGTTGTAAACAAAACAAAATCTCACCCCCTCCGCCCGGCCAATAATTTATTTCTCTTTCAACCTTTTCAATTCCTCCTCAATGGATCGTAAATGTTCGACTAAGACATACCTATCATTTTCTGCCGTCTGATACCGGGTACTGGCATGACCAGGCCAGCTTTCTTCATTTTGTTTTTCTTCCATAAATATATTGTCAATATGTTTCAACCTTTTCTTAATCGTTTCCCGTTCTTTTAATAATTCCTCATATTTAACTTCATCCTTTATATCCATATATTAGTCATATTTTACAACAACCCCCCTTATTTTATCTAAAAAAGTGATTTATTTCACCACTTTCATTTTCGCGTTATAATTACTTCGTGCCAATCAAAACCATTCTTGGTATCATCGCCATCCTTTTAACTTTTATTAGCTTTGCTCCCTATATTCGCGATATTCTAAAAAACACTACCAAACCACATGTCTACAGTTGGTTTTTATGGGCAATTATTACCTTTATATCCTTTGCTTTGCAACTAAGCGATTCTGCCGGCATTGGATCATTGGTTACCTTAATCGTCGGATTAATGTGTCTGGTAGTTTTAGCCTTGTCTCTTATAAAAAAAATCCAAATCAAAATTACTAAATCAGATACTTTATTTCTGATCCTCTCTCTTATTTCTCTTATTCTTTGGTTGGTAGCCAAGCAAGATATTCTTTCCTCCATTCTCGTCACCATCGTTGGTTTACTAG
>SDBU01007950.1_pt1 | contig 12131 bp, 13 predicted proteins | sample 2277071 | NCBI WGS metagenome assembly SDBU01 (sample SAMN10397929, study PRJNA504765) | marine sediment metagenome | isolation source: marine sediment core GS08_GC12, 126 cmbsf | place: Arctic Ocean: Gakkel Ridge, Loki's castle | collected 2008
GACTGGTTCAACGGGAGCGACTGGTTCAACGGGAGCGACTGGTTCAACGGGAGCGACTGGTTCAACGGGAGCGACTGGTTCAACGGGAGCGACTGGTTCTACTGGCGCAACCGGGGCAACCGGGGCAACGGGAGCGACTGGGGCAACCGGGGCGACTGGTCCTTCGCCAAGCTCAATAACCCTCCTGGCCGGGAGGAATGGGAATACGGCAGCGGGATCCTTCTTCCGTATGGTCGATGGCCTAACGATGGATTCGGCTGATAATAGCTCTACATTCCTCGGCTATCCGGTTCCTGATGGAACTCTGACATTAGTCGAAATAACTAGGACTGATTCAGCCGCGACGAGCCTCGAGGTTCTCAACAATGGATTGGTAATCTCTACCTTGGCCACCGCAGCAGCCGGGCGCGTCTCATCTGGAACGATATCTGTAAGTGTTAGCGCCGGACTTATATCGTTCAGAAATATTTCACCTGGAGCCACGATAACCAACGTGTCAATCGCCGCAACTATTGAGCCCGACTAGGACCTCGAACGGAGATTAGGCAATGACACTTCCGACGATAACCCTAGTAAACCTCACCGGGTCTGCGATTACGTTCAGGCAGCTAGCCGTAACGGTACCAGCTGCTCCTGGTACCGAAGTCGTATCTGACTTCAATAGGACTGAAGAGATACTTAATGACGACCAGCTGCAGACGGAGCTTGGCGCTGGCAATGTTCGCATTTATATAACAGATGGCGGATTAAGCTCGAGCAATACAATAAAAACCCTCGAACAGTCCAGATCGATCATAAAACCGATTCACGATCTCGACATTAAGCACAATCTCGCCGGAATTATTTCGCCGGTAGCCACGGACGATGAGGACTCCGGATATTCTGTTGGGTCGATTTGGATCGACGAGATCGCTGACAAGTCGTACATTTGCGTAGACGCAGCGTCGACCGCGGCTGTATGGAATACCATTGGCCCGCTTACGCTTCAAAATGCATACGACGGAGGCAACACAATTGTCACCGTCGGCGGCCGCCCGCTTGATGTTAGCGGGTTGGGCGCTATCAGTCTTGATTCCACCGTGTCATCCAATTTTACGGTGACCGGTGCAGGTCTTACCTTAAGCACTACGTCCTCTGGTGGTATCAGCGTATCTGCTGCCGATTCGGTATCGATTGCAGCTGGAGATGAGGTTGCCGCTTCAGGAAATATTGTTTCCATTACCTCCGGCTCCGCAACCGGAGGTAGCAACGACGGTGGGGAAATTGATCTATTTGCTGGTGTGGGCTTTGGCGCCGGCACCGGTGGTGGCATTGATATCAATGCCGGCGGCGGTGGTGTAACTGGAGTTGGTGGGCCAGTTACGCTCGATGGCGGCCCTGGAGGTGGGTCTGGAGGAGACGGTGGCGGTGTTACTGTTACCGGGGGATCGGTAACCACCCTAGGTACCGGTGGTGCTGTTACTGTTTCTGGCGGCGCCGCAGTGTCAGGAACTGGTGGTGCAGTTACGATAAGCACCGGCGCGTCCGCAGACGGCAATTCTGGTGAGTTAATATTACGAGTTCCTAGCACTGTATTCGCGGGGGCGACTGCGGATAACATCTCGATTCTCGGTGGTTCCGGGACGACTACGGGGGGCGGCTCGGATATCTCGATTCTCGGTGGAGCAGGTGGGGCCGGGGTTTTCGCCGGGGACGCTGGTGATGTTAAGATTACCGGCGGCGCCTCAGGCTCTGCCTCGCCTGGGGATACGTCAACTAGCGGTGCCGTGATAATTGCGTCTGGTAGTAATGGTGTAGGAACACCTGGTCCGGGCGGTCTGATATCCATTAGCACGACTGATAATTCCAGTGGCGATGGTGGGCCTATTTCGATCACCACTGGGTCTTCGCTCGGGACAGGGGCTGGTGGCAATCTAGCTGTTACTACCGGGGGTGGCTTTAGTAGCGGCGGTGATATTTCCTTCACGTGCGGTGGATCTGCAGGTGTCGGCGGCACAATATCGCTTACACCGGGCGGGGGTGCCACAAGCGAGAGCATTTATCTCAATACACCCGCGGGGCCGCTGACTGAGGGGCAGCCGATCGTATATCTTCGTAATCAGGGCACCCTCACTGGGGCGGGGCAAGACGTTCAGCTGTTCACCGGAGAGTCGGTTCCGGACACATCGGGGATATCCCTTTCAGCCCACTCGGCGTCGCTGTTTTTTCGCGATCCAAACGATGGTGCCACGCTCCCGGCCCTATGGTTAAACACTACGCTTTCGGCTGTTGACGCTCCTGGCATAGACTGGCTCCGTATTGCCACAGTCGACGATGTTACCCTCCAGCTTGCTTACGAGGGAGGCGGTACAATTGTCACGAGCGTATTGGAAGGCATCCTCTCAGTCACAGGTACCGAGGCGATTACGATGCAGTCGTCGGCTGCGAATGTCTCGTTCTCGGGATTGAACGCGAGCCTCACGGCAATTAATGCTGCTGCTGCTGGAGACGTGACTCTGACCGGTGGGAACTCTACCGCAGCGACGAATCCGGGTGGGGACATTTTTCTCAACGCTGGTGAGGGAAACACTACGGGCACGGGTGGGACGATCACGGGTTCTGGCGGCAACGGTGGGGCGACGGGTGCAGGCGGTGGAGTCAGTTTTACGGGCGGTTCGGGTGGCGCCATCAGCGGAGATGGTGGCGCTGCTTCCATAGGGGGCGGCGTCCCAACCGATGGAGACGGCGGATTGGCCAGTGTTACCGGTGCCGACGGCGTCGGCGCGAACCGCTCTGGCGGCGTTGCCACCGTCAGTGGCGGCGACTCCACAGGTACTGCCGCCGGTGCTGCGGTTAGCATTACGGGTGGCGACGGTGAGGGCACTGCAGGTGGCGATGGCGGCGCTGTTCATATCACTGGCGGCGCGGGGCGGCTTGGCGGTGATGTTGTCATTACCTCTGGGCCCCCTTTTGACGCTACGGACCAAGCTGGCGATGTTCGTATTATCGCAAATAAAGGCGTCGGTGCTGCCGGTAAGATCACCCTGACCACCGAGAGCGACGACCTCACCTCAGCCCCGGTCACGACCAATACCCAAAGCGGTTTTGCGGACCAAGGTGAGAACAAGCGGACGTTTGGCCGGTCGGAAGCGATTGCGATTTCGACGCTAAATCAGGCGGTCGTTAATCTTGGCACTCTTGCTGACGGAGAGCAGCTCCAGGTCAAGGTCTCCATGACGGCGGTCGACAACCTAGTTGACACCAACGTCGTCTCCTTCCGATTCGATGGGGATTTTTACAGATCTGGTGGAACGGTTACCGCGATGACACCTCATGTTAATCTAAATACGAAGGTGGGGTCGGCGGCATTTACGGGGGGAATTAGCTTCGCAGTCGTCATCAGCGGTGGAACTATTCTCCTGGAGGTTAGTAATAGCTCCGGAGCAAGTTTATTCACTCTGAATATTTCGGCTACCTTCATTACTCAGCAGGGCGGAGCAGCAGCGTAGGACAGGTTAGTAAATATGGCGCTTCCAACAATCATACTGGATAACACAACTGCTTCAGACATCGTGCTGAGGCAGCTGGCAGTCACTGTCCCGGCAAGCGGTTCGTATACGGTCAGCGATTTTAATTCGCCGTCCGAGATTCTCAACGACGAAGAGCTGCAAACCGCCCTCGATGCCGGAGACATTACGGTCACCTACATGGCGGTCGTGCTGACTTTGGAGCAATCCAAGGCGCTTATCCAGCCGATTACAGCTCTGGACATCAAGCACAACCTGACGGCGGTGGTACCCCCGGGTGTTGGTGATGATGATGCAGCAGGCTATTCGGTCGGTTCGAACTGGATTGATACTGTCGGCGAGTCCGCTTTTCAATGCGTTGATGACACCACCGGTGCCGCCATCTGGGTCCCGTCGGGCTCATCGGCGATCCCAACGGGTAACACGCTGTGGGTTGACGCCATCAACGGAGACGATGGCACGGCCGTCTCCGGTTCGATGGCCACACCCGGGCAGTTCTTGACGATCGGCGCGGCGTTGGCAGCGGCGGCCGGCGGGGACTCGGTAATCGTCAGGCCCGGCACCTATGCCGAGTCTGGCTTGACGATCCCGGCGGGCGTGTCGCTGATCAGCGAGGGCGGTTTTCTGGTCACCACCGTCGGCGATGCCGCGGCAGTCTCGCATGTGATCACGCTATCCGACGGCAGCTACCTGCAAGGCTTCGCCATCACAGTGCCCACCACGGCATCGGTGGCAGGCGTGGCCCATAGCGCAGGCACAGGCACGGTCTACGACCTAGACTTTCGCGGCGACGGCCTGACGGGCTCAGGCGATGGCATCGCCAAGACCGGGGCCGGCAAGGTCGTGGGTGGTAACATCCGGTGCTCGCTCGGAGGCATGGCGAACCTGCTACGCGTGATCGCGGGCGTGCTCGCTCTCGATGATGTCCACGTGCCGCAGTCCGCGGGAACAATCGCTAACGTCACGCTGACCGAGGGTACCGGACGATTTCAGGGCCAGGCGCATAACGTCGGGAATTCCAACGTGGGCGATTGCATCCACGTAGCAGGCACGAGCACGTGCCTAATCTACAGCCCGAACTGGTCCGGGATTCCCGTAGGAGCCCATATTACCTCGGACGGCGTAGCCGTCACGGTGATCGGCGGAAAAATCGACCCGACGGTCGTAAGTCTGCTGGTCGACCCCGCGCTCACCGGGGTAGGTACGTCGATTACGGTGAGCGGCACGACGGTGCAGCCGCTGTTTAGTTTTCCGTCCGCCGCCATCGGGGCGATGCAGCTAAACGCGACTTTCCACCAAACGCTCACGTCCACGCGGAACGCTGAGTCTCGCGTTGTCGGTGCGGACCTAGTGACGGGATTTCCCGAGCTGGGCTCTGGACTCGTCGTGGGCGAGGGCAGTTTTTATTCTGACGGGATAAAGGTCATCACGACAGACGGCACGGAGACAATGGTCGGTTCGGTCGTGACCGGCGGATCGCAAGTAGACGAGACGGCAGCGGCGCAGAGCCGATCGGGTTCGCCGCTGACATTTCAGGGGACCGCAGTTGGTAACGCGATCTACTTCGCGTCGAGTCGGGAGACGACGGCTGGCGCAGCTCTGAAACACTGGGGGGCGCAGGTCACCCAGGTCGCGGCTGGCGTTGACGGCACATACGTCATCGAGATCTGGGACGGCGCCGCCTGGGTCGGCGTGGGCGTGCAGGCGTCGTCAGAGGTCGATACCTATCGCTACTCGAATGAGCTGTTCATTCGCGCGGCGTCGGATGAGGTGCTCCAATACGGCCTCGACACTGACACGGCCTGGGGGCTCGCCACGGTGGACGGGGCTGGCACTGTGATCGGCCCGTCCTATTGGGTCCGGTGGAGGATCGCTGCGACGGTCACCACGTTGCCGACATTCGAGACGACTTGGCTTAGCCCTAGCCAGGTTCAGATCAACAAACTCGGGCGCCGCCGTGCGGTAGGCCTGGCCTTGTGGCGGGAGAGTCTGATCATCGGTGGGAACGTCTTCGGCGAGTCCGGCGGTGTCCTTTCCGGCAATATCCCCGTCGGCAGCGGCGGGCTGCCCACAGGGTGGACCCAGAATGCGCCAAACAGCCGCATGAACAGCCCGGGGGACGCTATATACACGCAACTCATCTTGCCCGAGACGATCTGCACCGCCTTTCCGCTCCGGATAACCCCGGTCTACCCGGTTCAGGGCTCGCCGGCTGTGACCACCGCGCCCACCGGGATCGTTTCCGTTCTTCCCGCTGAGGTGGTGGGGGTGCCGGTCGCCGACCCGGCGGGCGGCATCGTGCCCATCCCGAGGACGCTGGCCAACACCGACACGCTGACCGCGAATGCAGCGCAGGCGATTGGGCCGACGGCGCTAACGGGCCTAGCGACCACGGATAACGTTGCCCTTTCGACGGGCTTCACCGGCTTTGATATCAACGGATTTTATGGCGGAGATCTTATCCTTATTCGCTTCGAGATGGATTCGGACGGATCCCCGAATCAGGATCTGACGATGTGGACGCTGATTCTAGAAGGCGTAGCGTTCAGTGACGGGGGCACCCTATAATGGCAGGCCAGCTATATCCTCTCTTCGCGGTCCCCTTCGCTGGGGTCAGCACTATCACGGTGACCCACAACCTTGGGCGCATGCAGGTCGGCGTCATCATACGCATTGGCGACGAAGCCCGTAACGACATCCTCGTCTCGGTCGCTCCGTCCGTCGCCGACCCCCGCAACGAGGTGGTGGTCGTATTGGCCAGCTCGCAGACCGGCGAGGTTCTGGTTTTCGACGTTGACTACGTTTTTGCCAACATGCCGTCGCCCGAGGACGCCGCGGCGATAGCGGCCGGCGGGTTGATCGGTGGCGGAAAGGTGGTGTTCTGCGCGTTCGGAGGCAAGCTCGACGGTCAGGGCAAGTTCGCCATCGCAAACGGGAAAAGCAGCGATGGAGATGATTCGAGTAAGCCGAAGACGCGCCAGCCGATCACCTTTACCGGCACGATCAATGTTTTGGCATACAAGACAAAAGAGGCCGAGAGTACGACGATGATGAAGATCCACGTCAACGGGTCCGTGCAGGCGGCAATACAACTGAGCAACATCAACGCCAACTATGGGGGGGTGGAGACGACCGACTCCGGTGGCGCCCCGCTAAGCGTAAGCGTCACCGCTGGCGACTATGTGGAACTAGAATGGGACGGTCCCTCTGGAAAAAAACCAGGTGAGAGCACTTGGATGCTGGGTGGAGAGGCGAGCTGACAAATGTGGGTAGCAATCTATAACGACGCAGGATCGGGCGGCACCGTTCGGGTGGAGGAATTTCGAAAGCGCGCAGACGTAGCGACGGCCGTCTCGGGGTTCGAGAACGACTACACGCCGCCGGAGACCGGATACGCGGGGATCGACGCAGGCTGGACCGCTTACGTTGACCCGCCCAACTACCAAGCGTGGCATGTTGACCGCGACGTCACTCCCCGAGTTCTCGTCGCGGTCGACGTGCCACTGACCCTCGTTTTTCAGGGCTCACGCAGCGTGACCGAGGCGACGATCACGACGACGACGCCCGTCATAGTTGACGGGCTGCTCAGTAGGCTTTCGACTTGGTTCGACGATCCAGCGGCTGCGGTGGGTAGTGTCACGGGCGAGATCAAAGTGGTGGGCGGAGATTGTAGCATCCGGATCATGATGGGCGATGGCGGGCTGGGCAACCCGGTTACACCCCTCTCGGCGGACTATGTGCAGAGTGATACTGCCGGCAATTGGGTGCCGTTCACGATTATATCAAACGCGGACCCGGTCCTTATTCTTCAGCGGTATTTCATCGAGGCGGAGATGTCAATTGCGGCAACGTCCGCAGAGATTCGGTACTCATCTTTCAGCATCTTCGGCAAGGGTTAATAAATACCTGGACGAGAATTCTTTAGGATTCCTACACGAATAGTGGGAGTCGTGGCGGGGTAGGACCATGGGTGTTGAAACAGATTGGCAATCGGTCTCAACACCCATGGGGATCGTATTCCTGTAAAAAAGTAGTGGCGATGAGGTGTTTTCCACCCTAAGTTCACCCTAGGTGAACCTTGAGTTATGGCATAATATTGCATGGGAGCGAGCCTCAGCAACCAGTCCTAGTGGGCGTGATGGATGATGCTGTCAACAAGTTGACTCCGTTCATGATGACGTCAAACGCCGGTCCGGCCCTCATTCCTCAGCGGAATTTCGTTGAGACTGATATGGTTAACGCGGAAGCGTCCGCGGGGATCCATAAATCGCTCTTCGACATCTTCGGAAAAGGGTAAGAAGCCATGTCCGAGAATCCCCCAGCAATGGAGCCGCGAACATTGACGGCATTGTCCAGTCACGTAGCTCTGCATCACGCAGCCATGTCTATAAGCGTTTTCGACAGCATGGGTGGCCAGTCGCTCATGCTGTCCACGGGCATCATTTTTGATACAGCGAAGAACGAATTTGTCCCGGAATTATACACATTTGATTCCGTCGCCGGAACTATTATAGTTCTTACGCCTGGTTCCTACGATATCAGCTACCAGGTATCAATGGGCCTTGCAGTCGGTAATGCTAGAACCACCTCCATGTCGAATCTTCTGATTGGAGGAATTCCGGAGTCCGGAGTGGACTCTTATGGGTATCACAGAAATGCAGCAAACGGCCGTGATACGAATGTTGCAAGTATTACGATAGATTTATCCGCCAACGACATCATATCTGTGAACTCCGAAGTAATTGCTGGAGCGACGCAGCTTGGGACAATCGGTGGCGGATCTAGGCTGAATATTAGGAAGAACGGCTAGCCCGTTTTACCGTCTTTCCAAGTAACTCGGGGCATGATGCTTTTCGGGTCGATATTGTCCTTGTGACGCTTGACGTACTCGAGCATCCCGACGACCGTGTCTTGAGTCAAAAGGTTCGGCTTGAGGCCAAGCTCCGCAAAAGCTTCGGCCTTGGCTTTGTAGTAGTGGTCCTCAGACTCAATTCTCGGATTTTCGATGTGATCGACCGTAACCGCGAGTCCTATTGAATCAGCCGCATCGTAACCCTCTCTGTCCTTTTCGGCCCCCTCCTCCGACCAGGCCAACACAGGCTCTGGGGCCACACCGTCCGACTTGCCCCGCATCGTTTTCAACATCACTTCGTGCATCGGCTCTCAAGCTCCTTCTCGCTGCGCTTCGACCCACGCAGGTAAGGCATCATTCGTTCAATCGGCGACATCTTTACCTCCCTCATCGTAGTTGCACTTTGGGCACAAGTGGCGGTTCATGGCCCTGTGGGTCCACCCGATGCGCTCCGACTTCTCATCGATAGTCTTCGCCATCACGAAAATGAACTCGTCGCAACGGTCGCATTCGATGACGTGCTCGCACCCGAAGATGGCAAGCACGTCCTCAACCATCTGGTAGCTGACCTTGCTTCCGTTCATCATCCTCTTGACGGCCGCCTTGATCTTCGCCTTATCACCAGCCATTCATCGCCCCCGCCCCTCCGTCTCCTTGGCGATATCTCGCTTGAGGTTAATTATCGACTCCGACCACGTCGTAGCCTAGAGAAGCCAAGTGCATGCACGTTGGCCATCCAAGGTATCCGTCAGCTCCTAATGCGAGAATCTTCATTCAACTCCGCCCTCCACATCAGTGTCGTCGTCCGCGTCCTCGTCTTCGCTGTCACTTGTCATCAGGGTCGGGATCATCTTCGTATCCGTCTTCGGCGTCGGCTAATTCCTCTTCGAGTTCCTTGATTCTGGCCTCCGCAGTATCGAGCGCCTTCACCTTGCCTTTCAGCATGGCGATAGATAGCTGAAGATTAATGTGGTCTCCACGGGTGCCCATGAATTTACTGCATACTGCATCCAAATTGCCGAATGCGGTATCAGCCGTCATGTCCTGCTGTGGATTTCCAGCTTTTGACTTTCCAGCCTTTGGCTTATTGCTTTTATTTTTCTTGATGCGCTTCTTTTTCTTGGTGCCAGTCATACTGCTCCTGGGCGAGTCTGATCGTTTACTTCGCCATCATATTTCAGCGCGATCGGTCAGGCATGCATCCATTCCGAGGTCGCTGATGGGTTCGCCGGGGATGGTACACCCCGATATCTACAAGTACAACAGCAGGGCTGCATCGATCTTATCCGCCGCACCCACGAGAGCGGGCTCCTCCTACAGACTCGATATCAAGCACCTTTTAAGCTTCTCGATAAAGCTTCTTGACGCCTACGCGTAGGCGTGCGACGGTTATCGTGTCGGCCCCTGGCAGGCTGTACCGGAAAAATGAAAAACGATGTCTGCCTGACAATGATTGTTCGAGATGAATCTCGGGTAATCGAGCGATGCCTAAGGGCTGTACTACCCTACATTGATTGCTGGGCTATCACAGACACTGGGTCCGAAGACGATACGATGGAGATAATCCAACGTATGCTTTCTGATATCCCAGGGAAGCTCTATCAGGAGCCATGGGTGAACTTCGGAGTGAATCGTAGTCTGGCATTCAAAAGTGCCAGAAAATGGGGTCGGTACTCACTCATTCTCGACGCCGACGATATTTTCTTAGCCGATGGATCGTTTTCCTGGCCGAAGATGGATCGATCTCACTACGAAATGGGGGTCGAGCTTACTGGGACGTCTTTTGCGCAGGATCGACTCCTTCGAACGGACCTCGATTGGAAGTGGGTCGGCGCGGTGCATGAATACCCTGAGCTAGATTCTCTCAAGGCCGACATGCCCGCTACACTTATTGAGGGTGCAAGTGTCATGTCTATGCCGGACGGTAATAGAAGGCTCTCTGGGGACGAGGGGAAGTATCGGAAAGACGCCGAGCTTCTTGAGGATGAACTCAAGGGAAACCCCGACGACACTCGCTCTCTATTTTATCTCGCTCAAAGCTATCGGGACTGCGGCGACACCGAAAAGTCCATCGAAGTATACCGAAAGCGAGTCACCGCTGGAGGCTGGGACGAGGAGGCCTGGTATTCTCAATATCAAATCGGAGTCCTCAGCGATGTGCTTGGCGATGGAGAAGGTGATCCCGATCTCAAGATTGGATTGAGATCAAAGGCTATGGACGCCTATATTCAGGCCTATCGCATGCGCCCGCAAAGGATTGAGCCGCTTGTGACTCTGGCCCGAAATCTACGCATGCGAGATGAGCACCATCTTGCGTACCTTTTCATCTCGAGTGTTGCATATGCACCCAGGCCGGCAGATCGGCTCTTCATCGACTCAGCCACCTACGAATGGTTCGCGCTCGACGAGTACGCGGTGTGTTGCTACTGCCTAGAAATGCACGAGAAGGCTCTGAAGGCCAATCGCAGATTGCTCGAGGTGGCGCCGCTCTCTCAAATTCCGAGAATCAGAGAGAATATCAAGCACGCCCAGGGGGCTATCTCAAAGAGAGGATAAATCTCTCTGCGAACCGTTTCGGGTCCATGTTCTTCATGACCCATTGGATGCCAGACATGGCCAGCGCCGGCATCTCGTTAGGCCTCGAGCATATGCCGGACAGCGCGGACTCGACAGCCTGAATGTCCGCTTCCTTGTCTCGCGTTGGCGCAGGCATGCTGATGAGAGGGCACTGTGATGAGCTGAGGCCTGATGCCTTCCAGATGGATTCCGGAATCATATGGGTCGTGCAAAGCGTTATGAGGCCGCCCCCCATCGCCTCGAGCGCGCTCATGCCTATTCCGCCTATTTCGCTGAACTGATCGATGTAGATGTGGCACTCGCTTCGCTGACGAATCACTTCGTTGTGCGGGATGTGCTTACCGTTGTGCACCGGACCTCCGATGTGGCGGTACTTGACGTGCGGGAGGTACTCCTGAACTCGAGCGACGGCTGCATCGATCACCTCTGTCCCCTTGTGACCGTAATCCGTCGGTGAATGACAGACCACTAGCTCCTTCGGCTCCATTCTCCCTGGCGAAAAGGGGCCCCATCGATCTGGTAGGGGGACGCCATCCAAATCGATCATCGGCTTACCGAAGCAGATGATCCCTTCAAGCTCTCTCGAGAGTCTCCATAAGTCAGGAGAGAGGATTTGCCCATCAAACCACTCCTTATCCAGCTCATTGTACTGCTCGGAATAGTTTCGATAGGACACGCCGGCATGGAATATGAATTTTTTGGCGCTCGCCTCCAATAGATCGCGCATGCCAAATAGGATCGCGTTCGAGTATGCCTGACCCGGGCTATAGAACGAGTAGTAATAGTGAGGGTAGGTTTCTTCCTCAGCCCAGATGAGCACATCGATACCCTCGCGGATCCACTTCTCCATACTCGACTTCTCATCAGAAGTGGAGAAGTCGAAATCGATGTCGTGCTTACGTGGGTAATCGAAGGGGTGAGGTATGCAGCTGCAAACCTTCGCCTCCCATCCCTCTAGATGGTTATTGATAGCCCACGCAATATCCGTGCTGACGTTGGCAAAATCCTGAAAGGTGACAAACAGAATTTTTTTCACCGGCCACTACCTCAAGGATGACCGGCGGCGCTTCGACGACCTCTTTGCGGGCTCAGCAGGCTTCTCTGCAGGCTCGGGAGGCTTGGATCGCGGGTACTCAACATCGCCATCAAGGCTAGGCCATTGGTATCCAAAGGCCTCAATGTCCCTTGCGTATATC
>SDBU01007951.1_pt1 | contig 12131 bp, 14 predicted proteins | sample 2277071 | NCBI WGS metagenome assembly SDBU01 (sample SAMN10397929, study PRJNA504765) | marine sediment metagenome | isolation source: marine sediment core GS08_GC12, 126 cmbsf | place: Arctic Ocean: Gakkel Ridge, Loki's castle | collected 2008
GCTTGCTATCACCAAGAAGGCGGCAATATAGGAGATAAAGGCAGCTATAATAGGGGAGCCAGCCTCCTGAACCCCTGCCTTTACCAGCACGCTAGAAACTCCAACGCAAAAGCTAGCCCCCAACCCAGCCAGGATGCCTTTGCCTAAGGTGCCTCTGGATACCCCTTCTTTCCCAGGCTCGCTACTTAGACCAATCAAGGTCACTCCTACAGCAATGCAAAGAATACCTAAAATAATGGACAGGGTAAGTGACTCATTTAAGAAAACAACAGCAAAGGTTACAGCAAAAAGCAAAGTGGTCCTCATGAGAGGGCTCATCCTATTAGCCCCGATGAGTCGGACGCAGGTATAGAGCAAGCTTCTTCCTACCACGAAGTTTATAATCCCGGCTATTCCAAGCAAGACATAAACCTGCCAGGAAAGCCTCCAGAGCCTACCACCCTCCCCAGAGCCGAGGAGCAGGATGGAGAAGAAGAGCACACCCAGGAATGCCGTGAGCGTGACTGCAGTGGAGGATTCCCCAGCACGGGAAACTCCTCTCCTGATGGAGACTGCGGTTGCTGCTAAACATACTGCTGTTAATAAGGCGAAAGTTGAGCCACTCATTCTTCACCCTGACCCTATGTCCTGAAGATAAGGAATGCCCCAGCTACTGCAATCACTCCCCCGAGGAGGATTTTCCAGTTGAATGTCTCCAGTTTACGATTAATCAGGAAGGACAAAAGGATAACAAAAATTCCACTGGTTCCGATGAGCGGTGTCACTATACTGACCAAAGTGAGGTCAAGGGCTATATACCTGAATAGCTGGGCAGTAGAAACTAATATGCCGTTGAGAACCAAAGGAACCAGAGAAAAGCGGTCTAGTTGACCTAGCTGGTGTCGATGCCCTTTGCGAAGTAGGGAGCCTGCTATTATCAAGAAGGCGGCAATATAGGAGATAAAGGCAGCTACAATAGGGGAGCCAACCTCTTGAACCGCTGCCCTCACTAGCACGGGAGAAACCCCAAAGAAAAAGCCAGTTCCCAACCCAGCCAGGATGCCTTTGCTTAAGGTTCCTCTGGATATCCCTCCTTTCCCCGGCGCGCCACTTAGACCAATCAAGGTCGCTCCTACAGCAATGCAAAGAATACCTAAAATAATGAACAGGGTAAGTGACTCATCTAGGAAAACAACAGCAATGGTTATAGCAAAAAGCAAACTGGTCCTCATGAGAGGACCGGCCCTATTAGACCCAATGAGTCGGATGCAGGTATAAAGCAACCATCTTCCTACTACAAAGTGTATAATCCCTGCTACTCCAAGCAGGACATAAACCCACCAGGAAAGAGCCCAGAGTCTACCACCCTCCCCCGAGCCGAGGAGCAGAATGGTAAAGAGGAGCGTCCCCAGGAATACCGAGATCGTAACTGCAGTGGAGGATTCCCCAGCACGGAATACTCCTCTCCTGAGGAAGATCTGGCTTGCTGCGAAGCATACTGCTGAGAATAAGGCGAAAGCTGAGCCGCTCATTCTTCACTTCAACCCGAATTTCATAAAAATACTCTCCAGGTGACACGCATTTAGAGCAGACTCTTCAGAATAGCTGCTCTTTAGGTAGCAAATACTCTCCTTTAGCTGGGTTTAACCGTGCCATTTATACGGTCTCATTTTATACTGGATGTCTACACAATACAACGCCTAAGTATTATAATAGGTTTGAGTGATCACCGATAAAGGCTACTCACAATCTATCATGCCGGTTGCCTATCGGCACCACGAAGGATGAAAATTGATGTGCCAGGTGCCGTTCGTGGTGAGCTTGTCGAACCGTGAACGGCCCTTCGACAGGCTCAGGGCGAACGCAAGAAAACCTATTTTTGTGGCAATGACATCTTCCTTAGTGGCATGAGGCAGTATTTACAGGCGATGAAGGGATGAAGAAGACAGGAATCTTTTACCACCGAGTTTGTGGGGAGAAGGCATACTTTTCCTTAGCTATGAGCGTCAAGGAGGGTTTTGATATTCTCAAGAAGGAGAACCTCTTGGCTGAGCCCAATGTATTTCTATTTGAATCTGAGCCAGCAACTGAAGAGCTTATACTTAGGATTCATACAAAAGAGATGCTGGAGAGTGTTAAAAGAAGCGGTTACTATGAAACCGCTCTCTATTCAACAGGTGGAGTCGTTCAAGCAACTGAGAAGGTATTAACAAGGGAGATAGATAATGCCTTAATATTTGTTGGGGTGGGAGGACATCATGCCGGTAGAGCAAGCTATTGGGGTGGCTGCTTCTTTAACATCGAAGCTTGTGCCATCGAGAATGCTAGAGAGAAATTTGATGCCAGAAGGTTTGCCCTAGTTGATACCGATACTCATCACGGCGACGGGACTAGGGAGATTTTCAGGAGAGACGAGGATATTTTGCATATCTGCTTTTGTGGTTATGGGCGTTCTGACAGTGAAACAAAGGTTTGTTTCCCACAAGCCTCTAATGATGAAGAGTTTGTCGAACTACTTAAGAAAGAGGTGCCACTGCTCATTTCGGATTTCAAGCCAGAATTAATTTATTGGTTATGTGGGCTTGATACGCATAAGGATAGCTATGGCACTAGGAAGCTAACCGAGAGCTGTTATCCCAAATTGGCAGAGATTATTAAAAATGCTGCCGATGATTTTTGTGGTGGCAGGCTTATAGTCAAAACAGGTTGTAACGCCCCAGCTCATGTGAGCGAATATGTAACCCCCAGAATCGTTGCTCTGCTGGGTGAGTTAAACAAGTATTAAGGTAACATATGCCCGTGCAGAATGTAATCGCAACTTTGGAGAGAGAAATAATTATGGCAAAGACTTGAGTCCAGATTGCAGCTCAAATTCTGCTTGGCTCACCATCTCTAGTACCTGATTGTACATTATGGACTTTGTTCACTTTTTGGGCTTTACGAAGTGTCGGAGCACTTCAGCCACTCGTAAAACCCCTGTTAAGCCACGGGCACATAAGAATGTTATGCAGACCGAGGCTCTGCTATCTGATCACAAAGGGCATAACAAGCGCTATCAGCCCCGTGAAAATGACGGCGAGCATGAAGAGATTGTACCTAGTATTATAATTGCTCAAAAGGGATGCATCATAATACCCTTCTACACCCTGATCTTTGTACATCCTCAGCAGCCCATTTATCAGCGTTGATCTTGTTTGCTTTCCTTTTAATAATCCAAAAAGTACGACGAGATTGACCACTATTAAGAGAGAAACAAACATGAACATCACGATCGTTGTAGTAACACTGTCATCTGACGCTGCAGCGACTATAGAATTAACAGCGAGAGTCAGCAAGTTAAGAATAATCGCGGTGAGGATAAAAATCGTGTCGGTGCGCGTGTTCTGCTGGAGTTCTGTAATAATATGCTCATGAACTCGCTCAATCATGTACCCTCCTTATAATTTGGAAGCATTTTAAAGATCGAGTCGCCTAACGCTGCTCTCTGCTTGAGGAATAATACAGTCTGCCCAAGTAGTTGTCAACGACGCTTTACGGTTTCTGTCCATAGGAGAATCAAAGACCGAGGACACCTTCCTCGAGACACTGCACAACTCGCCCAAATGTTCAACAAGCATAAGCCTCTTAACTATTATGAAACCTTCTCCCTTAGCTGCGCCGGCAGATTTTCAGGATGATCGCACAATGGGGGCACGATGCAGGGCTGCCCGTTTTCCTCCATTATATCTTGCCCTTCCTCAGAGAGCAGGAAAGCAATGAATTCCGTTGCTAGCTCCTTGTTTTGGGCATTCTTGGGGATGGTGACACCATAAACGATGGGCTTGCCATAAATGGCCTGGGTCTCAGTAGGGGTCTTTTGAATCACCAGGGAAACATCGCTATAGAAGCCTGTGTAATCAAGGCTGGAGAGGTTGATGGCATCATCGAGCTCGATATAATCGATGCCATGCTGCACACATACAGATTTATACTGGAACATGTAATCGAGTTCACCTATTTCCATTAGAGCGATGAGATCAACCTCCTTTGGTCTCACAACCTCCTTGTCTATACTTATTCTCCCCTTGTCCATGCCTGAGCCGTGAATTAGCGCATCATATAGCCCTGGCACATTATGATGCTTCTCAGCTAGCTGGCATACCATAAGCGCTCTATAGCCACAGGGGTCATCATCAGGGTTGCTGTGCCCATACTTTACATTCTCCTTTATGAGCACATCATACCAGGTGCGGCTGCCGTTCACTATATCAGTGGCGAACGGTGCTGCATCACGGTAGCCGAGCACTATCTCACTTCTGGCGAAGGCGATATACCAATGAGCATAATCAGGATACATCATACCCGTAATCAGGGTGTAATCGGCAGAGGCAATTATGTCACAAGTCTTGCCTAGCTCTGTTACCTTGCGTATTGTGGCAGCGCTTCCCGCCGATTCCAGCAGCACCTGGACATTGGGATGAGTTTTCTCAAACTCCGCTGCTAAATCCTCAAATGGGACTGACAGGCTTCCTGCGTGATAGATTGTCAGCGTCCCCGCTTCCCCTTTGGCACAGCCGACCATCAGGGTCAAGGCTAAAATCAAGGTCATTAGGACTGAAGCTGCTTTTACCGTCTTGCTTCTTCTCATAATCACGATATCTCTATCTTAGAAAACATGGACTGCTGAAGCCTTAAATGTAATCCAAACTCTCCCCCCCTTTCTCAATCCAAGCTCTTCAAAGGACTGCCGAGTGATGAGGCAGATGAAATTTGGTGGCAGGTTCACGGTGACATAAATCACTGCCCCTCTATCAGCAATGTCGCTGACCGTGCCTTGGAATGAGTTTCTGGCTGTGGATTGGAATGGCTCCTTGGAAAGCAGGATATTCTCAGGGCGGAGGGAGCAACGCACTTTGCCCCTTGATTGAGTTATTGCCATAACCCTTGTGCCACCAATATCGATGAAGGCATAGCCATCCTCCCCATCCTCGGCTTGACCAGCGAAGATATTTCGGGTAAGGGCAAAGCGAGCCATAAAATCCGAGCTTGGTTGGCGCAGTATCTCCTCAGGGGTTCCTACTTGGGCTATTCGACCCTCATTAAGCACAGCCACTCGATGCCCCAGGGCTATGGCTTCCTCGAAGTCGTGGGTGACATGGATGATGGTCACATTCACGCGGCGATGCATCTCGGCTAATTCCTGCTGCATCCTTTCTTTTGTCTCCGGGTCAAGGGCTGATAAGGGCTCATCGAGCAAAAGCACCTTAGGCTCAGTGACCAAGGCTCGAGCCAGAGCCACCTTTTGCTTCTCTCCTCCGCTCAGCGTGGGTGGGCTTCTCCCAAGCAAGTGAGCAATGCCCAATATCTCAGCCATATCATCTATCTTGCTCCTTATCTCCTGCTTGGGGCACTTCCTCGACTTGAGTCCAAAGGCGATGTTCTCCTCCACCGAAAGATGGGGAAAGAGAACCTGGTCTTGATATACAATCCCGATGCCCCTTCTCTCCGGATTGAGCTTGGTGATTTCCTTGCCATCAATCCATACCCCTCCATCAAGGACGGGATAGAGCCCGGCAATAGCCTCCAGAAGGACAGTCTTTCCCGCCCCAGTGGGTCCGAGAATAATGAAGTATTCACCTAGCTCAATATCGAGGTTGATACCCTGAAGCAAGAAAACGCCTAGATTGACCTTTAGGTTCTTTATAGTGATCATGCCTTCTCCCCTCTATAGGCTATGGTTCTGAGCACGATGAAGGTGACAAGAGAGATCAAGATTACTAGCACCGTCACTGGTCGGGCATAGTCCAGCCCAAATGACCCGAAGCGGTCAGCAACTAATATAGGGGCGACTACGGGATGGTTCCCCAGGAAGGGCACATGATAGGCTATGATGAGTATAGCGCCAAACTCGCTCATCCCCCGAGCCCACATCATAACTGAGCCAGAGAAGATGCTCCTCCAAGCTAAGGGTAGGGAAACCCGGAAGAAGGATCGCCAGGGCGAAGCCCCCAAAGTTCGAGCTACCTTTTCCAATCTGACATCCACCCCTTTAAAACCCTCTTTAGCCGAATCAATAAGGAAGGGGATGCTGACGAACATCATAGCGATGACCACCCCAGCAATAGTATCGACGAAGTCAATCCCTATATGATGAAATATCTTACCAAATAGAAATTGCTGCCCGAAGACAAAGAGAAGAGCGATACCGGCTGCGGAATGAGGAATGACAATAGGAACATCGATAAGGCTCTCTAGAAGCCTCTTCCCGCGAAACTGGCGACGAGCCAAAAGATAGGCTAAAGGGACACCAAGGAATAGACCAATTAATGTTGCTATTAGAGCGGCATAGATAGTTAGCAGGATGGAGGAGTATACCTCCCCATCAAGCAGCGTATTCCATAGTGTCCCTGGCAATGAGGAGGTTATCGTCTTAAGCAAAGGGGCGAAAATAAAAAATAGAATAAGGATGCCAAGCACGATAAACGCTATGCTCATGCTATCTGGATTCCTCCAACCACGCATTTTAGTCATCTCTTTCCTCCTTTAGAGAAAATAAAAAGAGCATCTCATCAGAAAGATGACATGCTTTGAGTAAAACAGTTGATATTCATCTACTCTCCTTTCCAAGTTCGGGAGGCTCAGCCATTTCTCGTTGAACCCTATCGGTCACACCCCCTGCCCCGATATATCGGGGTTTAGGCAATGTGACTCGGAGATGCTGCTAAAATAGCTTTACTTCTACCTCTCGGTCTTTCTCCACTAGATCGATATTTTCAGCTATCTCGATATAGCCATCAGCTTCACTTACGCTGGTTATGGCTCCTGATTCCTTATATACTGGGATGGCAAAATCCCCTTCCAGCCTGACGGTTAAGAATTGCCTTCTCCCCAGGCTGCCTGAGACCCTTTTGCTCAACCTGGCTCTCACTACTTCCACCTTTTTAGGTGGTAGATGAGCCATCCTCCTTATGGCTGGAACAAGGAAAAGATAGGCATTGAGCAGACAAGATGTGGGATAGCCTGGCATACCAAAGATTGGCTTATTGTTCACCTTGCCAAAAAGGGTTGGTTTGCCCGGCTTGATTTGCACCCCATGAAATAGAATCTCCCCCATATCCTGAACTGCTCTAAATAACAAATCCCTCTCCCCTACAGAGGAGCCCCCGGAGATAATGATGAGGTCATACTCCCAGGCTTTCTCTATCGTTGACCTCAAGCTTTCCAAGTTATCAGCGATAATCCCTAGCTGGAAAGGGAGACCACCATTGTCCATCACTATAGCCGAGATGGTATAGGAGTTTATGTCATAAACCTGCCCTGGCTTTAATCTTCTGCCCAGTTGGCATACCTCCTCCCCACTAGGGAATATGGCTACCGATGGCTGCCGATAAACCTCCACTTTTCCGATTCCCTGAGAAGCGAGGACACCGATTTCGCCTGGGTGCAACACACTTTCCTTTTTCAAGATAATATTTCCCCTGCTTATATCCTCTCCCCTCCGAGAGACATTGGCTTTGGGATAGACCGACTTGAACACTTTAACTTGGTGCCCATCCTTCTCGGTCTCCTCAACCAAAACTACGGCATCAGCTCCTGATGGCATCCTCGCCCCAGTAGCAATCTGGATGCATTGCTTAGCTCCTACTTTCTGACTAGAACTATCGCCAGCATGCAAGCTGCCCACCAGCTCTAGCACCTTAGGAGCAAGCTCGCCAGCACCAAAGGTATCCCTGGCTCTGACAGCATATCCATCCATTCCTGAACGGGTAAATGGGGGATGGTCGATGACGGCAACAACATCCTGAGCCATGACTCTCCCCAGGGCTTTCTCAACAGAGACGATTTCTGTCTGCTCTATTGGGATTATATTCTCCTCAACCAATTTTTTTGCCTGCTCAAAGGAGAGGAGGGTATAAAAGGGCTTCATCTTTTCGCCTCCCAGGTCAGGTGGCTCAGTTCGGGTAAAATCAATTTTTCCATAGCTAGCTGCACTGCTTCCAGTGAGCCGGGGAGGCAAATAATCACCTTTCCCCCCACCACCCCTGCAATAGCGCGGCTAAGCATACTGGGGCTGCCTATCTCCTGATAGCTCAAAAAACGGAATAGCTCCCCAAATCCATCCAGCCTCTTCTCCAAAAGGGGAGAAAGGGCTTCTATGGTGACATCACTTCGGCTTATTCCAGTGCCACCATTAGTGATGATGGCTTGAACTTCGGGTTCATTCAACCATTGCTGGATTTTAGCTTGGATCGATTCCATATCATCTTTAACAACTTGGTATAAAACTACTCTATGGCTATTCTCCTCCAGCCTCAGCTTGATAAACTTACCAGAATCATCACTCTCCTCAGTTCGAGTATTGGAGATGGTCAAGATGGCACAATCGACCGAGGATTTTGCTTGCTGTTTATGCTCTTTATACCCCACTCAAGCCTCCTTGATTTTCTCAGCTACCTCCAGATTTATTATTCTGGTATGGGGATACTGTCCTGCTTCATCCTTTTCCACATACTTCACCATATCCCAGATAGTGAGTAGGGCTGTGGCAGCTCCTACTAAAGCGTCCATCTCTACCCCAGTCTTATAAAATGCCTTCACCTGGCACCAAACCATTACTGAGCTTTGCTTCAACTCGAAATCAATGTCGATAGAATCGATGGGGATGGGGTGGCACAGGGGGATAAGGGAAGAGGTGTTTTTGGCAGCGTTTACCCCAGCAATTCTGGCTACAGTGAGCACATCGCCCTTTTTGATTTCCCCACTCCTTATCATCTCCAGGGTCTCTGGTTTTAATTTGATTTCACCCTTGGCTCGAGCCACCCGCTTTACTATTTCCTTCTCACTTATATCGATCATCTTATCTCCTCCAACCAAATATAGGCTGATTGTTTTATCTCATCGACCAAGAATTCAGCAGCTCTAAAGGCATTTTGGCGGTGACTGGCTGATACCCCAATAAGGAGGATATTCTCCCCTACTTTGAGATTACCCTGACGATGGATGATAAACACCTTTTCTACTCCAAATTTTTCCTTGGCTTCTGCTTCTAATTTTTCCAGCTCTTTCCTTGCCAATTCAGCCTGGCTCTTTACTCTTAGCTCCTTTATGTTGTTCCTTACCACGCCAATATGGAACACCACTGTCCCAACATCAGGGGACTTGAGCTTTGCCAAAAATTCCTCGATGGAAAAATCAGCTTCCTTGAGTTCAACCATCTTTAGTAGCTATTGCTTATAGCTCTCCGCCTGTCTTGGCTGCATCCCGGAACTGGTGCACCATGCCATGGGCATCGACGGTGTAATAGTACTTTGTATACTGCTGGGCTACGAAGTTGACGCGAGCTCCATCATCGTTCCCTGCCCCGGAGCCCTTTATGTCATGACCGTAGAGTACGTATCCCGCTTTGTCGGGAGGAGTACCGGCAAAATTGTAAACATTGCCATCAGTGTCCTTCACCTTGCCACCCACTGTCCCACCCGTGGCAGTATTGTCCGAAGTGGAATCAGGGAATGCTGACATATCATTTACGGCGGTTGCCGAAGACACCGGATTTGGTATCACTGAGATACCATTCTCAGCCATCAGGGCAAATACCGCACGCTGGACATTCATCTTCTCTGTCTTTGCGGGTTACTCCGCCGCTTCTTCTGCCCCCGGCGGTAACTCAATAGAAACCGACTCATTATAGTGGCTACACTCTATCTCCATCCACATAAGCACAGGAATCTCAAATACCTGGGCGGTCCATTCCATTTCCGCTTTCATCAGGTAATAGGTATCTTTGGCAAACCATTGCTTCACAGAAAGGCTTTCAAAGAATTCATCAGGGGGCACTTCCTCTGTTACCTCCCCTACTACTTCCAAAAATTTCTCCAAGCTGGGTAGGGGCTTGACTACCCAGCACTCGACCCCATTTACCTGTTCACTGCCTAAAATCTCTATTTCTGAGACTTCCAGAAGGCGCATCTGCTGCTCAACCAGGTTTTGTGCCTCCCAAAGCTCTGCTGTCATTGCTTGCGTCATCCACTGCTCAGGCATCCCCGGCATTAAGGTCTTGGTATACATCATGTCGCCAATCAAATACTCCTCTGTTTCCGTTGACTGAGTCCCCTCCGACGTTTCCGCTTCCATGCTCATCTTTCTTTGCATCTTTTTATTGGTGTTGTCCACTACGGCGCTACCTTCGCCTGACGACTTGATTTCTATTGTCTCCGTATCAGTTTCAATACTCATCTCCGTCTTCGTGGAGATATCAAACTGGTAGGTTCGCATATCCGTGGCTGCTGCTGTTACACGCTCTGTTAATTGCTCCGTAGTAATTTTCTCCTCTTTGGCACAGCCAACAGGAGAGGCAAGGATAACCAAGGCTAAAAGTATGGGTAATAGTTTTTTTGCTCTGGTGAACATTTCCCCTTTAACCTCCCTCTTTGGTATTTTACCCTATTTCTCTTGCGCCTCACTGAGTTCACTTAAAGGTTCAATACCGGATTTCCCATTTCAATTCGTGATGGGGTTTCCTGCTGCCTCATTGCTCTTGTCACCAATAGTATATCCATGGCATCTGGTTGTTAATCTCTCTTTCGGCGCCACCTCCATCAACCCCAGCGCCCCGTCAAGTTCCCGACAGGCCAGCAGACCCACGTCCGAGGTGATCCTGGCCCCGTGGAACTCCAGCCTCAGCCGCTTGTCGAATTGAAGCTTCAGTGCCTCCCGATCTTTTTCACCCATTGGGTTCCTCCAGCCAGCCCCCAGCCGCATAGCTAAACACGGGGGCTTTTGAAGCTATTTTAACATAGGAGCCTGCCTATGCGCTCAGTTTGATATGGGAAATCCGGGTTTAACCCCTTCCCTTTACTGCCAATAGGGCTTCTTCTCCATTATGGTAGTTATGAATGCTTGTTTTATAGTTGAATCATCTCCTTGTTGAATTAAACCAGTTACATCTACCAAGCCATCATTGCTCCACAGGCAAGGCTTGAGCTTGCCATCAGAGGTAAGCCTGATTCGGGAGCAATAACGACAAAACTCGGAATTATGCATCGACCTTACTATCTCGATAACAGCAACCTCTCCCCCAAAAGGCACAAAGTATTTCTTGCGATTTTGGATTTCTCTGGTTTCTACCCTTATCGCTCTTTGCTGCAACTCCCTTTCCAAAGGAACCAAGTTGAAGTGATAGCGATGATAGAAGCCTCCCTCAGCTTGCTCCTTGGGGGCTTCCAATTCAATTAGCTGCAATACAGCCTTGTAGCCAAGACAAAACTCAGCCATTGACTCGATTTCGGTTTCATTTGTGCCCTTCAGCGCTACCATATTAATCTTGATCAAGGAGAAACCAGCTTCAGCCGATGCCTTTATCCCCTGGAGAACCTGAGGCAAAAGAGCTTTGCCAGTGATATTACGGTAGTTGACTGGGTCTAGTGAGGGTAGGTCGATATTGACTCTATGTAAGCCAGCTTCCTTGAGGGTGGCGGCATATTGACTCAGAAGGGTTCCATTGGTGACCATTGAGACCTCGTCCATGTATTTTGACGCCCTCCGCACAATCTCCACAATGTCTTGGTGCAAAAGGGGCTCTCCGCCGGTTAGCTTTAACTTCTTAATGCCTATAGTGCTAGCCACCCTTAGGATGGAGTCGATTTCCTCCACCCCTATCTCCGACTGGCTTCTTTCCTGCCCTTCATTATGGCAATAAAAACATCTCAGGTTACATCTTTGGGTTAGGGAGAGACGCAAACTGGTAATCTCCCTGCCATAATTATCTTTCATCGGCTAATCCTCCCGAAAAGCTTGATAATCAAAGGCAATAAGAGGGGTAGAAGTTTGGGGGCAAATAACAGCAAGCGCTTCTCAGGAGGAAGCGCTTGACCAAATATGTTATTCATTTTCTACTCTCCTTTCCAAATATGGGGAGCGTAGAGATTTCTCTCTACACTGTTAGGACATTTCTGTCCACCGGCTGCCTACCATACCACCACTAGACGGGCTTAGGTAAGGCAACTCGGAGAGTTCGATTTTTAACCTGGGGAGATTTTATCACCTATTAACTCAAAAGTCAAGTCTTTGTACTCGTCGGGTCTACACTGTTTTGTGTGAAAAGGGGTAATTGAAAGCACCCGCCGGCCTCTTGTAGCCTAAAGGTTGCAAAATCTAAGGCGAAAGGAGGTCTAACG
>SDBU01007952.1_pt1 | contig 12130 bp, 6 predicted proteins | sample 2277071 | NCBI WGS metagenome assembly SDBU01 (sample SAMN10397929, study PRJNA504765) | marine sediment metagenome | isolation source: marine sediment core GS08_GC12, 126 cmbsf | place: Arctic Ocean: Gakkel Ridge, Loki's castle | collected 2008
CTACGTAGCTGAAAACGCTCTCCAGCGAGTCGTCTATTGGCTCGACGCGCATCAGTCTAATGCGTAACTCCTGGGCGAGGCGTGGGACCGAACGCTGAAGGACGGACACGTTGCGGCTCCAGACAACGAGGGCGCCATCGGCGTCCACGGCAACCGAGTCCACCGCGTCCATCTGGACCAACGCCGCGGCAAGGGCACGGGGTGAGCCCGCGACGATGCGGACCTTGTACGGTTGCTCGTCCAGCTTCGCGCGGATGGCGCGGTAGTCACCGGAGGCGGCCAGCTTGCCGCTCACCATCAGCAGGATGCGTTCAGCGAGCGTCTCCACTTCCTCAAGTATGTGGGACGAGATGAGTATCGTACGTCCCTCGTCGGCGAGGCGGCGCATCAGGTCGTGAAACTCGATGCGTTGGCGTGGGTCGGTGCCGTTGAGCGGCTCGTCCAGCACCAACACCTCGGGGTCGTGGACGAGTGTCGCGGCCAGCCTCATCCGCTGCCTCATCCCGCGCGAGTACGTACGAAGGTGCCGCCCCTGCACCGCCGAGAGACCGGCCGACTCGATGGCCCTGTCCACCGCTGACGCCACGTCAGGCAAGTCGTGCAACTTGGCAGCGAACTCCACGAACTGACGCCCCGTGTAGAATTCGTAGACCGCCTCGTGCTCCGACATTACGCCAATCCGGCGATACAGACGAGGATTATCGCGCACATGCTGGCCCAGCAGCTCAACCTCACCCTCCGAGGGGTCCGCGAGGCCTGTGATCATGTGTAGCAAGGTGGTCTTTCCCGCGCCGTTGGGGCCGAGCAGGCCGGTTATGCCGGGATGCACCTGCAATGTCACGTCGTTGACGGCTACGACGTTGCCGAACCACTTGGACACGCCACGAACATCGATGGTGGGTGCCATCTCGGTCACATCGGGGGCCTGCCTGGACGGCGTCATGCGCTCATTCTCCGGTAGCGCCACAAGAGCGCAAGGCCTGGACCGAGCGTGAGGAGCAGGTACCAGCCGACGGGGACAATGTCGGGCAACTCCGCTACCAACTCGGCAACCTGGGCCTCGTTCTCCTCGTCGAAGATCATGTCGCTCAGATGGATCGGTATCCTGCCGATATCTATGAGTGCAAACCACTTCGCCGCGTCTCCGGAAATGGGTTCGCACTTGCCCGGTTCGGGTCCCAGGAAGATGGGCTCTCCGGTGGGACCGGTCTCAACTCTGCCAGGTCCTGAGTGGTCTTCATCGCAGGTCGTCAGAATGGCAGCGACCGGGACGGAGATGACGAAGAGGCCAATAACGAACGCAGCGGCGTACGCGCGGCGGGTCGTGAAGGCCGATACGGCCATCGGCAGCGTGGTGGTAAAGACCGCCACGACAAAGCCAGCCCCAAGAAACCGAGGGATGTCCAGCCAGTTGTCCCGCAGATACTCCAGTGGCTCGGAGGCGGCGAACGTGTACCCAACGAGCAGCGTCACCTGCCCTGAGTATACGAGCGCAAGGGTGATCGAGAAGAACGCCAGCCAACGTCCGGCGACATAGTCCGTTGCCGTCAACGGCCGGACGAGGTACAGGTGGATGACCCCATCGCGGCGGTCCGGGCAGAGGAGTTCCGGCGCCATGATGGCAGAGAAGATCAGAACGAATATCGAGATGATCTGGTAGTATCCGGCGTGGCCGGGGATGTCGGCGGCGGGGCCGGTCACCGAGGCGACGATGATCAGGATCACCGCCGGGCTCATGACAGCGAAGAAGAGGAGCCCGGGCAGGATCTTGGCGCGAGCGCCCCGGCCCAGGCCAAGCACCGTACGCACGCCGTTCGTCAACAGGGCCTTGCGGGCCCGCATACGCCCCTCGCGTGGCCCGTCATAGTGCTGGTAGCCTATGTCGAACAGCTCTCCGCGAGACTCGGTCATTCGGGGTTTCTCCGGAAGAGATCGGTCAGTTGGCGACGGCGGGGCGCCATCCGTCGCAGTCGGGCGTCGGCTTCTACGAGGGCGTCGCGTATCGCGTCGTACTGCTCTTCGCTCTCCTGCTCCACAACCACCGAAGACCCGTCAATCGTTGCCCGGATGTTCCGCTTCGCCAGCGCCGCTACCAGTTCATCTCGACTGTCATCGACATCGATGAAGAGCGTCTGTGTCTCCTGGGTGAATCGAGATACCTCGCCCTCCTCCGTGACGTGGCCGCCGTCGAGGACGATGACGCGGTCGCAGGTGCGCTCGACGTCTCCCATCAAGTGAGACGAAAGCAAGATGCTAATGCCAAACTCCTTGCCGATGCGCCGGATGAGGTCCAGCATCTCTTCCCTGCCACCCGGGTCTAGGCCAGCAGTAGGCTCGTCCAACAGGACGATGATAGGATCGTGGACCAGGGCCTGGGCCAGCTTGACCCTTTGCTTCATCCCTGAGGAGTACTCGCCAATAGGCCGGTAGCGTTCCTCATCTAGTCCCACGTGCCGCAGAGTATCGGCGGCGCGTATCCGGGCGTATGTCGGTGGCAGGCCACTCATCTGCGCCATGTGGGCCAGGAGCTCCGAGGCGATGACGGGGCCGGGCAGGCAATCGTGCTCCGGCATGTAGCCGAGACGAGTGCGGATCTCGACCGACTCGTAGGGCTTCACGCCTGTTACCTCGGCCGAACCGCCGGTCGGCTTCAGGAGCCCGAGAAACAGCTTGATCGCCGTGCTTTTCCCTGCCCCATTGGGGCCCAGCAGGCCGGTGATCCCCTCGTTGACCTGGAAGTCAACCGACTCCAAGGCAATAGTAGGTCCATAGTGCTTCGTCAGTCCCTTGGCTTCAAGGAGGGGTGGCATGGGAGTAAGTTTACCACAGCATCTTTCACCCTGCCCAGTACATGCGCCGTATGCCGAAGGCGACGTGCTTTCCATCCTATTCCCTTCCTACGGGTCGCTGCTCTGTGCACGAAGAGCTATGGGCATCCAGGTAATGCTTCGTGGCAGCGGCGAACCTGCGTGTTCGCCCAACAGGGGACCCGATAGGCCGGGGCCCCTGCAAATCACGATTCCTTCCCCAGACATCTTTGGTGTTGAGCAAGAGCGAGAACCCCGCTATGTCCCTTCTCCCTTTGGGAGAAGGATTAGGATGAGGGCCAACAAGGGCCCTCTGTGGTTTTCATTCCTTTCGGGTGTCCCGCGCAACGGGACATGGGACATGGGGAATCGGTATGAGAACCCCGCTATGTCCCTTCTCCCTTTGGGAGAAGGATAGGATGAGGGCCAACAAGGGCCGTCTGTGATTCTCATTCCTTTGGGGTGCTGGTGGCGACCCGCATGGGTGATGCTTGGTCCCCCGACTTGCTGGGGGCGAGGAATCTGGGCGACTGTCAGACAATCGAGAGGCCCCGCCGGCGCCGACGGACGCGGCTTGCGGCGCATTCCGAGGTAGAATACCATCAGGGAGTGTTGATCGAGAACGTAGCCGACAGCCGAAGAGAGCGCCGAGTCCGCAGAGGGGCATTCTCGCGGCGCCGGTTTGCCTACGGGGGATGCTCTGCGGAGAGGCGCGGGATAGGTGCTGAACACGAGGGCCGTCTCAGACATGCACAGACTGCTCAGCAGATTGGGACCTCACTTTGGCCTGCTGCTGATTCTTGCCGTGGCCTTGGGCGGTCTCTTCTTTCTTTTCGAGCTGTTTTTCCGCTCCACCGCTTCGGGCCCTTCGGACCTGCTGGCCATCAGTCCATCCGAAGGCCGGACCCTCGGCCTTCCCAACATCTTGATACCGGTCGCCGTCTGCCTCCTCGTCGCGGGCATCACGATGGGCGTTGTGGCTGCACTCTTCCGTGCGAGGTCCCGGCGGGTCTTGATTGCGGTTGGGCCGGTGGCCGGCGGGTTGCTCGCCGCCGGGGTGCTCTTCATCATGTCCGCCGAACTGGAGCAGATGGGCGCCGAGGGCCGGCACAACGTCGACCTTGGCGCACTGGATCCCCTCTGGCTGGTCACGCTGGGCGGCCTCTTCCTGTCTGTGACCCTCGTCGCAATCCTGAAGCCAAGATGGCTTCCACACTTCTTGCTCTTGTGCGCTCTCCTCTGGTTCCTGCGGGGATTCCCCGGCCTTTCCGGTCTCCCCGCGCTCGACCTGTTCGAAGAGGGGAGCGTGTTGCAGGCAAGATCTGGATTGACCGAGGCTGCGAGCTCAGGTGAGGCGGAGGCCGAACAGACGGGCGCGCTTGACGATGCTGGGTCCCCAGACGCGCTCACCGAGGGACTGGCCGACGAGGATGCCGGCATCCGACAAGCAGCGGCCAGAGCCCTGGGCGAGTTCGGCGGCGCCAAAGCTCTGCGCGCCCTCATCGAAGCGCTGGCCGACGTGGACCCGGAGGTCCGGCGGGCGGCGGCGGATGCTCTGACCGGGATGGCAGACGCAGGGATCAAGCTACTGGAACTTGAGAACGGTGGCAGCATGGTCACTCAAGGGCCAAATGGCGCGAGTCTTGTCGCCTCCGCCACGACAGCCCAGGCCGCCAGGCGCTCACAGTCCGGCCAGTCCGAGACCCCGGTCTTCGAGGTCAGCGGCGCAGCCCACACCGGTTACCTTCGTACCGCCGTCGGCGACGCATACGAGAACGGCCTCTGGCGACAACTGGATCCCGCTCAACTGGACTACCCCCGTCTGGCATCGGTCCCCGACCTGGTCCGGTCCTTCATCGCTAGCCCTCCTGCCGACTCGGCATTCGCACTGAAGGGCCGCTTGAATCCGGCCCTCCTGGCGCTGCCGGTGGCGCCGCCTGCCCGCTCGCATTCAGACACAATCACCGTCAGACCCGGTCCCGTGTTTCGGGAAATACCTGCGGGACGAGTGCCCACCTCCCGCTATCTTGCGAGCGTCAGCCAGGAAGGGATTCTAATGCCCTTCAGCGCCACCTTCTCTATCTCCAAAGCTGTCCCGGGCTATGCCTGGCTCTCCGGGATTCCCGACTATTCCGGGGCACAGCTAGACGCCGCGACCCCCTCTTCCGACCGCACCTACACGCAACTGCCGGCAGACCTGCCCTCGCGCGTCCGCGAGCTCGCACTCAAGATCACTGCGTCCGCCTCTACTCCGTACCAGAAAGCAAAAGCCATTGAGACCTACCTCAGAGCAACCTACCCCTACCGCTTCGCCGACCTCGATTCCGACGCCGATCGGCTGCCGCCCGGCCAGGACCCGGTGGACTGGTTCCTCTTTGACCACAAGAAGGGGACCTGCGGCAACTTCAGCAGCGCGTTCGTCATCCTGGCTCGCTCAATCGGGCTTCCCGCAAGGGTCGTCTCTGGATGGGCCATCTCTCAGGCTGCGGATTCCCAGGTGGTGTATGCGGACCAGGCCCATCAATGGGCGGAGGTCCCGTTCTCTGACCTGGGGTGGGTCCGATTCGAGCCCACACCCGGTGGCGCCCCATCCAGGGCTGCCAGCCGCCGAGAGGCTGTAGCTACTCCGTCGGCAGTGGCGACGCCGGTCTCTCGGTTGGAGACGCAGCCGACACCCACGCCGAGGCCGACAGCGATCCCGGCTCCCACGAAGACCCCGCAACCGACGCAGACCCAAAGAGCGGCGGCTAGCCCAACGGGCTTGGATGAGCCCACTTCCAGAGGGACACCCGCAGGGCTTCGGACAACGCTGACCGGGATCACCGAGATGCCAGAGCGCGCGCGGAAGGGGTACCTCATCACCGTCCAGGGGACGGTCGTGACCGACGATGACCGCCAGCCCGTCGACGGGATGCGGGTCGAGATCTTTCTCAACGAAGAGAAAGCGCCTGGTGGCCGTCTGGTGGGCACGGGCTGGACGACCGCCGGTCGGTTCGAAGTGGCATTCCGCGTCCCCACCGACCTCGCTGTGGGAAGCTACCAGGCGTTGGCGCACGCTGTGGCGAGCCACGAGTATGAGGAGTCCTGGAGCGACCCGGATATCGGAGTCTACGCGGGCACTCACATCGAGCTGACCGGCCCCACGGAGATCCCTGTGGATGTTGAGGCTGTCTTCACCGGCAGGCTATCGGAGGAGGCGGGGGCGGTGATTGCGGGCCAGCGTGTCGAGGCCCGGGTGGATTCCTCGCCACTGACGACCCTGGAGACAGATTCCGACGGTGCTTTTTCCCTCTCCTACACGTTCCACGAGCCCGGGCAGCACCTCGTGGAGGTTGAGTTCGCTGAGAATGATCATTTCCTGGGCAACCTGGCTCGCTTGGAGGTAGCGGTAGCGGTACCCACAAAGCTGGCCCTCGATACGCCCGGCCAGGTGGAGGTGGGTGAGAGCTTTCCAGTTGGAGGTACTCTGCGCACTTCCCGAGGGGACTCCTTGCCTCGACGACCCCTTCATCTGGTGATGGACGGGAACACCATTGCGCATATCGATACCGACGAACAGGGCGGTTTCCAGACCTCTCTGATCATCCGAGAGCTGGGTCCGCACATGGTCGAGGTGCAATTTGAGGGCGACGGGCCATTGGTCCCGTCTAGTGCCGGGCGTGTAGTGGAAGGGTGGCACACCACCTTTCTGGAGATAGACGGTCCTCGTGAGGTGCGGCGAGGCGAGACCGGGGCATTCACAGGTCGCTTCACCGTCGGCCCGGGCTCCCCGGTCGAAATGGCATCGCTCTTAGTCCATGAAGTGGGCAGCGACGTTGCCGCGACGGTGACCACTCGCACCGACGGGACCTTCGAGTTCCAGGAGGCCTTCTCGCAGGCTGGACCGGTGACAGTAGTCGTGACTCACCAGGCAGGCGATTTCCTTTGGCCGAGTTCGGCTGCGATCTCGCTGAGGGTGGTAGAGGGCACTCTCTTGACCGTCGACGGCCCGAGCAGAGCTGACGTGGGACAGCCTTTCACAATATCCGGAGCCCTTCGCGTATCTGGTGGTGGACCTGTACCCGGCCAGCCGGTGACTATCGGTCTGGATGAGGGGGAGCGCTTCGCGCTGACTACGGATTCCGAAGGTCGCTTCTCGTGGCAGGTGTCCATTGACCAAGAGCGCGTCGCGATCATTGGAGTCAGGTTCGAGGGGGCCCCTGGACTTGCATCCAGCCAGGCCTTCTTGCCAGTCACTGCGGGGAATGCCTCGTCCTGGCTTGGCCGGATGCTCTGGGTCGTGTTGCCCGTGCTCGTGACCGCAGCCGCCGCAGTGGGGTTCCTCGTTGGGCGACGGTTCATGTTCCGACTCCTTCCTGACCATGTTCGGGCGGCTCTCGTCTCAGTTGCTCCCTCCGAGATGGCCAGCCCTGAGTCCGAAGCTGGACTGGGGCCGTCGGCGCCCCCTGCTCCCCCGGCAATAACCACCCATCTCGAGATTAGGTTCCTGAAGAAAGCTGAGGACCTTCCGGATGTTTGGGGTGTAGGGGAGGAGGTCCAGGCCCAGTGCCAGCTCTTGGACCAGAACGAACAGGGCGTGGCCGGCGCTGCTGTTGAGGTACGTTTCGCCGAACGGGATGCCCCGACGCCGCGTACCACGGACGCCAGTGGTCGGTGCGCCGCGTCATGGACTGCGGACACGCCGGGAACGTATCAGGCGTATGCCCGGTTCGACGGGGGCCGGGACTGTCGCGCCTCTTCCAGCCGCCGGGGGTTCCGCGTGGTCGAGTTCCGGGAGGAGGTAGTCCGCCTCTACAACTTGCTCCTAGAATGGGCTCGCGAGAAGGTGGATGGCATATCCGACGAGGCGACGCCTCGCGAGGTCGAATTGACGATGGTGCGTAGCGGCATCAGGGTGGACGAACGTGCGCTGGGGGAGATAGTCGATCGGTTTGAGGAGGCGGACTACAGCGAGCATGAAATCGGCAGGCGGCACTACGAGGCCGCGTATCGCGCCTGGCGCGATGTGACGGAGGGCTAGCCAGTGGAACAGCTCCCATCGAGGCTGCTTGTCCCCGCGCTTCGCGCGGCACTCATCGCAGGCGGTGCTGCGGCGCTGTTCTCAGGGAAGGGCCTTCTGTTTCGGTGGAGCGGCCTTTCCTTTCCCTACCTCCTTTGGGTCCTGCTTGCATCGATCGCACTCATGGTGGCAGAGGATCTCCTGTACTGGCTCACCAGGGGAACGGGCCTGCGGCTTCTACTTCAACTGACCGGAGTGCGCGGCGCGGTCACGCATCGAGAGCGATTCCAGCGAAGACTACTCATCGCCGTGCTCCAGCGACTCCTCGTCTCCGGCGCGGGACTCGTCCTTCTCTACGGATTGCTGACGGCGGTTCCGCGGACCGCCGCCACCGTTGCGTCTCACCCCGACATCGGCGCCCTCGACAGCGTCCTGCGCTATCTCACGGTTTTCGGGGACATGGCGCCGTGGGCATTGGGCGTCATGACGCCTTTTGCGCTGGCCTACGCCGCCAGCCGGGCACTGAGCGCTATCGGATACCTTGTCCGAGTCCCGTGGTACCGCCTCCTTGCCCTGGCCACAGCGTACGTCCTGCTGGCCGAGCGGGGAACCCTGTCGATCGCCTTCGGCTTCGATGGCTCTACTTTGCTGTTAGCGGCCGCAGTGGGCTTGGGCCTGTCCTGCCTCGGTGAGACCATCGATCTTGTTCCTACGGTTCTTGAGGGCTTCCTTCGTCGGAGCAGTCTCAGATGGCGCGGTATGCGCGTGGGGGTGGTCCTGGCAGGCGGGCTGGTCGGGGCATCAGGTGGTGCGGTGCTGGTCTGGGGCATTCTGAGCACTCTTCCCTCAGTGAGCGCCACCTTGCTGGACCACGGGCCGACGGCGTCCATTGGTCGCACGGTGTTTCCATACTGCGCCGCCTTGTTCGATGCGCGGCATCTGGCGGCCGGGTTGTGGCTGGCTTTGCTTGTGGTCCGAGGGCTGTCCTCGTCTGCCAGACCCCAGGGGTCCGGGAGGTTTGCCCCATTTGCCCAGGCGATTGGCCTGAGCGTGGCTGCTTGCCTGGCGTGGCTCGTCGGGGCCACGCTGAACCCTTTGGGGCGTGGGTTTCCGCTGGCCGGGGCCACGGTGGCTGCGGGACTCTTCGCTATCGCCCTGGCGCGGCTGGGTCAATACGCACGCGCGCCATCTGCCAGGTGGTCCCTGCTCGCGGACGCCGCCGGCTGGCTACAGGAGTCCAACACCAGGGCCTTCTCCATAGGCGCGTCTATTGCGTTGTACGGCCTCCTCCTTCGGCCCTTGTTCTACAGTCGTCTGTGGTTTGCCCCCATCTACGAGTGGATAGTCGTCCTGGCCATTGCCACTGTCTTGATGATGAAGATGAGAGTCAGACTAGCCCGCTCCTCCGGACGCGGTCCGCATCGCTCCCGTTGGGCGAAGTGGTCACGGCACAGACAGAAGGTGGAAGCACGCCCAGATCCCTATTTCCAGAGTCTGGTTCGGCTCCAGCGCGGCTTTGCGGATACGGGCCGGTGGGCGGGTGTCTGGGCCCACTTGCTCATGGTGATGCTCATGAATGAGGCGCCGCTGGAAGCCATCCCTCCTGTGTTTGGGCCTATCTCCAAGTACCGCGATGCGCGCTACGGGTGGGTGCGCTGGCCCGGAAAAGCCTCCCGCGTCAGATCGAGGCGACGGGCGGCCCGCCGGGCCGTACTCGCCGAGGCAGTAGGCAGAGTGGGGGAAGCACTGAGCATGCCAGCTCGTCCGTTGCCACCCATTGACGCGCCCATGCTGAGGGCCTCTGGGGAGTCCTTCGTAGTGAAAGGCGACAGTCCCGTGCCCTTGGCTGTGATGCTCGTCGCCGCATCCTGGCAGCGCGGCGTCAGCCTCTCGGACGCCTCACTGCGCTGGTTCTGGCTCCTGAGCTACGCTGACGATCCCATTCGGTGGTTTCATCGGTCCTGGTTGCGAAGGCGAGTGGCGCACCGGAACCAGGCGCGGAGACAGGAGTTGCTCAAAGACGTCGTTGAGCAGGTCTATGAGCCCGGGGCTCTGGAGGGCCCGCTCGTCATCCCCGCACGAGAAGCCTGGGTCACGGACCACCGGTACTCGTCCCCCAAAACGGTCCTGGTTCCCGGCTCGCCGGTAGAGATACTGGGAGAGGACGGCGGGTTCTTACTCGTGCGTACCGAAGACGACTTCGAGGGATACGTGAGGGCGAGTGCGCTTGTCCAGCAGCCCCTCCTTGCCAGCGAGCGATATGGGTAGGTGTGGCTGAAGGTCGCGGAGGACGACTCGCGACGCTTGGCCCCGAAGGGCCAGGGCACTTTGACAGTGCAATGCGCCTTGTTTGGCGATAGTCGTCCGTTGCCGAAGGCGCACTCTGTCAGCCCGACACGGTCGTTCGAGGCTTTACCGTAGCGCCACGTTCGGCGTATCCTAGGAAGGCGAAGTCGTCGAGGGGATTCTGCGATGCCGAGGGTTACTGTCGAGGTGTGGTCCTACCTAAGCCAGTTGTTTGTGGCAGGAAGGACAACGCGACACTGTCTGGAGGTGGAGATCGAAGACGGTGCAACCCTTGCGGGGCTTGTCAGGAGGTTGGCCGACGAGAATCCTGGCTTTGCGCAGGTCATGTACAGGCCCGATACGTACGAACCGTCCGGGCGAGTGGCCGCAGTTGTCAACGGCCGTCTGGCAGAGTTGCTGGACAACTATGAGACGAAACTGTACGACAGAGACCGCGTCATTCTTGTCCAAGCCTATGCGGGAGGGTAGCTACTAATCCTCTCACAAGAAGCCGACATGCGGTAGTACCGAGGACCCCACCTCCGTTCGTCCCAAGCAACACTATGTCCGTGCAAGGCGGCCCGTGTATATAGAAACGACTGTAGCGCAGTGTCTCGTAGGGGCCCCGACAGGTCGGGGGAGGGGCAGCAGCGAAGATGAGGCTTTACCAGAGTTGGGTTGACGAAGTACCATAGCCATTCACGAGGTGTTTCGGGGTAGGGGCGAACCCGTGTGTTCGCCCAATCGCGGTGCCGACGAGTTGGGGCCTATGCAAATCACGGTTCTTTCTCTGGACATCTATAGAACGATGTTGACGGTGCGCAGGTTCGGTTCCCACGAAACCATAGGCCACGCCCTTCTGACACCGACACCCTCAATGCACGGCGGGACAGGCTGGCAACCGAGGCTGAATGCTCTGAGGTCATTGCCATGAGCCGATTGACGCTCACAATCGCCCTTCTATGCGTGACCCTGGCGTTTCTGGGGTGCGCCGGTCCAGAGAGCGCTGAGACGCACTACGATTCGGGCTTGGCGCTCCACGAACAGGGACGCCTGGAAGAGGCCATCGCCGAATATGACGAGGCCATTCGCCTGGATCCCGAGAACGTCGAGGCCTACGCCAACCGGGGTGTCGCCCACATGTTCTTGGGGCAACACAGGCAGGCGCTTGACGACTACGACGTGGCCCTTCAATTGGAACCGCGGCTAGCCGTGATCCACTACAACCGGGGCATTGTCTACGCAGAACTGCTCCAGTATGAACTGGCCATTCAGGAATTCGGCGAAGCCATTCGCGAGGAACCCCAGGTACCCGATGGCTATCTCGGACGGGGCTCTATTCTCGACGTTCAGGGCGAACATCAGCGGGCCATCGAGGATTTCAGTAAGGCCATCCAGCTCGACCCTGGTCTTCCCGAAGCCTACTACGGCAGGGGCAGCGCCCACGTTAGCCTGGGGGAGTATCGGCAGGCTATCGAGGACTTCGACGAGACATTGCGCCTCGTCCCCAACGCTCCCGACGCCTACGTCGACCGAGGCATGGCCTATGGCAATCTCGGTGAGCTAGAGCGAGCCATCGAAGACTTCGATGATGCCATCCGCCTGGACCCTCAGTTCGCCGGGGCGTACAACGAGCGGGGTCTCGCCTACGGGAACCTTGGCCAACACCAGCGTGCCATCGGGGACCTCGGCGAGGCGATCCGGCTCGATCCAAACCAGCCTGGATCGTACTTCGCCAGGGCATTTGCCTACACCCACCTGGGTAGGGACTTGGAGGCTCAGGCAGACATCGACAAGGCAGTAGAGCTTGGCATCGACCGCACAGTTGTGGAGGGGGCGATCGAGGAGGCAAAGAAGCAGCGCCCTTGAGTGGACTCAAGGCCGTTGCCCGGCGTCCCTGACCGCGCGCACCTCGTGAGGGCCAACACTATGGGGAAGATGGCCCTGCTCTCCACAACCGTTATGCCCACCGAGACTCTGCGTCCAACGAGTCTACGCCCTCTCTCTCCATGATGGACAGAAGCTCGCGGTTGATCTG
>SDBU01007953.1_pt1 | contig 12129 bp, 22 predicted proteins | sample 2277071 | NCBI WGS metagenome assembly SDBU01 (sample SAMN10397929, study PRJNA504765) | marine sediment metagenome | isolation source: marine sediment core GS08_GC12, 126 cmbsf | place: Arctic Ocean: Gakkel Ridge, Loki's castle | collected 2008
CTTCTGCATTGGCGGGCTCAGCAGATTGCCCTTGGCGGTCAGTGTCGGCAGCGACGACGAAAATTCGTTTCCTGGGGTAAGGAGCGCCGACATCCGCTGCCGACACAGGGAACGGAAGCGCTTGGTATCGGAGCTGTTCCAGCCCGGCAACGACCGGATCAACCCAACGACTCGCCCCGCTGGCGACGTTTTCGACGACGACCCACCGGGGCCGGAGCTCTTCGACGATCCGGGCAAACTGAAACCACAGGCCTGAGCGCTTTCCAGCAAGACCCTCGCCCTTGCCAGCGCTAGAGACGTCCTGGCAGGGGAAGCCGCCGCAGATGAGGTCGACATAGGCAAGATTAGCTGCTCCGGCGGTTCGGACATCTTCAAACCTCTCGGCCCGAGGCCAGTGTTTGGCGAGAACGCGCCGGCAGAACGGGCTGAGCTCGACCTGCCAGCGGACGGGGCCCAGGCCGGCGCGCTCAAGACCGAGCTCAAGGCCGCCGATCCCCGAGAACAGCGAGCCGATCGTCAACACGACGGGCCTGACGGCTCGTGCGTCGCCGCGTGCGCCTTTTGCCGGTGCAGGCAGGGCCGAGCCTCGCAGAGACAGCACTGCACGCGCTCACGGCGCCACCTGCGACATCGGCGGCAGACGGCCTGCGATCTGGCCCCGGCCCGTCCCGCGCGGCCCTGCTTGCCCCGCGGCGCCATCACAGCCCCCGCCGCCTCCAAGAGACCATCACGAAGGAAAGCGTCTCAGCGCCACCGATGATCCCGGCGGCCAAAATGGTCGGGGTTGGCTTCCAGTAGGGCCAGCCGTCCCACATGCCGAGCTTGAACACTGTTCGCCAACCGCCGGCGGGCCAGCCGCTGTCAGCGGTCGCTTCGAACCGCTCCGGGTGTTTCTCCATCTCGCGCAGCTCGGCGGTCTGCTCGGCCGTGAACTTCGAGATATGCTCGTGCGCCCAATCGATGGGCAGGTCGTCGTGCCACTCGCCTTCGCGCTCGGTCACGGTTCTATATTTGACCACGGCCCTACGCCCCCGTCTTCAGCTGGCCGCGGCGCTCGACGAAGCCGCGCACAATGACGGCTCGGTCGTACTGCGACATCTCCACCGCCCTGAACGCCGCGCCGATCTTTTCGAGCTCCTCCGGGGTGGCTGCTGCGGTGATCTGCCCGAGCAGGTCGGCGAGCTTCGCAGGATCCTGCGACGGGCTCCCTCCGGCAGCCCACGCGGCCATGGCTGCGCCCATCTCGCGGGTGATTTGCTGGCCGGCGGGGAACATGTGGCGGTGTTGCTCTTGAAGTTTGATGGGGATCGGGACGCCTGGCGCCGACGGTTCGAATAGAAAAAACGTGATGAGCTCAAACGGCAGGTGTTTCTCGCACACCGCCTGCCACTTCGCATCGCCGACGAGCATCTTGCCGGCGGCATCCTTGGAGATCTCGACCTTGTGCTCGGCGCGCAGGCACAGGATCACGTGCGACTTGGCGCGCAACATCGCCTGTATGAAATTGCGGTGCTGCTGTTTCGGCTTCGCCCACGCCAGCATTTTCATTTTCTCGGCGAACTTGAACTTGGCCCACGCCGTCTCGTGCAGGTCGATCATTCCTCCCTCGCCGATGTGGCTGTGTGACCCGCTGTCGATGATCAGGGCGCCATAGTCGTTTTTGTCCGCGCCCTTGATCGCCTCGGCGTACCTGTCGGGCCCGAACGGCGGCTGAAAGTCCACATGGTCGAAGTCGAACTGATCCGCGTAGTGCAGGGCGCGCTCGTTCTCGGTGTCGATGACGCAGACGCGCCTTCCCTGGGCGAGCCCGATGGCGAGCTCGATGGCGCTGTATGTCTTGCCTGTGTTGGTTCCGCCCGTCATGCCGATCACCAGGCGGATCCCCTTGCGCACGGCGCGCCTGTACTGGAACGGCATCAGGACACCTCGCCGCGGAGGCGCATCTGAATCATCGCCTTGCGCGCCTCCCAGTCGTAGACCGTGTGGGTCGGCGGCGTGGCCCAGTGGATCTCTTTCGGGTAGCCGTCCCAGCTGCCCGCTGCCTTCGACTGCCGCCACAGCGCTAAGCCCATCTCGATTTTCTCGTCGCCCATCTCGACCATCTGCTCGTCAAGCGCGACCGAGTAGCAGCAGTAGGGCTTGAACGTCTCTTGAACCAGGAACGAAAACTCGACCCGCCCAACCCCGGGGACAAGGGCGCGGAGGCCTCGCGACTGCCAGCGGGCGCCGATGTCGTAGCCGCTGCCGGCCATGCCCCGGATGAACGCTTCCGGGCCGCCCTGAATCTCCGTGGTTTTGTAATCGATGTCGATGGCGAGCGCGGCGGCGAGGACGATCTCGAACCAGTCCGGACGGCAGCGCGCCCAGTCGTCACCCTCCCTCCAGCACAGCGTGTTTTCTGTCACGCCGAGCCCGTGGCCGCCCATCTCGGAGGCGAGCGCACCCATCTCAGCCTCGGCGATTCTAACCATGGCCTCAACGCCGGCGCGGTCCTTCTCGAGCATGGGGATATTCCCCTCCGCGTGCGCGTCGTCACGAATCTTTTTGGCGGCCTTCGTTTTGAAGTCCTTCGCCGAGACCATCTCGCCCGTCTTGCGGTCCTTTATCTTGTCGACCCACACGATTCGCTCGGCGCCACCGAGCCGCAAGCCGTGGGCGGCCGATCCTCGGTCCGCCTTAGGCGAGTCGTCTGGCTCTGGGTTGCCAAGCCGCGGGTGGTCGTGCTTCGCGTGCGCCGGCGTGCGCATTACAATGCGCTGGATCAGGCCGCGCGAGACCGAAGGATCCGGGCAAGGGTCGGCGATGTACTCCGCCATGGGTAGGTCAGGATAAATCCCAGCATCTTTGATTTGCATACAGGCTCCACTTGCACTGGAGGATTTTGAAGCAGCGCGCCCAGTGCAAGTGGGCACGCCGCCGGGGTTACTACGACCGCTCGGGGCGGCCAAAGGCGAGTCTACTCGTTTTCGCGCTCCGCGGCCACCTCGAGACGGCCGGCCGCAGCTTCGGCGCGCAGCTCCTCGTTGTTTTCGTCGACGGCCTTGCGGTACGCGCCCGCGCAGTAGCGGCACCGCTCCTCGTCGTCTTCGTCCGCATCGGCCGGGTCGATACGCTCGCCGCACCCGAGGCAGACGGGGAGCTCCAGGCAATCCGAGCAAAGCGGCTCGTCGTCGGGCCCGCGGCCGTCGCTGGCCAGCCTGCACCTGTTGCACTCGCGACACTCCGCGCAACCGGCGACACCGAGGCAGGGCAGGCCCCAGTGGCCGCAGTAGTCGCATTCGCGGGCGTCGGTGCTCCACTCTGCGGCGAGCGCACCGAGGCGGTTGTCTTCCGCCCTCCGCGGATCAATGACGTCGCGCAACATCCACGCAAGGAAGTCCTCGGCGAAGTCACCGGCCGGCCCGCCATCGTGGCGAGAGAGTACCGGCCCGAACGCGTGATCAGCGGTATTGCAGACCATGACGGCGCGGTCGGCCTCGCCGTCGTTGCTGGTGAATATGTCAACTCCCATGGGGGTTCCTCTGCGACTCGCGCCGCTCGGCCTCAATAGCGTCCTGCTCTTCCGCCGCAGCCTCTGCCGCATCCTCGCAGCGAGGGCACGCGCACGACACTCGGCCGGTGCATTGGTCGAGGTCGGGCGGGTCGGTGGGCCATACCATCGAATTGCTCATGGGGTTTCTCCTTTGGCTTTGGCGTGTTGTTCCTGGTGGTGCCGGCGGCACAGCCAAACAACATCTAGCGGCCTTGTGTAGTCTTCGTGGTGGCCGTGAGTTTTGATTTCTCCGCAAAAGCACGCGCCCCTTATGATGTCGCCGCGGCGGAGCGCGTTGCGAAGCCGGGACCGCGCACTGATTCGAGCGGCGTGTTTTGGGTCCGCCCGCCGCCGCCGCTCGCTGGCCGCCTTGGTCGCCCTGTACCCTGGCTTGTCTTTGTTGCGTCTGTACCAATCGCTGTAGCGCTCGGACTGTTGCGCTCGATATTCAGGGTTCTTTCTGCGCCTGCGCGAGTAGTCTCGCCAATAAATCTTGTCCACTGTCTGGATCTCCAAAATCTCCCGCACACGAGCCACGGACCCAGGCAGAGCACATGACTCGCGTGGGGAGATACTTGAAAGTAGGAACCTGCCTGGGTCTATAGCCATGCTACTCTTTGCCATGGGCTTTTTCAATGGCGGCGTCGAGGACACTCAGCAGCTCGTCTCTGACCGGCCACTCGCGCGGCCCGTCTTCGGCCACGCCGAGCGCTTCGATATCTAGACTCGCGATAGCGCGGCGCGCGTCGATACACGCCATGAGCAGATCGGTCACGCCGTCGCGGAGCAGTTCAGGCGTGAATTCTACTTCCTCAATCGTCCGCCCGGTCGCGTCGGCCCACGCCTGCGCGTAGAGCCGGCGCGCATCGAGCACGCCCTTGGTATGGTCGGGCTCGGGCATCGGAATCGTGCGGCGCTTCATGACAGCACCTCGAACAGGTGCCACACGAGCGCCCCGGTCTGGAATGTACCGACGTACCCGGCAACCGTCGCGCCGTCCGCAGGATTGCCGGTGCCGTAGACCCTGAATCGACGGGAGCGGAGCGGCTCGGCGGTGTCGACAAGCGCCCACATCACGGGCGACGAGCGCTGCACCTGCACGCAAATGACCCGAGACCCTAGCGGCATATCCACAGAGAACCCGTCGTTCACAGCGACATCGAATTTCCAGATCGTTTTCATCGGTCATCTCCAGCCGGGTCATCGTCTATCCCGTTCGGGTTCTGGCAGGGTCCGCTACCGTCGGCCGCGGGGCAGTTGAGGCCGGCGCAGTTCTCGCACTTCGCGCCCGCGAATCGTCTTACCAGCCTCGTCGGTCCTGGCGTGCTGGCCGCGTAGGCTCTGGCAAGGGCGGCCTCGCGGTTAGCCCTCACCCAGCAATCATCGCAGAGGTCTGGCCCGGAGTCGGCGCCACCATGCTCCCACGAAAACCAACGCTCGCACCCACCGCACCGGAAGACTTCGCACTCTTCGCACTCGAGGCCCGGGGTAAGCTGGTGGCACTTGGGGCACCGCACGGGCGAGGGCGCAGGCTTGGCCAGCGCGTCCTCTATGCGGCTGACGATGTCGATGGTGCTGTCGAGCTCGTCGCGAGTCATGGGGGCCTCCCTTTCGCCGTACGCCTCTACGGGGTTCGGGCTCATGCTGCCCGGTCCCATGACAAAGAGCATTCCTCACAGTAGGGCTGGCGAGTCCACGGGTTCAGCGCGACGGTGAGCGTCGAGGTCCGGTCGGGCCATCGATCGAGGTAGGCCCGCGTCGCCTGCGCTGCGGTGAGGCCACAGCCGACACATTTCGTGTCGACATGAAGTGCCTTGCCGATGGTCATGGCCGACCCCACGCCGCCGGGTTGGCCCACTGGGTGACCGGCGGCCGACTCAGGGCAATCTCAGAGTCGAGCACAGCAATGTGTGCAGCGAGCATCGCGATGGCGGTCGGGTCGGTCTCGCACCGCATCTCGTTGACGGCGTCGCGACGCTCGGCCAGCAGGTCTTGGACGGCGTCGCGGAGGGCTGTGGTGTTGGTCATGACGCCACCGCGATCTCGGCGAGGAGATCGCGTGCCCGAGAGGTGGGCGTGGTGCCGGGGTGGTCGCTAACCACGCCATCGATGTCGTTGTCGTCGATCTCGGTCTCGCCGACGCACAGCCACGACCGGCCACATCCGACGTTGCCGTAGTTGAGCACCACCCGCTGTCGGTGCGCGGCGAGCTCCGCGACGGCCCTGATGAGATTGCGGGGGCCGACCGCCCGCTCGTGGTGGACGACGGTGCCGCCGCCTCCGGTGATACGGTCGTCGAGGCGGGTGCGGATTGTGATGGTCTGCATGGTCTGCTCCTGTGATGGGTTACGCGGCTACGGGGGTGATGGTGATTTTCGGGATGCGGTACTCGCGTTTGATTCGCATGGCCAGCTCTTCGGCGGCGTAGAGGTGCTCGGCCACGAGGCGGTACTGGCGTCGGGTGGCGGTGGGCATGTGCCAAGCTTCGAATTCGACGGCGTGGGGGGCGGCTGCTTTGTTCGTCATGCCTTCATGTTAACAAATCCTAAACTTTAGGCAAGCACAAAACGCTTCATTGACAATTAAATTGCGTCTGGCTAAAGTGAATTCATGGCCAAACAACAACCCACACAAAGCACATCCAAGCCCAGCAAGGGCACTACAAGGCTATGCGCCTGGCTCGACAGGCAGCCACGGGGGGCCCGGTCGACTCTCGCCGGAACCCTGGGCGTGTCCAACGGCACAGTGAGCCACCTGCTGGCGGGTCGCCCCCCCAGCCTCCCCCAGGCGATCGCCCTCCATGAGCTAATAGGCATCCCCTACAAGTGGTGGGTGGAGCCGGCATGATGGAGCGTCTGCGTTTCTGGTGGCGGATGCGCCTGGTGGGCGCCGCGATCGGCATACCCATGGACGGCAGCCGCCGGGTCTGGCTGGACGGGAGGACCCTGACCGCCGACCGCATCGAGTGGGAGGTCACCAGGGACGGCCGACACACCATCCACATCACCCTTGAGAACGACGCAATGCGCGAGAGAAACAAGGGCGTGGAAGAGTGGCAGAAAGGGCCGTGAGCAAGTTCCGACTCGCCAACCAAGACGTCGTGCGCTGGCTCGAGAGCCTGCCGGACGAGTCGGTCGACCTCTGCATCACAGACCCGGCCTACGAGTCTCTGGAGGAGCACCGAGCCAAAGGGACAACCACCCGCCTGAAGAACAGCAAGGCGTCGAGCAACGAGTGGTTCGAGATCTTCCACAACGAGCGGTTTCCCGAGCTCTTCGTCCAGATGTACCGCGTGCTGGCACTCAACGCCCATTGCTACGTGATGTGCGACCACAAGACGATGCGCGTCGTGGTGCCCATGGCCGAGCTCGCGGGCTTCAAGTTCTGGAAGCCAATCGTGTGGGACAAGGTCTCGATAGGTTTAGGGTATCACTACAGGTGCCGCTACGAGTTCGTGCTCTTCTTTGAGAAGGGCAAGCGCAAGCTCTACGATTTGGCTCAGGCCGACATCATCACGGCGAAGCGCGTGCACCGAGGGTACCCCACGGAGAAGCCGGTGGCGCTGTCTTCGGTCCTCGTCCACCAGAGCTCGCAGCCCGGCGACCGCGTCGTCGACCCGTTCTGCGGCTCCGGGTCCGCCGGCGTCGCTGCAGTTGCCGGGGGCCGCGACTTCTGGGGCTCCGACATTTGCGAAGAGGCCACGGACATCACCGCCAAACGCCTGACCGATGCCGGCGCCGAGCTCGACGACTCACCGGCGCCGAGACGCGTCAGAACGGATCTCTTCGCATGAGCAAAATCCCGCCGTACTACGTGGCCACCGACCCCGCCGGGCGAGAGATCGTGGCATGGGACGTGCTCGAGGCGTTCGGCCTCAATTACAATCGTGGCTGCGCGCTCAAGTATCTGTTGCGGGCAGGACGCAAGACCAGCGACCCGTCGCAAGACATACGCAAGGCGATTCATTGCCTCGAGCGCGAGATCGAATGCATCCACGCAGGGAAGAGAGTGAGCCAATGAGCAAGATCGAATGGACCGGCAAGACGTGGAACCCCACGACCGGCTGCACCAAGGTCAGCGCCGGCTGCAAGAACTGCTACGCCGAGACGATGCACGCGCGGCTGACGCGGATGGGCCAGGAGAAATACAGCGAGCCGTTCGAGACCGTGCGCTTCCACCCAGACAGCCTCGACGTCCCGCTGCGCCGCAAGAAACCTACGACGTGGTTCGTCAACTCGATGTCGGACCTGTTCCACAAGGACGTGACGAACGAGCAGATCGCAGCCGTCTTCGGCGTGATGGCCGCGTGTCCGCAGCACGCGTTTCAGGTGCTGACGAAGCGGGCGGCGCGGTTGCCCGAGTGGTTCGCGTGGATTGAGAGTCGTAGCCATAGCGCATCGGGCCCGTCGTTTGACGTGGCAGACTTTGCCAGAAAAGAGACGGGGCTCGACCCGGCCGTGCACGCGCCCTGGCCGCTCCCCCACGTCTGGATCGGCGTCAGCGTCGAGGACCAGAAGACGGCCGACGAGCGGCTCCCGTACTTGCGGCAGACGCCGGCGACGGTGCGGTTCGTGAGCTACGAGCCGGCGCTGGGGCCGGTGGATTTCTCAGAATGGATTGGGTATAACCCAGTCCATGATTCCGACACAGAGAGAAGAGAGGGCCTACCTCGCGGTGCGCGAGGGTTGGTTCGAGATACGACCGAACGGAGAGATCTGGAGGGTGCGTCAGCGACGCAAGAGCCGCAAGGGCAGGGTCACGGTTCGCCCGGTGACACCTCACAGAATCGACGCCGCGAAAGGAGTGGGTTACCGCAGCGTGAGCTTCACGGTGGACGGGGATCAGATTTGCGCGCTGGCTCACAGGCTAGTGTGGCTCCACTTCAACGGACCGATACCGCCGGGGCTGACGATCAATCACAAAAACGGCAACAAGGCGGACAACCGGTTATCCAATCTGGAGCTGGCGACATACTCGGAACAGGTCAAGCACGCCCGAGGGGTTCTGGGCAAAATGAGCCAGAGTGGGGAGAGAAACAACAACGCGAAACTGAGAGCCTGCGCCATCAGAGAGATTCGTCGCAGGCGGTCGGCCGGGGAATGTCTGAGATCGATCGCGATGGACTTCGGAGTCAGCGACAGGACGATATCAAAAATCGCCCTCGATCAGAGGTGGCAATCCATTGGATAATTTGCGGCGGCGAGAGCGGTCCGGGCGCTCGGCCGATGAACATCGAGTGGGCGCGGGCGATCGTGCGCCAATGCCGGGCGGCTGGAGTTGCCCCGTTCTGCAAGCAACTTGGATCTCGACCGTACGAAACCACGTTGGACATGGGGCATATGGATGGACCTGAGGTCCACAGGCCGCTTCGTCTCAAAAGCAAGAAGGGCGGCGACCCGTCTGAGTGGCCGGAGGATCTTCGAGTGCGTGAGATGCCCGCGTGACGCCCTACTGGGCGCCGATAACGACCACGCTGCCCTGCTGGCTCAGCAGCACAAACGCCGCGGCACCTCCCACCACACCACCCACCACGAAGCCTGCGACGACGCCGACGGCAATAGCCAGCCCGGCGCGCAGCGGAGACCAGTGATCGACGTGCTCGGCCTCGACGTCGGCCCGCACGCGGGCGAGCTCGGCGGCGTCGATGCGGTCGGTAATGAGCAGGACCCGGCGCCACACCCGGTCATGCGCCGCGGCCTCGTTGGCGGCGTGCTCCGGCATTCGCTGGTAGTCGAGGAGCAGGACGTTGATCGCGTCGTACGTGGCTCGAGGCACGAGCCGGTCGCCCGTCCGCACGTCGAGCTTGCCGCCGCTGACGAACTGGATATAGCCCGCCTCTTTGAACTTGGTGACGCGTGGGGCGTCGCTAGGAATCGTCAGCGGGCGAACGCCCGTGATCGTTGGGTTGCCCCGGTCCGCTTCCGTCGCCAGCGCGGAAGCTGTCGAGCAGGTCGTTATCGTCAACGCTAGCAGCGTCGGCCCGAACCTCGGCGCGGATCTCCGCGGCCTTTGCGTCGAGCTCGTCCTGCGCCGCGCGCTCCGTCTCGTTGATGTCATCTGCGCCCCGTTCCTTTTCGTCGACCACGCGCCGGCCGGCGGCCTTGGCGGCCTTGCGGGTCAGCCCCCCAAGCGACTCGCCGAGCAGCTCGAGCACCACCCAGACGATTACCGCGAGGGCTGCCCCAACGCCGGCGATCCATTGCCACGCCTTGCCCAAGCTACTTGGCGATCGCGCTTTGGCGCCGCTGCAACACGTTGATCGCGCCGTAGATGGCGGGGCCCGCGGCGAGGATCACCTGCGCGAGGTCGATCCACTGGGCGCCTGTGATCTTGTCGAACCCGAGCGCGGCACACGAGGCGAGGAACACCGCCGCGGTCGTGGCAGCGGACTTGATGAAGGCCCTGGATTTCATCCCGTCGACCTTCTGGTGGGGGAGAACTGCAGGGGCTGCGTCGCTCATTGTGTGCCTTCCATTCGGGCGGCGGCAATCGTCGCCCTCGCCAGGTACTGGGATATCACATTGACGCCGCGCTGGCTGTTGATGAAATCGCGGTCAGCCGCGTACGTCGCGAAGCCGACTTCCACGACAATGCCCTTGGTGCGCTTCTTGTGGCGGTAAAGGCAATTCCTGGCGCGGTGGGTCCAGTGGGGCCGTGGCCTCGCCTCATGGCAGTTGTTCTTTCGGCCCTGGCGCATTTCGTCGGGCAGCAATTTCGCGAAGAGCTCCGCGTACGCGCGCGAGGACCTGCAGCCCTGCTTGTAGAAAAGATCGGCGCCGTGCTGCTTAGGCCCGCCCGAGTTGACGTGCACCTCGATAATGAGGTCGGCGCCGGTGGCTTCGGTCTGCTCCGCCCGGGCCTTGAGCGAGGTCTCCTCGTCGGCGTGGCGGGACAGGCGGAAGTCAACCCCGTCCTCGCGGTGGTCCTCGCCCTTCGGCGACTGGAGCAGCGCCCACCACGGCAGGCAAATCGCGAGCGTGCGTTCCTTTTCCACGATATCGCCCTTGATGGCCCAGCGGCGCGCGGCGCGCTCTGACGACAGCTCAGGATAGCCGTCGTCGTTGTACGCCTGTTTCACCCAGTCGAGCGGGCACAGCGTCGTATTGCCGTAGACGACGCCGAGGTTACCTTTGCGGTTCGGCGGCCCGCCGTGGCCTGGGCCACCGACTACAACGAACGGTCGATCGATCACTTGTCACCCTTGAGTATGAATTCGAAAACGCGGTCGAGCTTTATGCGGTCCTCTTTGGCGCGACCTATCTCGCCACCGTGCGCCGCGTCTGATTTGTCGTGCGCAATCAGGGACCCGGCAGACTCAGCCGCGAGGGCTGCGTGGTCCGAGGCGGCAGCGGTGTTGGTTTTCAGTATGTACTCCGTCACGCCCCAGCCGGAGGCGGCGATGGCGACGGCGAACAGGACCCACTTCGACCAATCAGATTTACCGCCCTTGATGGCGGCGATCAGCGCGGCCTGCTCATCGACACGAGCCTCGGCGCGGGTGGCCGCATGGGCCGCGAACTGATCGGCGAGCTCCTTCGACACAGCGCTACTCTCGGCGCCTTACTGCGGGGACCCAGGCGTCCACGTGCCGGCGTGACAAGTCCTGCCGCTGAGCGACGCGGTGTCGGGCAACGGCTGCTGGTCCGCGTCGACGTTGTCGCGCTTCCAATTGAGGAAAAAAGTCTTCGCGTGTTTTGTGGAGCTGCAGACGTTCGCCCCGACCAATCCGAGTGCCGCATCGGCCCCCGGGCATACGACGCTATCGAGACACCCCTCGAAGCAAGTCTTCTGCGTGGCGGTCAGCGGCGTGTCTGTCGTGTGACAATCTTTCATCGGCGAGGCCAGCGCCTCCTGAACGCCGCCGCCGACTAACGTTGCATTCACGCCGAGCGAGACCGCGAGGACCGTGCTGAGAACGTAGACCGGGGTTTTGGGTTCCATCTCTTTTCTCCTTAGAAGCCGATGCAGATGTAGCTGATGACGTCCGAGTCCATGTCGGCGCTGGACGTGATCGTGAGCACGGTGGTCGATGTGGTGGCGGCGTACGTGACGGCCGCGCTGTCGCCGGCGATGGTGCACGCGGGGGCGTTCGCGAAGACGGCCGCGAAAGTCGCGGTGCACGATGTGGTGACGCCCGTGCCGACCGTTATCTTTCCGGCCGGATCCGCGCCCACGATCGCTGGGGTCGTCCCGCAGGCCGACAACACCGGGGACGCGCCGCCGAACTCGAGGTGCTCTTCCAATAAGACGTTGCCGCTAGAATCAATACTCAACCGCTGAGTGCCGTTGGTGGTAAACCTCATTGAATCAAGGCTATGAAAATATTGTATCCTCCCAGCACTACCACTGACATTGTCTCCAAAATATATATTTCCTATGCCATTGAATGGTCCTAAAATAGTCAGGCCGGGACGAACATCGTCTTCGACTATAAGGTCATCTGCATCCGCGTCTGCTGTACCCGAAGAGCTTCCAGAAGATACATGAAGCTTTCCGTCTGGTGTCGTCCCGATGCCCAATCGCTTGCTCGTATCGTCCCAGAAGAAGTTCGCGTTGTCCTCGGCGAAGACGTCGCCGGCCGCCATGAACACGACCGA